>Ga0197143_1001204_pt1 | contig 22690 bp, 20 predicted proteins | sample GBS70_MetaG_FD_148603 | JGI IMG/M metagenome (GOLD analysis project Ga0197143, IMG submission 148603) | Sediment microbial communities from Great Boiling Springs, Gerlach, Nevada, United States - GBS 70_MetaG | ecosystem: Environmental > Aquatic > Thermal springs > Hot (42-90C) > Sediment...
TTCCCACACTTGCTTGAGGAATTGATATTGGATTATGGTGATAGTGTTGAAACTGCTAAGATGCTCTTCGAGTCTATTGAGGGTGGAAATACAGTTGCAATGATGGTTTTCGCTGATGGAATATTATCCTTATATATTGTTCACAAGGGTGTTACTAGAGGGCTTGCATTATGGCGTAATAGTCTTGGCCACGTATTGTTTGGATCTAGGAGTTATATTGTTGATAAGTTTGCTAGAGGATTTCTGAGGGAGAATGGCTTTAATTTGGATTTCATAGTTAAACCTAGATCTGAAGGGAATCTTGTGAAGTATTATAGATTTAGTGTAGATGAACTATTTAAATCGTAAATTACGGGTATGGGAGAATGAGTGGACCTGAAGATTTAATATGGCTTATAACTTCGAAGTGTAATTTGAATTGTCATCATTGTTATGCTAGTTTATATCGTTTCGAATCTGATTTAAGCTATGATGATGTAATAAAAATTCTAGATGATGCTCGTGAAGCTGGTGTTGAACATATAAATTTTACTGGTGGGGAACCTACACTTAGAAGTGATATATTTGAGATACTAAGGTATAGTATTGATGTAGACATTTCACCTTCACTATTTACAAATGCCACAACCATCAATGATGATGTAGCATCAAAACTTTCTAAACTTGAAGTTTACGTTTTAACTAGTATGGATGGTCATTATAGGGAATTGTATGAAAAGATTAGGGGGCTTAATACTTGGGAGAAATTCATTTCGGGGGTTAAAAGACTTCTAGCTTCTGGTGTTGATATTCAAGTGAATATTTCGGTTAATAAGTTGAATTATGGTTTCGTTGATAGGATTCTTGAAGAAGCTTTAAAACTTGGATTCAAACGATTCTCAATGATTCCAACAATGCCATCAGGTACAGCTTACATCAGCAGTTTACATGTAGATGGTAAGGAATTTTATGAAGCTATTAAGCTTATTGAATCCAAAGCTGAAGAACTTGGAGTTAATGTGGGGGTTTGGTGTGCTCCCTTTACTGGATTGATAACTTCTTCGAGTAGAATTAGGTATGGTTGTTGTAGGAGGTGGAGGGTGATGGATTTAACCCCTTCTGGTAGAGTTATTTTATGTGATGTCCTAAACATTGAGGTTAGTAATGTTAGAGTTTGGGGAGTTAGGGGTGCTTGGAAGAGGTTTATTGAAAACTTGATGGTTCAAAGTGTCAAGAATCCGAAGCCTATCCCTCCATGTGATGATTGTGAATTATGGGCTGATTGTTTGGGTGGTTGTTATGCGAGAGCTTACATTTTATTTGGGAAACTCAATATGCCAGACCCCCTATGCCCAAAAGTTTCCGATATGTATTTAAAATCCAAAATTTAATGTTGATCCAGAAAGATATACTATTGAAAGCTATATAGCTCTCCAAATGTTTAATTTCAACTTCGATTATCACTTAATATGGTTGATATGAGTTTTCCATATGAGTTATTGATTGTGGATTTGGATGGGGTTGTTTGGAGAGGTGAATGTATTATTGATAGGAATATTGAGGCTTTGCGGATTCTCAATGATTTAGGGATTAAACTTGTTTTTGCATCAAATAATTCTAGTATTAGTCGTAGGGGTTATGCAGTTAAACTAACTGATATACTTGGATTCCAAGTTTCAGTAGATCATGTTTTCAATAGTGGTTATCTTGCATCTAGGTGGATTATGGATAATTATGGTTCTATGAGAATTTATCCTGTTGGTGAAGAGGGGTTAGTTGAAGAGCTTACACTTATGGGTCACAGGATTGTTGATGATGTTTGGAGTATTGAAGCTGTTGTCGTGGGTTTAGATAGAAATTTAACTTATAGGAAGCTTGAAATAGCCCATAGAGCTATAACCATGAATAAAGCGTTATTTGTTGCATGTAATGATGATCATGTCCTACCAGTGGATGAGGGAACTATTCCAGGTGCTGGAGCCATAGTGGCATTTCTAGTTAAGAGTACTGGTTTAAATCCAATATTTACAGCTGGAAAACCAAATAGATACCTCGCTGATCTACTACTGAAATCTGTGGGCGTAGCCAAAGATAGAGTTCTAGTTGTTGGTGATAGATGTGATATGGATGCAAAATTTGCATTGAATTCTGGCTTAGATAGTTTAATAGTCTTCACTGGTTTAACTAAGCCTGACACTCCATTAACTGTTAAGCCTAAGTATGCATTTATGGATCTACTTGAATTCGTAGAGTTTTATTTATAGTCTCCCTATTCTTCTACTTCTATAATTTTATTTTTGAATATCTTCTTGAATTCTGTTAAGCTTATTATTGGTCTTCCATTTTCATGTATCTTCTGTTTTGCTGGTGGTTTTTGTAAGTATGTTGGTATTCTCTGACTTATTCTTTCTTCAAAGGTTGTTTTCAACTTTTCTTGATAGAATATTCCTATTGGTATATTCTCCATTTCCATGGCTTTCTCTATAGCTCTCAAATATTTATCCCTCCTTTCCTCTTCACTGTTTACTATTGGATCCCAGTCTTCCAGTTCTTCTAACTTGTATATTCTCTTTTCATAATATTCCCTTGTGTATATATCGTTATATGTTACGCATGGTTGTAATATATCTATTAATGATGCACCTTTATGGTTTATGGCTGATACTATTGTTTGTTTTAAGTGTTTTACATCCATTGCATATGATCTTGCTACAAACGTGTATCCTGACGATAATGCTATTGTTATTGGATTTATATTTTCATGTATGTTTTCCCTTATTAATGCCTTCGTTTTTATTTTAATTGGTAGTGTTGGTGAAGCTTGACCCTTTGTTAATCCATATACCCCATTGTTGTGTAGTAACACTTTTATATCTATGTTCCTCCTTCCTAATGCTACTAGATGTCCAGCTCCTATTCCGAGTAGGTCGCCGTCACCACCATTGACTATTACCGTTAGGTTTGGATTTGAAAGTTTTATTCCAGTAGCGAACGGTATTGCTCTTCCATGTAATGTATGTACCCCATTTACATTTATGTAATGTGGGATTTTACCTGAGCATCCTATTCCTGAAACTATAACCGTGTTTTGTGGATTTATTTTTAATTCTTTTAGTGCCTGTGTTAATGCCGCTAATATCCCATAGTTTCCGCATCCTGGGCACCAGTCTACCCATAGCTTTGTCCTGTATTCATGCTCCATTTATCAACACCTCCCTTTTATTTTTCCCACTTAATATGTTTCTAATGGCTTTCGTCAGTTCATCTTTGTATATTGGTCTACCAGTATATTTCAGTATCCTGTTCTCAATTATTATTCCAGTGTGCATTGAGATTACCATTGCTGCTTGTGACATGTAGTTGTTTTCCACCATTATGACTTTGTTTACTTCGTATTCCGATATTATTCGTGATACCTCCTTTGAGGGAAATGGTGAAAACATCTTTATATTTAAATGTGATCCATGGATTCCATCGACCTTCTTTAGCGTTTTTAAAGCGTCTATGCAAACCCCCTTTGTCGAACCCCAACTTATTAGCAGATAATCTCTTCCTTCGTCTAGATATGTGTATTTTAATCTTTGTGGGGTTTCTGTTTCTATTAACTTCATTTTATTCATTCTCTTCTCATACATTTTCGTTCTCGTTAATGGATCTTCCGTTATATGTCCCTCTTCATTATGTTCATCTCCAGTATACCATGATATCGTTTTACTACCAATATAAGCTCTTGGAGATATTATGTTCTTAAGGTCGAATCTCTTGTAATCTTCCCCCTCATATATGACTTTACCTCTGTCAATGTTTATTTCACTTAAATTTGGTATTGGTATTGAAGCTATTGTGTTAGCTATGAATTTATCTAGCAAATGTATTACTGGAACTTGATATTTCTCTGCTAAGTTTAATGCTTCTATGGTATCATAGAATGCTTCGATATGATCCCCTGAGGTTAATACTATTCTTGGAAATTCTCCATGTGATGCTGATAATGTGAATAATAGGTCTGCTTGTCCTCCTCTTGTTGGTAATCCTGTGCTTGGTGCTCCTCTTTGGTAGTAAGTTATCAATATGGGGGTTTCATTGTTTCCAGCCCATCCCAATGCTTCCACCATTAAACTGAATCCAGGTCCACTTGTAGTTGTAGAGCTTCTAGCACCAGTTAGGGAGGCTCCTATTACTGATGATATTGCTGCAATTTCATCTTCAGTTTGTAATACGCATATACCTATTTCATCACCATTTTCCATAATTATCCTTTCATATGATTCAAGGAATAGACTTTCATCTGCTGCAGGTGTTATTGGATAGTAACTTTGATATCTTACTCCTCCAATTATTTTGGCTATTCCAACAATATCATTTCCACTTACAACCATGTACTCTTTATGTCTAGGTTTAGGTTTCTTTAATTTAATCTCATATTCTTCCCCAACAATTTTATCAATCATCTTTATTACATGCATATTTGTTTTTACGAGTAGTTCTCTTCCTTCAAATCTAATGTTTAATGCATAGGTTAATGCCTTTTCATTTATTCTAAGTATTTTAGCTATTGCTCCAACTATTATCGCACTTATGTATCTTGAAGCTTGAGTTGCTGGTATATTGTATTCTTCTGTTAAATTTGATAGAATTTGTTTAAAGTTTATGCCGAGCTTCTTACAATTTAAACTATTGACCAGTTCTTCTACAGTTACATTTTTCAATCTTGCTTTTACTTCTTCCTCCATACTCTTTACATCTTCTAATTTAACTTTCAAAACTCCTGTATCGTATATTAGTATTCCATCTGGGGATAATTCATTTTGATGAGTGAATATCGTTTCAGCATCCATTGAAGCTATTATTTGTACTGGATATTCGAGGGATAGAGGCTCCTCTTCTGAAGACACTTTCATATGTATATAACTATGTCTACCAATTATGTTAGAATGGTATTCACGATCTGATATTACTCCGTACCCTAATTTAACAAATGCTGTGGTCAATATTTGCGATATAGTTTCCAGTCCAGAACCTTGAGGTCCTCCGAGTATTATGTTTATCTCATCTGTTTCCTCCATATACCATCATCCTGGATAAGTCTCTTCTATGATGGTTTCATCTATTAGAAAGTTTTTTGATGGTTTATGCTCTTTATGTTTCAAATATTCTTCAAATGTGTAAATAGGATCTTTGCATACTGGACAGTACAGTATGCCACCAGCTTCAAATATTTCCTTTACTTCCTCTATCTTTTGTTCAACATATTTTTGACAAGGTTCCCTAATCTCTACAGTCATTATGTCGAGTTCTTTACATTTCCCAATATATGGAAATATTGGGTGAGCTAAATATTTTGAACATTTATAGCAAGTTTCATTCATTGGTTTTTCACCTGTCAATAATCATATAAGTTGTGAGAATAAGTATATAACTATTGTGATTTTTACTTGCCTTCATTTGCCAATATATTTTGTGTTTCGCTTAATCCTTTCCCCAATTCTATTGGTATACCGAGTTTGTGCAAGCTTCTCTCTATTGCCCCCATTGTGGCTAATATGTCGTTGGCGTTGACTGGCCCCATGTGTCCAACTCTGAAGTAGTTTATGTTTGGGTATGGTCCCCCCGCTACTATCACATTCCTCCTCTGCATTTCCGCTAGGAATTGTTGTACTTCTATGTTTTGTGGTAGGTGTATGGCTGTTACCGTGGATGCAGCATAATCTTCATTTTTCGCCATAACGTTTAAACCTATGCTTTTGACGCCTGCTCTAAATGCTTTTGAAAGTATTTTATGCCTTCCAAACCTCCTCTCCATACCCTCCTCTAATATTAGTTTTAAGCTCTTGTTTAATGCCATTATTAGGTTTACTGCTGGTGTAGCGAAGTATGATGGTTTAAGTTCTTCATAGGCTTCCATGACCTTTATCCATCTATTTAAATCCATGTAGTATGGTGCATAGGCGGATTTTGTTTCTTTGAGTTTTTCCATAGCTTTTGGAGATAGCCATAGTATTGCTAATCCAGGAGGTACTCCTAATGCCTTCTGACTTCCAGTGAATAATATGTCTATCCCCCAATCCTTCATGTATAATTCTTCTCCAGCCACACTGCATACTCCATCCACCACTAGTAATGTTTCATCATGATGTTTCCTCACTTCCTTTCCAAGGCTCTTTAGTTCTTGTTTTACTCCTGTGCTTGTATCCACGTGGGTTACTGTTATTAGGCTGTATCCTCCCTCATCTAGCTTCTCTAATATCTTTTCAGTTTCCACTCTGCTTCCAAGTTCTTCCGCTTTAAGGACATCTACTTTTACTGGATATTTTGATAGTAACTCTATCATTCGATCTCCAAAGTATCCATTGGATACCACAAGTACCTTTTCTCCACTTTTTATGAAGTTTGTTGTACTTGTCTCCATGGCTAACGTTCCGCTTCCAGCAAGGATTATTGTTTTATAATTTTCGTCTACAAAAACTATTTTCCTAAGATTTTTCAGTGTTTCATCGAATATTTGTATGAATTCCTTTGATGTGTGGCTTAATGTTGTGATGCTTAATTCCCTTAGCACTGAGGGTTCAAATATTGTTGGTCCTGGAATCATGAGTAGAAACCTTTCGTTCAACAGTTTTCACCTGGCTAAATTATGATTATTTCAGTATTTAAGCTTAGGTTTTGGTAAAGTTCTTAACTTGATATTCACATATTAATGTTTCATGGTTTTTAGAGATTTATTTATTAAAGTTGCTAGGGTTTGTGGATTTATAACCCCATTGTTTTCTTATGGAATGATTTTCTTAGCCATAATGAATGCCCCATGGTTTTCTTGGTATAAAAATGCTTTGAGTGATTTAGGTGCTAGAAGCCCCTCAGACTTATACTTTAATTCAGGTTTAATTTTGGCCGGATTTCTTGAGGCATTATTCTCTATAGGGTTGTTTCTCATTTTAAGGGGGGTTATTGGCAGAGCTTCTGCAACGGTATTATTTGTTGATTCAATTGCTTTAATGTGTATAGGGATATTTCCTGAAACTGCTGGTAGAATTCACTTTTATGTTTCCGTAGCCTTCTTCCTTCTCTATCCTATTGCTTCCATTTTATTTGGGGTTCATCTTCTTTCCCATGGACGGGATAGATTGTTTGGTGTTTTAAGTGTTTTTATGGCTTTCCTTTGTTTAGCTATATGGTTCCTTGTGCCGTGGAGATCCATGGGGATTACTGGTGTTGCAATTCCAGAATTTATATCATCACTAGTTGGTTGTATATGGATGATTTACATTGCATACAAGTACCTTAAACGATGAATTGTAAATTTTCATCTGAATTTTAACATCATTTTATTGCGTGCTTCGTTATTTCAATTGAGCATGCATTGTGTTTTGTGCAAAACTCTTCACATTTCTCAGCCCATATCCTTTCCCTATATTTTAGCCCACACTTTTCACATACATATACTCTCCCACCACTATACGTAGACTCTTTTACCATGTTTATCATTTAACCTATTTTAACTTCATTGCTTATATGTTTATTACAACATATTATTAGTTGGTGATTGCTTGAGGATTGTGGATTTAAGAAGTGATACTGTCACCATTCCACCTAAGGAGGCTTTGGCCACTATTCTTGAGGCTCCATTGGGTGATGATGTTTACCGTGAAGATCCAACTGTTAATAGGCTTGAGGCTATGGCTGCTGAGATATTTGAGAAGGAGGCTGCTTTACTTGTAACGAGTGGGACGCAGGCTAACTTGATATCTGTTATGGCTCATACTAAACGTGGAGATGAAGTTATTGTCGAGTATGATTCACATATATACAATTATGAAGTTGGTGGGATGTCTTGGATTGCAGGTGTTCATCCAAGACCTATAAAGGGGGTTAGGGGCTTCATGGATCCAGCTGCCATAGAAGCTGCTATTAGACCTAAGGATATTCATTGCGGTGAAACTACGTTGCTTTGTGTTGAGAATACCCATAATAGGGCTGGGGGTGCTGTTATAACTCCTAAACAGATGGAGGCTATGGCTGAAGTTGCTAGGAGGTATGGTTTAAAGGTCTATGTTGATGGTGCAAGGATATTTAATGCTGCAGTAGCTCTTGGGGTTAAGCCTTCAAAACTTGTTGAGTATGCTGATTCCTTAAGCTTTTGTCTCTCCAAAGGCTTAGCTGGGCCTGTGGGTTCTCTTATGGTTGGACCTAAAGATTTCATTGAACGTGCTAGGAAAATTCGTAAAGTTCTTGGTGGTGGTATGAGGAAGGCTGGGGTTATAGCTGCACCTGGAATATGGGTTTTAGAGAATATGGTTGATCGTTTGAAGGAGGATCATGAAAATGCTCGTAAACTAGCTCTTGGACTTTCAAAGATCAAGGAAATATCCATTGATTTGGATTCTGTTCAAACTAACATTGTGATTTTCGAATTGAAGGAGATTAGTGCAAAAGTTTTCGTAGAGGCTTTAGCTAAGAGGGGTGTTAAATGTGGGGCTATTGGTCCACGTAGGATTCGCATGGTTACACATTATGGTATAACTTCTGAAGATATTGATTATGCATTGAAGGCTGTTAAAGCAATTATAGATGAGTTATCTGAGTGATGCTTTGATTTCCATTTAATCTAATATAAAAATAATTTTTGTTTTTATTTTATGACAATATTAATTTATCTGTTTGCACTTAATTTATTGCTAGTTGGTTAGTGGTTTATATGTGGAGTATGCTTTATTTGCTTAGAAATGATCCTGAGAAAATTAAAGCTTCTCAACGTGCTAGAGGTTTAGATGAATCTCTTGTTGATAAAGCTTTAGAATTGGATTTAAAGTGGCGTAAAACTTTGACTAGAGTTAATGAGTTGAGGAGGGAGCATAATAAGATTTCTCGTGAAATTGCTACTTTGAGTGGTGAGGAGAGAATTAAAAAGCTTGAGGAGGCTCGTAAGCTTGCTGAGAGAATCGAATTTGAAGAGAGGGTTTTAAGGGATTTAGAGGAGGAGCGTACTAGAGTGCTTCTTGGAATTCCAAATGTTATTCATGATTCTGTTCCCATTGGTAGGTCTGAGGAAGATAATGTTCCAATCAGGTTTTATGGTAAACCTAAAGTTTATAGGGAATTCTTAGATGAATTTTTGAGGCAGGTTAAAGGGTTTAATGTTGATTATGAGGTTATTGATTGGAAACCTAAGGGTCATGCTGATATGCTTGATTTCCTTGGTTTGGGTGATACTGTTAAGGCTGGTGAAGTGGCTACATCCAGGTTCTATTACTTATTTGATGATCTTGTTTGGCTTGATTTTGGATTACTCTTATACGCGATAGACTTCTTATCTCAGCAGGGGTTTAGAGTTATTTTGACACCTTACATGCTTAGGAGGTCTGCATATGAAGGTGTTACCACTTTAAGTGATTTTGAAGAGGCTTTGTACAAGATTGATGGTGAAGATTTATTCCTAATAGCTACAAGTGAGCATTCCATTGCAGCTTACCATATGAATGATTTGATGGATGAAGATGATCTTCCATTGCTTTATGCTGGTGTTAGTGCATGTTTTAGGAAGGAGGCTGGAGCTCATGGTAAGGATACTAAGGGGATTTTTAGAGTTCATCAATTCAATAAGATTGAGCAATTTGTTTTCTGTATGCCTGAGGAGTCTTGGGATTGGATTGAAAGACTTATTGGGAATGCTGAGAAGCTTTGGAGTGGTTTGGAAATTCCATATAGGGTTGTGAATATTTGTTCTGGGGAGCTGAGTGCGGTTGTTGCTAAGAGGTATGATCTTGAGGCTTGGATGCCTGCTCAAGGTAAATATAGGGAGATGGTTTCATGTAGCAATTGCTTAGATTGGCAGAGTTATCGTCTCAACATTAGATTTCAGAGGAAGGGGAAAAAGGGGTTGGAGAGGGGGTATGTGCATACGCTTAACTCCACAGCTATAGCTTCTACTAGGGCTATAACTGCTATACTGGAGAATTATCAAGAGCCAGATGGCTGTGTAATTATACCCAAAGTTTTGAGACCTTATCTTGAAATGTTTAAGAAGGCTCCTAAAGAAGTTATATATCCTGTTAAGAGTAAAGTGGGAAAAAGAAATTAGAATGTAAAATTGGATTTAGTTTTTAATTATTTTCACTTTTATGGCATGTACTGAGCATGATATGCATGGATCGTAATTTCTCACTATCATTTCCACCATTAACTGTGCTTCGTCTATTGGTTTGTTAATTATTTCTGGAATTTGCATTAGTATATCTTGTTCAATATGTGCTAGGTTTTGTGTGGTTGGAGGTATTATCCTTGCCTTCTCCACGTATCCTTCACTATTTATTCTATATGAATGGTATAGTATTCCTCTAGGTGCTTCTGAGGCTCCGCATCCCCATCCCGCTTTAACTTTCCCCTCTATGTATGGTTTCTCTGGTTCTTTGTATTCATTTATTATTCTCTCTATTTCTAGTGTTGAATGGTATATTTCTGCCATTCTAGCTATTATGCTTTGGTATGTGTTTACTAGTGGTGCTTTGAATCCATAGGCTTCTAATATGTCTCTAACTTCTCCTCTTAGAGCTTTGTAATTGTTGTTGAATCTCGCTATTGGGCCAGTTATGTATGTCCCCCTCCCCTTAATTCTGCATCTTAGTGATGTGGAATATGGCACTTGGAATTCTTCTATGTTATTTTCGAATTCCTCTTCAGATATGTTCATTCCCTTATTGGAAATTATTCTTCCACCTATAGTTGGGTATTCTCCTTCAGGGTCTTGTAGTGATAGGTATTCGTAGTCAAATTTTGTTTTAGGTATCTCCAATTGGAGTATCCATTCTAAGAGTTCTTTTGCGAGTTCCTGTTTATCCTTGCATTCCTTCTTAATCTCTTCAAGTTCCTCCCTCCTTATTACCCTATAGAATCCTCCAATTCTGCATGAAACTGGGTGTACCGATCTACCACCAATCTTTTCCATAATATAGTTTCCGAAGGCTTTTAGTTTTAGTGCTTTTCTAACTATTTCTGGTTTTATTTTTGCCAATTCTATTACGTCATTTAGTTTCATGAAGTCTGGTGCATGTAATAGGAATACGTGTAGTGTGTGGCTACTTATCCATTCTCCGAATAGTAGAATTTTCCTTAGATCTTTAATTTCCTTCGGAATTTCTATTTCAAGTATCTTTTCCATAGCTCTGCTGCTACTGTACATGTATGGTATTGGGCATATTCCACAGATCCTTGCAACGAAATCTGGTACTTCCAAGTAACTTCTTCCTATTAGGAAGGCTTCAAAGAATCTTGGTGCTTCGGTTATTTCTACTTGCAGTTTTTTCACATTTCCATTTTCCACCACTATTTCGACTTCCCCTTCTCCTTCCACTCTTGTTAATGGTTTTATGTTTATCTCCACTTTTTTACTCATATTTCTCCACCACCTCTTTGAATTTGGGTGTCCAGCTTTCACATTTCTTGAATAATAATGAGATATCCTTTTTGCTTAACCCCTTCTCCGTGAATTGTTGTGCCAGCTTTATTGTTTGGGGTAGGTCTGATGGTCCATAACATGCGTAGCATGGTCTTTGGAAACTTGGGCATAGTGCTCCGCATCCAGCCATGACTACTGGTCCTAGGCATGGTTCCCCCCTTGTCACCAGTACACATGTGTATCCCTTTATTTTGCATTGTATACATAGGCTGTGGGTCGGTAGAAATGGTTCTCTTCCAACTATTATTTGGCTTAATACCCATAGTAGTTGCTTCCTATTTATTGGGCATCCTCTTATTTCAAAATCAACTTTCACATGTTCTGATAGTGGGGTTGATTTTTCTAGAGTCTTTATCCATTCTGGATTCAAGTATACGATCTTCTTGTATTCTTCTAGTTGCGCCCAATTTCTAAGGGCTTGTATTCCTCCTGCAGTAGCGCATGACCCTATTGCTATTAGATACTTTGATTCTTCTCTTATTTTGTGTAGCTCTTCAAGTTGTTCTGGTGTTGATACGCTTCCCTCCACGAGGGATATGTCGTATGGTCCTTTCATAAGTTTTCTAGAGGCTTCCACGAAGTATGCTATTTCAACTTTACCTGCTATCTCCAGTAGCTCTTCTTCTAGGTTTAGTAGTTCAAGTTGGCATCCACTACAACTTGCAAATTTGAATATTGCAATTTTCATATGTATTTCACCTCGAAGTACCTCTTTATTTTTGAGTATTGGAATACTGGTCCATCTCTACATACGAAGAATGGTCCAACTTGGCAGTGTCCACATTGCCCTATGCCGCATCTCATACGTCTCTCCATAGATATGTATATTCTTGATTCATTCAACCCCTTCTTCTCCATCAAATCTTTTACTGTGAATATCATCATTGTTTCTGGTCCGCATACCATTGCTATTGTGTTTTTTGGGTTTACTTCCACTTTTGGTATTAGTGTTGTTACAACCCCCACATTTCCAGTCCATTTCTCATCTCCCTTATCCACAGTTACATGGAATTCGCAATCTTCTATTTTGCTGTATTCTTCAAATTCCCTTCTATATAGTAGGTCTTGTGGGGTTCTTGCACCATACAATATCATTAGTCTACCATATTCTGCTCTATTCTTCTTTACTTCCATTATTACTGGTCTTAGTGGAGCTAATCCTATTCCACCTGCAACTATAAGTATATCTTGATTCTTGCTTTCATTTAATGGCCATATGCTTCCATAAGGCCCCCTCAAACCAATTACACTTCCTTCCCTCATTTTACTTAACATTCTGGTTACTGCTCCAACAAATCTTACTGTATGCATAATATCCCCATTTTCTATTCCACTAACTGATATTGGCACTTCTCCTCCTCCATATGGGTATAGTATGTTGAATTGTCCAGGTGCTCCTTTAATTTCGCTTTCTAATGGTTTTATGTGGTATGTGTATGTGTCTTTTGTTTCTTGTGTTACCTTACTTATTAACGCTCTTCTTAGTATATATTCCTCGTAAATCATCATTTACACCCCTATAGAAGCTTTTTTAACGTTTTCCCTAAGGTCTATTCCAGCTGGACACCATGTTATACATCTTCCACATCCAACGCATCCAAGTATGTTGAATTGCTTTTTCCAGTATGAGAATTTGTGTAGTATCCATTGCCTATACATTGCCCATATTTCAGGTCTGAAATGCCCTCTAGCAACTTCCGCATATCTGTAGGTGAAGCAGCTATCCCAGTATCTTACTCTGTCAACGTGTTCGTCTAGGTGTGATTCATCATATATGTCGAAGCAGAAGCATGTTGGGCATACCATTGTACAGTTTCCACATCCAAGACATTTCTCAGACAATTCTTTCCACAGATTTTCGTTTGCAATGTTTATTTCAAGTTTTTCTGGTAGATTTATTGTTGTGAATGGTGCTTTTGCTTTTTCATATGCTTCATCCATAACTTTGATGAATTCTATTATAACTTCATTTGATGCTGGTTTTAATACTTCTATTTCCATCAATATTTTCTCCCCCTTAATACTCCCAGCTTCGAATAGCACTTTCCCATTTATTTTTGTGTATGCTATGTCGAAATTTTCGGTGGCTCTAGGACCTGTTCCCATTGTGGCGCAGAAGCATGTTTTCCCGGGTTTTATGCAGTTTTCCACTATTATTGTTATCTTCCCCCTCTGAGCATTATAGTATGCATCTTTGTTCCATGTGAACGTTTTATCCATGATTTTTATCGCTGCTGCATCACATGGTTTTATGGCAAAGAAAACCGTTTCCTTTGGATCGTAATTGTATGGTTTTACTTCAAGCTCTTTCTCCACTCTAATTATTTTTAAGGTTGATGGGAACATATACTTCTTTGGAGAATCGAAACCATGTCTGAAGAATTTTCCTTGCATCAACTTGTATTTGCCAGGTTCTTGGTCATCCTCTACTTCTCTTGGTATTTCACTGTAATCATTTAATTCGCAGTACCTTATGGCGATCTCTCCATTTGGAATTTTTGGTCCTATTATTGTTGCTTTCCCTTTAAATTTATCAAATAATGTTCTTAGTTCATTTTCAGTACCCATCATTATGATGCTCTTCATGAATAGCCCCTCTACTCCTATGGATTTGATCCAAACTTCTTTATGTCACTCTTTATATAACATTTTCTAACAATCACTTTGGTTTAATTCGCTTTTAGAGTTGAATCTTCTTGTATCAACTTTTACAGATGTCAGTTTTATGGTTGACCTCATTACCAGTTAATGTTTTAAATAGTATGTCTTAGTGGTGTTTTGCTTTTATGTTTTAAATTTCTTCCTTCTGGGTTTGCTTCATAAAGTTTAATTTTAGTTTTTACAATATTTGTTTTTGAACTTTTAGTTTATGGTGGTATTGCTTGACCATCGACATAAACATATTTTTGTTATTTGTTTTTACAGTTTTTCTCGGGTATTTGGGGAATTTATTTTATGTTAAAACTAAGGTCCCGGATGTTATTTGGCTCTTACTTTTTGGTTTTCTTATTGGTCCAGTTTTCAAATTGTATGATCCTGAACCATTTATTAGAGCTTCTTCTTTCATGAGCATAATAGCTTTATGTATAATACTTTTTGATGCTGGTATAAACATGGATTTAGATACTTTTGTTAAAATTTTTTCTAGAAGCTTACTTTTAGCATTTATTTATTATTTTGTGAACATGATTTTTGTTGCAGTTTTCTTGTATTCTGTTTTTGGTGGTTCTTTAGGTTTTCTTAATTGTCTACTTCTAGGTGCGATGTTGAATACTAGTCCTGTAACTCTTTCAAGCCTTTTTCATTCACTTAAATTTTTAAATTTTGATTTTAAGGATGTGGAGAATACTTTATTGTTGGAGTCTGTAATTTCTACGTCTTTAAGTTTCATTTGTGTTATAACACTGATTAGATTGATTATTTCTCCGGGATTATCTGTTGTTGATAGTTTTAGGAATATATTTCTATCTTTCATTTTTTCTATGGGTTTTGGTTCTTTAAGTGGGTGTTTTTGGAGTTTTGTTTTGAATAAGCTTAGGGGGCAGAAGTTCAATTACATTTTAACTATAGCTATGGTTTTCTTAATCTATATTGTTTCTGAGGGTGTTGTGGAATCTTCTGGGGCTCTCACATTACTGTTTTTTGGTCTGCTTTTAGTTAATAGTGATTCTATTTTTAGGAAGCTTGGATTTGAGAGGATATTTGAAGTTGAAATAAGTCATTTACGGGAATTCCATGAAGAAATAACTTTCCTTTTAAAATCCTTCTTCTTCGTTTATGTGGGTTTGATCACCAGTATTTCTCTTAACTATATGCTTACTGGTTTAGGTGCATCATTAATGGTTTTATGTTCTAGACTTCTTGTCGTTAGGTTATATAATTATATTGTGAAATTGGATGTAATTGAGTCTGATATAGTTAAATTCTCTATAGCTAATGGTCTATCAACTCTTGTTGCTTCTAGGCTTCCATTGCTTTATGATCCAAATAGGTTGTTTATTGGGGATCCTGAGCTCTATAATAATGTTTGCTTTGTAGTTGTCATTGTTAGTGTTCTTATTAGCATGTTTCTAACACCATTTGTTGTTTCAAGGGATCTTAAACTGATGTCTGAAAGAGCTAACCCTAATGTGTGATGATTTTTATATGTTATTTTCACCTTTTTTTGGCTTCCGCTATTAACTGATTTATTGTTTTTGCAATGTTTATGATTTTTGAATTTACAGTCTTCAAGTTTATGTTGAGTTCCTCATAATACACTCTTGTTAAAGCTCTTATCATTTTTATTTCGCTTTTCATTTCTAGAAGCGTCTTAACTTTAACAGTCTTCTTTTGCATTTTATGTTTTTGTACTGCTTCACTAATATTTTCTAACTTCTTCATAAGATTTCTTTCTAAATCTTCTATGAGTGGTTTCCCACTACTTGGATGTATAAGTTTGAGTCTTGATGCACTTATAGCTCTTCCTCCATATGCGATTATCCTCTTTATTATTGTACCTGGAGAAACCACTCTGTTCTCAACATATTTGTCATAGTTTATGTATGGGAAGAGGTATATTAGACTTGAGACTTTAAAACATGGTGATCTTCCAATTAATCTGTATATAACTCTATTTGCATTTGCATGTTCTAGAGGATCATAAGCCAGCAGTATTAAACTTCCAAGGTTAAATACCCCTCTATTATAATCTATTTCCGCTCTTTCCACACTTCTACTCGTTTTTAATATTAGTATACGGTCTCTCTCATCGAGCTTATCTTGAAAATCTCCATTTATCTTGTTTACTATAAATAAGTGTTTTTTAAGTTTTAATGGAACGGTTTTAGAATTTCCAATTATTTCATTAATCCTTTCTTCATCATTCAATATTATGTAAAATGGCATAGATAAGCTTCTGATTAAAAGCTACATACATTTTAGATAAAAACTTTTCCCAGCATTATTGAGAGCAATAACGGGAAGTTATAATAAAAAAAGTTGCCTTTAAGTAATGTCAAGAGTTTTACTTCTTCTCTTTCTTTTCCTTCCTCTCCTCTTTCTTCTTCTTAGCCGTGTTTTTTACTTCCTATATCAGAAAAATGGGGGAGAACCCCATATAGAGATATTCACCATTCCTCTTCTTCCTCTTCTTCTTCCTCCTCCTCTTCCTCCCATTCCTCTTCTTCCCATTCTTCTTCCTCTAGTTCCTCTTCTTCTTCTTCCCACTCTTCCTCTTCTTCCTCTACTATTTTCAGGCTCCATCTACGTCCTTTTTGCTCTATGGATAGTGATACTCCGCATGAGGGGCACTCTATTACGTCTCCTACATGTGGCCTTCCTAGGTCTATCATTTCATCGCATATTGGGCATCTTGCTTTTGGCATCTTTATTACCCATTTAACTTAACATTGGTATATCTAATAAGGGTTTTCATTTTCCTTTTTTCCTCTAATTTTACTCAGTTGTCTTTTCTTACTTTTCTTATTCTCTATTTTCCTTTTTCCCGTTTAATGGTATTTGCTTTGTTTTATGCGTATTTTCAGCTTTCTTTTCTTTTCCCTTTTGCTCTTCTTTTTCCTAAAGTTTTCTGTCAATTTTTGTGGTGATTTTTTATTGTTTTCAATATTTTTATTAAAAAAATATTTTATTTATTTTATTTATATTGTTATTCTTATACCTTCAAACTTTACTGATGGTGCGATGAGTGCGCCCCGTTGTTTTACATCGTCTCCTTGTGCAGCGTATTTTTCTAGAATTTCTTTGAATGTTCCTGCTACCATACAGCCTCTTAATTGTCCAGTTAATTCTCCTCTTATTATTGCGTAGGACGGATTTGCTGTTATTGAGAATGCTCCTGTGGCTATGTTTGTACTATGTGCCCCCATTACCCCTATTATCAGTACTCCTTCTTTGATTTCGCTTATCAATTCCTCTAATTTCATTTCTTCTCCAGTTATGATCATATTTCTTGGTGCGATGGATATTGGTGTTCTGAACTGTCTGAAGGCATTTCCAGTGCTTTCTCTACCTTCTCTGTGTGCAGTGTAGCTGTCGTATATGTATCCCCTTAGTATTCCATTTTCGATTATCAGGTTTCTTTGTGATGGTACTCCTTCGGCATCTGTTGGTGCTGTTCTTAGCCCATTTGGTGTTGTGCCATCATCTATTATTGTAAGTTTTTCTGAAGCTACTTTTTCACCTATTTTTCCTGTTAAGTATGATTTTCCTTCTTGAACGTTGTATGCATTTATTGCTCTTATAAATGCGTATTCCATTAGAGATTCGAGTGCGTCTGGATCGAATATTACTGTTTTTTCTCCAGGTTCTATTTTTGCCACTTTGAATCCCAGTTTTGCTTTTTCAATAGCTTTGTCTAGGCATCGTTTAGCATCTATCTTGTTTAGCTGTCTATATGCCTCCCCCTCCCATCCTACACTTCTAATACCATTCTTTTCCCCTAATATTGAGACTCCTGTACTTGCAATACTTTCCTTCCAATTTACTTCTACTCCTAAGCTGTTGAAAATTGCTTTTTCCATTACTGTGAAGTTGAAATTCGCACTTATAGTGTTGAAGTTTGGATCTTTCTCGAATCCTTCTCCAATTATTCTTCTAGCTTCATCGAATATGTCGTCTATTGGTGGATTTTCAACTGTTGGGTCGTATATCCCTTCAACTGTTGATGGTTTTCTTGGTTGTGGTAGTGTTTTGAAATCTGGGTCTGGCTCTTTAATTTTGGCAAGCTTTACTGCTGTCTTTACTGCTTCTTCTATGTTTGCTTCATCTAGTATTGTTGTGTGTGAGTATGCAATGCTTTTTCCAAACACTGCTCTTACACTTATTCCTTCTACACCTTCACCTGATCCAACTCTAGTTTTTACTCCACTTACTTTGTCGTTCGATACCATTATACTCATCCTACTAGATCTTGTGGTGTAGGCTTCTGCTTGTGATGCCCCGTATTTTAATGCTTTTTCCACAGCTAATTTTACTGCTTCAATGAGTTCCATTACGCCCTCCCTCCAACCATCATATTTTCTATTCTCATGTGCGGTCCTCCACATGTGGTTCTCATGGATTGCCCCATCTTTCCACAGAAGCTTGGGTATATGTCGAAGTCTTTTGCTACTCCAGTAACATTCTTTAATGTTTCAAGTATAAATCCACTCATGCTGAAGTCTCTAAGTCTTTCTCCCACTTCCCCCTTGACTATTAGGTATGCTTCTTGCGCTCCAAATTGGAATATACCTTCAGCTGGGCTTACTTGTCCGCCTCTACCACCCTTCGCGTATATTCCATAATTTATTTCTTCAATTAATTCTTCGAAGCTCATGTCTCCTGGTTGGAAGAATGTGTTTGTCATTCTAACTATTGGTGGGAATCTATAGTCTTGTGCTCTTGCATTTCCAGTTACTGGTAGATTCATTTTTCCAGCTGCTTCCCTGTTGGTTAAGTATCCTTTTAAAACCCCCTTCTGTATTATGACCTTCCTTTGTGTTTTAATGCCTTCATCATCATATACATCTGTTCCAAATCTTTCTGGTATTGTTGCATCATCTATTAATGTTACATGTTCTGAGCCTATTCTCTCTCCAAGTTTACCTCTTAGTATACTTGTCCCTCTTAATACTCCATCGGCTTCTGATGCGTGTCCTATGGCTTCATGTGCCATTAATCCTGATAGTGCTCCATCTATTACTACTGTGAATTTTCCTCCTGGTGCAGGTTTTGCTTTTAATAGTTCCATGGCTTTCTTTGCGGCTTCCATGCTTCTTTCTTCTACATTCATTTTCTCGGTTACTTCAAATCCACCTAGCATTGCGTATCTATCCCTATATGATTGTATTAGTCCTGCTTCTCTTGCGTAAGCCCACATTCCCCAGTAAACCCATGAATTTCTGAGTTCCATTTGGGTTCCGTCGCTTGTACATATTATCTTTATTTCGGTGCGATCATCGTAATTTGATGTTGTCTTTATGTTTGGTGATACTTTTCTTGCAGCTTCATCTGCTTTTGATAGGAATTTTATCTTTTCTTCTATTGATACTTCTTCAAGTGGCTCCTTTACTGGAATTTTTACTTCATCAATTACTACGTTGCTTGGTGCTAGAGTTGTCTTTTCAGAGTCTTTGCTTGCTTGTTTAGCCATTTTGGTGGCTATGTTTAATGCGTTTTCAAGTGATCTTTTATCGATATTATTTGTTGTGGAGAATCCCCATGCACCATTGAATAGTACTCTTATGGCAACTCCCTGCTCTATTCCAGGGGTTGCTGAAACTACTTTTCCATCTCTAATTTCAATGCTTGTGCTGTGAAACTTTTGGTATCTTGCTTCCACATAATCTCCTCCAAGTTCACTTCCTTTATTTACTATCCATAATATTAAATCTGTAATCTGTGTCATCAGATTATATTTAAGTTGAAATTGTTTAATAACCTTTTAGTTTTAAGGTTTGATAAGAGGTTTTAACATTAATTGTAACAACAAGTATATCTTAAGCTGTTGATTACTGTATATTGTTGGTTTATATGTTGTTTCCATGTGAAGTTGTTGTCAAGTTTGTTTTGCCTAGTGTTAGAGCTGCTTTGGCTAAGAAGCTTATATCAGATTATGGTTTAAAGCAGATTGAGGTGGCAAAGCTTCTTGGTGTTAGTCAACCTGCTATTAGCCTTTATAGTAGGCGTTTGAGGGGTGGAGCTCTCAATATTGAGGATTATCCTGATATTATGGAGCGTATTGATTGGCTTGCTAAATCTTTTGCTTCTGGTGGTGTGGATTACAAGTTTTTTGTTGGGGAAGTATGCAATATATGTAGGATTGTGAGGGCTAAAGGTTTGCTTTGTATCTTCCATAAACTTGTTGATTCTGAATGTAGTGTTATGGTGTGTGATCTCTGTAAATCTATCTCTAAAAATTTTGGGGGGAGGGGGTTAGTTTACTGAACTTTTAAGTTTACTTCTACATTCTCCTTTAACGTCCATAGTACTGGGCAGTACTTTTCTGCTAGTTCTGCTGCTCTTTGTATTTCCTCTTTTGGTGCTCCTTTTGCATTTACTTCTACTTCTATGTTCTTATATCTTTGTGGTGTTTCTTTCATTGTTTCTCCACGAACCTTTACTTCTAAGCTTTCCACATTGACTTTTCTGCTGTTTAGTATTCTTAGCATTACTGATGATAGGCATCCTCCTAATGCTACTAGTACTAGTTCCATTGATGATGGTCCGTATCTCTTATCTGCTCCGACGGTTTCCATGGCTCCCCCTATTACTATGGTGAATCCTGTTTCTGTGGTGGCTATTAGGCCTACCCCTTTATGTAGTTCTACTTTTACTTCAACCATGTTCTCATTTTACAGTTTCCCTATTTTCCATATTTATGGTTTCTGTTTTAGATGTTGGTTGAACCATTCTAGCATGTGTTTTAGTCTTTTAATTCTATGGTTTGGTTTTCCTGATCTGCTGAATACGTGGCTTCCACTGGTGAATAATAGTAGTTTTGCTTCTTTCCCTAGGTATTTTAGTGCTGTGTAGAATAGTAGTGCTTGGTCTAGGTAGCATCTGTAGTCTTCCATGCTGTGTATTATGAGTATTGGTGTTTGAACTTTGTTGGCATGTGTTATTGGTGATCTTTTTATCCATTCTTCCCTATTGCTCCACCAGTCTCCACCTATTTGGTCTGGTACGAAGTGGAATCCTATGTCTGTGGTTCCGAATTCAGCTAGCCAGCAGCTTATCCCGTTTAGTGATACTGCTGCCTTGAATTTGTTTGTTTGTGTTATTATCCAGTTTGTCATGTATCCGCCGTAGCTTATCCCCGTTACCCCCATTTTCTCCTCATCAATGTAATTATATTCTCTTGTTATGTATTCGATCATTTCCATTATGTCTTGATAGTCTCTTTCACCATACTTCCCTCTTATATCTGCGAATTCTTCACTGTATCCACCGCTCCCCCTAATGTTTGCATATACTACTACATATCCATTGGCTGCACATATTTGATGTTCGAACATGAAGGCGTATCCGAAGGTGCTTTTTGGCCCTCCATGTATGAATATTATTGTTGGATACCTTTCTCCTTCCTTATATTCTGTTGGTTTCATTATCCATCCTTCTATGTCTGCTCCGTCTGATGCTTTAAATTGGAATCTCTCATGTCCTTGTACTTTTACTTCTCTTAATATTTCATCATTGAAGCTTGTTAACTTCTTTTCTAAGCCGTCTTCCCACATGTATATTTCTGCTGGTGTTTTCTCGGTAACCTTTGTGTATACTATCTTATTACCTTTTACTTGGAAGTTTTCTATTACGAAGTCTCCTGTTATCACTTCCTTTATTTCTCTTGTTTTCATGTTTATTTTGTATATGTTGTGTCTTCCACCTCTTGTTTGTGTGAAGTATATTTCTTCATTTTCTATTATTGGTGGTTGTGGTACTTGGTATGGTCCTCTCAAGTCATAGTATATGCTATGATTTGTCTGGTATCCTGTTTTCCCAGTTAAGTTTTCTAGTTCTTCTGTTTCTATGTTTATTTGCCATATGCATTCATGTGTTGGGTATCCTCTTTTATAATCGTTTCCTCTGAATATTATTCTCTTTCCATGTGGACACCATGTTAGTGGTCCTATGCCCATTCCCATATGTTTTAGTTTTATAGTTTCCTTTGTTTCGAGGTTTATTATGTGTAGGTATTGTTTTCTTGGTTCCATGTAGTTTGTGGTTGCTGCATATGCTATTTTCTTCCCATCATTGGAGTATTTTGCTTCCACTATGTTTATATCCCCTGAAGTTAATTGCTCGATTTCATTTGAGTATATGTCTATTTGGAATAGATGTGTGTTTATGTGGTGTGTGAATCCTATTCCATCAAACCATATGGGTATTTTGTCTATTAGTCTTGCTTCTTGATCTAATTCTCCTCTAATTACTGTTGACTTGTATAGTATGTGTCTGTTGTCTGGGTTCCATGATGGCTGCATTATTCCATTCCTACTTTTAATTATTAGTCTTGGTTCCCCACCATTTAACTGTTGTATCCATAGTTCATTTCCAGGTTCCCCTTCCTTCATGATTCTCCTTGATAGGAATAGTAGTTTTTTGCCATCTTGACTCCATCTTGGCCATGTATCCATGGGTCCATTTGTTGTTAGCTCTATTTCTCCGTTATCTAGGTTGATAACCCATATTCTTGCTTTATAATTGTTTTCTTGTATTTCTGGTTTTATTGTTACAAAAGCTACTCTTTTTCCATCTGGTGATATTTGTGGGTCACATACC
>Ga0197143_1001205_pt1 | contig 22669 bp, 20 predicted proteins | sample GBS70_MetaG_FD_148603 | JGI IMG/M metagenome (GOLD analysis project Ga0197143, IMG submission 148603) | Sediment microbial communities from Great Boiling Springs, Gerlach, Nevada, United States - GBS 70_MetaG | ecosystem: Environmental > Aquatic > Thermal springs > Hot (42-90C) > Sediment...
GTGGTTCTTTCTTGAAGGTAACGATGACATAAAAGCGCTTGTAACCCCGTTCAAGGACGAGGCAATGGTTACCACAAGGGTCAGCAATGATGCAGATTTGGGTGCGGTGATAAAAGAAGTAGAACGGTCCATAGAAATTCTAAGGGACGCCAAACAGCATTTGAACCTCTCAAGGCTCAAAGCCATATTGAAAAGGCATGGGATACAGAAAGATGAGCAATACATCCGCCAAGTCCTTGAAAAAATGCTTAGTGCAAAGCATGTAGCACTTGACTCGGAGCTTAGGGATAAGTACAAACTGCGTCTTCTTGATTTCCTTCTGGCACCTGAATTTCCGCTCGAACTAAGCGAATCCAAGGCAAAGGCGATCCTGTATGCTTTCCTTTCATCTGAGGAGGGAATCAATCCGGACATCTTTTCAGACATAGAACCAGATATTGCTAGGCGGGAGGCTTCGCTCGAAGCCCTAAGGAAAGAGGCGCTTGCAATAAAGACAGCACTCCTTGTTGAACGCACAGCTTCCATGCTGGTTGAAGACACCGCCAAGACCAGTGTTTTTGAAGCCATAAAAGGTATTCTTACAGACATCTTGAATGATAGCCCATATGATGTGAAGACACCTGTAATCAGGGTCTCTGGTTTCCCTGTGGTAGCATCGAACCTGAAAAGGGATCTTAGGATAGGCTTTTTCAGAACCATTGCTTTTATGTGGGTATTTGGGCTTATCTTGGTTTGGCTGGCAAACGGGTTCAGGTTTTTGTCTTTTTTGGAGGTCTTCGCAGTTTTGCTTTTTCCGCCAGCACTTTCTGTCCTTTTGTCTACTTACACCGACGCTGGGTCTTCCACACTGCTTTTATGGTCTCCCATAGCGTTAGGTCTACTTGCGTCGTCGCAGAAACAAGCCTCAAGACCTGTCATTGCTTTTGGCGTGGGTCTTATATTGGCAGTCTCGTCCCTTGTCTTGACTTTTTCGTTGCCCGTGATAAGGGTGTCTCTTTCTTTTTGCTTATCTCAGTTTTCTTCGTTGCTTGTGTGGTTGTCCATGTTGTCTTACGAGCGTAGCCATAACAGGAGGGCGTAGGTGTTCGGAGACATTGTTCGTAGATACGCTTATTTTAGTGCAAGAAAACCTCGCACAGCACTCTTCGCACTTTTCACGGTTACTTTTGTTTCCCTCTTCTTTGTCGCGAAGCTCCCCCTATTTACCGCGAGGAATGCGCTTTATCCGGACAAAGTTGATGAAGTAAAGAGGCTGAACTCATTTCTCAAAAAGTTTGGATCCGCTTCGGACCTCATAATAGTGCTTGAAGAGGCGCCTCGACAGATCTTAGAGATGTTTGCAAATGAACTAGTAGCGCGACTAAAGCCCCTTCAAGAGGTAAAGACCGCAAGCGCCGGGGTAAATCCAGAGTTCTTCTTTTCGCACGCCTATCTCGTGTTCCCAAAGGACTCGCTCGAGGCTATAGACAAGAGGCTTAGCGCCCTTCAAAATAAGAGGGTTGCAAGAGAGGTCACATTTGATGAGGTGGTGGATAAAACCTCTCAGTTCCTCGACGACCCCCCAGCGCTCGTGGACATAGGGCTTTCCGAAGCAAACGAATCTTTGTGGATGTTGAACATCCTCCTAGAGGAATGGCACAGATTTCTCGTATCACAAGCCCCCCCAGAGGATGTGCAATGGCACAAGTTTTCCAAACAAGAAGAGGCACAAAGGTTCTTGAAAGGGAAGGGCTTCTTTGCGACTCGTGATGGAAATAAACTCATAGTGCTAGTCAGCAGAAAAGACCCTTCATCAGAGTTTAAAGTCCTTGACCCATTTATGACCAAAGTCAAGGAAACCATAGAAAGGTTACGCAAGGACTTCGAGGCTAGGGGGCTTGTAGTGCCAAAGATTGGGCTTACGGGGTTGCCGGCGGTCGAGTATGAAGAGTTTTTGGCGGTCCAGTCCGATGTTGCCCTTGTGGTGAGCACTGCGGCAATTTTCGTAATGCTCGTAATCTTACTATTTTTGAGGTCAGTTAGAAGGGCTTTGGTCATCTTTGGGGCTATGGCGTTGGGCACAATATGGGGGCTTGCGCTTGCCTACTTGACGGTGGGTCATCTTACAATCCTCACATCCGCTTTTACTGCTATCTTGTTCGGTCTGGGGGTTGACTACGGGATCTTTATTACCTCGAGGATAGCTGAGGAGATTCACGCGCAAAACCCATTGGAGCAGGCGATTGCGTTGGGCACGCAAAAGTCCGTCAGGGCAGTGGTAATCGCAGGGATTACGACTATGTTCATCTTCCTAGTCCTAGCTTTCGTACCTTTCAAGGGTTTTGCAGAGCTCGGCGTTATTGCGGGATGCGGGGTGGCTACAGTTGTTCTATCTGCCATCGTTACTGTGCCTCCCCTTTATGCTGTCCTGAACCCCAAGACCAAAGAGCCAGGCAAGTCAGGGCAGGTTAAGGTCTGGTATTCTCTCTCGAGACCCTTGGCGACATTTGTGGTTGCAGTTGTCTTTGTTATGACTTTGTTCGGCCTTTATTTTGGTTACAACATCCCGTTCGATTACGATGTGCTTTCCCTTTTACCAAAGGATTCAGAAGCCGCACGCTACCAGAAGATGCTTGTAAACGAATCTGATCTCCAGCCCGAGGTCATTATATTCACCGCTCGGGATATGAAGGAGGCCAGAAATATCGTCGAGCGAGCAAAGACTTTACCCACTATTTCTTCGGTTCAATCGCTCGTGGACCTGTTTCCGGAAGATGCATTGGAGAGGTGTCAGATTGCTAGAAAAATCGGCGACTTAGTGTTTACTTCGGACATCGAGAGAGTGCTGCGCAATCAATCCGTGCTCAGGCTTGGTCAGAAAGATGTCCAAAAGCTCAAGAGCCTCATAATCAAAGCCATTGATTCTGTAGAATCCTTTCAAGAACAGGCGCTTTCCGCTGGTCATCGTGACCTCGTGACATCGCTAGAAAAGACCCGTGTGGTTTTGAACGCCATTTCAGAGATTGACGACGAAAAATTTAGAGGAAGGTCGGAGATCTTTTTCGAAAAACTTTTGATTGCCGCACGAAAGGCTGTAGGTGTTCTTGCATCTTGGAGGGACGCAACGCCACTTACCCCTGAGACACTCCCGGATGACCTAAAGGATAGATTCTTTGCAAACGATGGAACAGTGGCAATTTATGCCTACCCGACACGGTCTGTTTATGACCTTAACTTCCTTGAGCGCCTAATAGACGATGTTTATTCGGTTTCTAAAGATGCAACCGGCTTCCCCACAACGCATAAGGTTCTGTCTCGCCTCGCTAAGGAGAGTTTATTTTATGGCACCGGTGCATCCTTTTTGGTAGCACTTTTCATTATCTTTCTTGCGGTCCGCTCGGTTCACGGCTTCATTATAGCCTCATCGCCTTTGTTTTTTGGTGCGGGATTGATGCTTGCCGTTCTATATGTATCGGGCATGTCCTTCAGTTACGCCAACATCGTTGGTCTACCCATGGTGATGGGGCTCGCAGTTGACTATGGTGTGTGGTTCTATCATCGGTTGCGAGAGGAAAAGGAAAAAGGCGCGTTTTACTCAGCCTCGCTTGCCTCTAAGGCGATTTTGCTTGCAGCTGGGACGACTTTTGCTGGAGTTGTTAGTATAATGCTGGCTAGTTACCGAGGGATGGCTACAATGGGCTATTCCCTCACAGTGGGGCTTTTGTGCTGTTTGTTTGCGGCGCGATTTATCGCGCCTGCATTAGCGAGTCTTTTATGGAGGAAAAGATGAAGACACAAGCATCTCTCGTTTTTGTAGCATGCGTGTCTTTGAGCTTACATGGCTTCGCTGATCCGGCGAAGGTACTTGTCTGCTATACTGCCTCAAGCGTTGATGCAAAGCAGGCAAAGGCTGCTATAGAACAAATGATAAGCACGCTCGAGGAGCTTGGGGGATTTCCGAAAAACACTTTTGCACCAGTATTCACTGAATCGTTAGAGGCGTGTACCGAGTTGGCACATAAAGAGAAGCCCCACTTCATCATCCCTTCTTTGGGCTTCTACCTAAAGATGAAGGACGATTTAGGGCTTATCCCAGTAAGCCAGCCTCGCATCAAACAAAAGGACTTTGACATCTATCGTATAGTCGTGAAAAAAGGCACCTACAAGGACTTGGAAGCACTCAAAGGCAAGGTGTTATCTGGCACTATTTTGGACGATGTCGCATTCCTTGAGCGAATTGTCTTCAGGTCAAAAATAGAACCTTCAAAGCACTTTGTGCTAAAACCTTCTAAGGTCGTGCTAAGGACTTTGAGGCAACTTGAAAAAGGCAAGGTTGATGCGGTCATACTGACATCGCAACAGTTTGAGGCACTGCAGGGTCTCGACCTAGCAAAAGAAATTGAGGTAATTTTCGAATCCGAGAAGGTGCCGCTTCCAGGGGTGTTCGCTGTGAGATCTACGAACGCTGCAGAGACAGAGAAGTTCAGGGAAGCCCTTTCTAAGTTTTGCTCGTCTCAAAATGGAAAAGGTTTCTGCGAATTATTCGGAATTGATGGCTTCTATCCCATAGGCGAAGCTTATTACAAAGCCGTGGAGGCTTTGTGGAAAAAACCATAGCTCACCGCTTTCTTTCTGCCAGTCTCAGTTTTTGGCTTCTTTGGATGTGGGTCGGAAACGGTTGTATCTATCGAGGTTTCAAGGGTCAGGCTCCGTTGAACCCGTCGCCAGATTGCGAACAAAAGACTTATGCGGATGTCTTGGATTTTGGCCTCAAATCTTCAAGCAGGATGCCCAAAGAATCACTGGAGTGTGTCCTTTACAAGCTTCGAGGCGAGTGGTTTTACACAGTGAAACATGCAAAGGTAGCTTGCAAGGTGGCTTTTGTGCTTGCAGATTGTGAACAAGACCGTGAAAGACAAAAGGCGCTTGCATCAGAAGGGGCGAGGTGGGGGGAAATTGGGTTTTCTTTGGGAGGTTATAAGGATGCAGAACTTGCTTATTATTATGCAATGAACCTTGGACTTGCGGTGCAAGACAATCCTCTTCTTGCCCTGAAAAACATAAGTCGCATTGAAGAAAAACTTCGGGATGCCATAAGACTAGATCCATCAGTCGACATGGGCGGACCCGTGCGTGTCCTTGCGATGCTATATCTGAAAGCGCCCCCCTGGCCTCAAGGACCTGGTGACCCAGATAAGGCATTGATGCTTCTTAGATGGGCGTCCCATCACTTTGGAGGGCATCCGCTGAATCACATATTTCTTGCAAGGGCATATCTTGAAGTTATTGGGGAAGATGCGAACCAAAAGATAGCACAAGAAATCCGGCATGCACTTGCACTTATGGCTACAAAAAACTATGGATGCGCGCAACAGGCGTGGCGAAACATGGCAATGGAGATCCTCGAGGAAGCGGGCATCGAGATTGAAGACTTAGGCGAAAAGCCTTAGTATTCCATGTCCTCTTTTGGGATCTTGGGGGGTTCCATCTCTTGCGGTGTCAAATCCCCTTCTTGAGCACGCATAAGCACCTCGACTTTTGCCTTTGCTTTGTTCAACACAGCCCTTGCCTCATTTAAAAGTGCCACCCCTTTGGAATACAACGCAACGGATTCCTCGAGCCCGAGTTTGCCTGATTCGAGTTTTTGCACAATCCCCTCGAGCTCGCTCAGCAAACTTTCAAACGGTCTGGATTCGCTTTGATTTTCATCGGCCATATCAACCTCTCATAAAATAGCGAAAGAAGTCTACAGCTATACATCCACCTATTCAAGGACTGGGTGCGCATCGGTATAGAAAACCGCCTGTGGGGAGGGTTTTCTTTTGGTGAATCGTGGAACATCCCATAAAAACACCTATTCAGGCACCCTCCATTCCCATACTTCCCCCTCCTTCAAAACAACATCTCGGCTCCATTCTATAGGGCGATTTTGAGCCTTCAGGGTCACCCTGTGCTTGCCTGATGCAAGCCCACTAAATGTAGCTTGACTTTGAGGCTCGACTGCTCCGAGCTCCGTGTCATCCACTACAACATGTAAAGTTTCAATGAAACCATTTGAAATTCTTAATGAAGCAAATGGAGGGACAAGTTCGACCACATTAGATATCCCACTTAGCACCCTGACTGTCATGAGAGAGGGAAACAGGGTAGAAAGCCCTTTGTGTTCTAGAACATGAGTTCCTGCAGTCAGAAGTATTGTGGTTTCCTGCTGAGGTCCAAGTGTTGCAACCTCCTCTCCGTCAACAAGCAACCTTACTGCCTCATCCCTTTTATTCTTCACAATGACAGAAGCGGTCGGGAGGGGGGTTGTTACCACCGCTTCATTGCCTTCCTCCACAAGCACTTCAGCCCTAAACACATCCTTGCTATACACCCCGTACATATCTACCATGTGCACCCCTGTAGGTATCTTCGGAAAGACCCTCTGCTTCCCTTGGCCGATGTCTCCCCGTTCCCACCCATCAATTCTAACCCTCACAGGTTCATTTCGCTCGTTCCTTACTCGAATTTGCCCAAACCCCTCTTGACCCTCTCCAATAGCGTTCTTTTGTATGAACCACAAAGCCTTCCCTTCCATTGGGATCGAAATCTTCTTTGTCGTCAGGAGTCCCCCATCAGAGGAAAAAGCCATAAGCGTCGTATCGCCAACAGGAAGCCCCTGAAACTCCGAAGCGCCTCTTGGTGGCACACCACCAATGAGCCTTCCATCAGCCATAATCCGAAGTTCTTGGTCAATCTCGGACACGACAGCAAGCATACCTTCTGCTGCTTTAATTTCGATCCTTTCGATCATCCCCGCCTTGATAGTTGCAACCCCTTGGAATAGTACCCTGAACCGGTTATCCTCTGCTCTTACCATGTATTGCCCAACAGCCATGTTGGGCACGCGTTTTGTTTCCCCAGGTTTCAATCTTACTTTTAGCTCTTGTGCCACCATCACATTGACCTCTACTGGGGCAAGATTTGCGATTTCGATGGCACCCTGGGGAGGAAAGACTTCTATGACAGGCACTGTTTCTGACACAACCTCGACCTGTGTCTCCACCACAAATCCTGATTTGGCGCCTTCAGCCCTAACAATATGTTTTCCCAAACCAATCCCATCATATTCCACCTCAGACGCCTTCCATAAAAGCTCCTTAGGTTCATCGTCAATCTTCACCCTGAGAGGTTCGTCCGCACAGTTTTTCACCTTTATCTTTCCCTTTGGGAGTTTATCCAGAATTTCTTTCTGCTCCTTAGTCTCGTCAACTCGCCACGATTTCTTCGCATTTTCGCTCAGCGTCGTCATTGTATAGTGGCGTACCTTTGATCTGTGCCCAAAAGCCTCAAGACGGCATTCCCCTAGAAAGAGCCTATCAAACTCTTTGCGCTCTTTCGGCTTCAGAGTCCCAAGCAACGCACCGTTGCATGAGACCTCAATTTGCTCTCTTGTTGCATTTATCACCTCTAGCACCCCGCCTGCTGACACGACATTATAAGTTGGTGTATGAGCGCAACCCGCTAACATTAGAGCGCAAGCAAGATTGACTTTTGCGTTCATATTTTGGACCACCTCGAAAGGGTAATCTATCAAAGGATAGCACGACTTGCATGCCATTGCTAAACTTTTTCTGGGAAAACCTTATTTCATTTGTATAATCTCGTTGTGGTTGCGTCAAGCCACCGTAGAACGCTTGTTGTCGAACTTGGCGTTGCGTGCAATAACCGATGTATATTCTGCTATCAGCGAAACCTGCGAAAGATCCCTGCTTATCCGAAGATGCTCGACTTCTCCCAGGTCGAGGCTAAGCTCAAATGGGGCATAGAAAACGGTTTCGATGAGGTTTCCCTTACGGGAGGTGAACCCACAATAAGACCTGATTTTATAGAAATAGTGAAACTTGCAAGACGTTTAGGGTTTAGGCGTGTTGCAGTGACAACGAATGGCTCTAGGTTCGCTGATCTTCGCTTCTTTCGACAAGCACTCGAAGCAGGAATTACATCCGTAGGGATTTCGGTGCACGGTCATACAAGGGATTTGCACGATGGTTTGACAAATCATCACGGCTCGTTTGACAAAGCTTTGCAAGCCATAGAAAATGTTGTCAATGCACAAAGGTCAGGGATACCGCTCAGACTCAATACCTTTACCTTGGTCAACAAAAAGAACGCAAAGCACCTTATGGAAATAGCCCATCTTTTTTATCGTCTGGGTGTGCGCTTGATGATGTTTCAGCCCTTGATACTCTCTAAATCGAACTTCTTCGATGCCCTTCCTTTAGAAATGCCCCTGTCTCAAGTGGTTGAAGCGGTGTCAAGTGTAGCGGCGGAGGGCGAGAAAATAGGGTTTAGAACGAAAGTCTTCAACATTCCAGTATGTTTGTTTTCCTCATGCCTGGGTGGGCTGGAGCTACCTAGTTACGGTATAAGAACATTCAGAGAGCAGGACAAGGGTGAGCCAGGCTCGGTTAGCCTTGGTGATGAAGCGGGACATGTAAGGATGCCGAACTGTGTGGAATGCCTATTCTTGCATGTGTGTCCCGGGTTACACATAAGCCTTTTGCCGCAAGAGGATTTGGTGCGTATCTGCGAAGACTCGGTCAAGGTATGTTCCTTTAGTAGCCTTAGGAAGAGATTGTGGCTTATTGGGACTGACCTCCTAGATGGCTCAAGCCTCGCCAGAGTGATACGGGTCGCAAGGCACGAGGGGTTTTCTAAAATCCTACTCACTCATGGGGGACTTGCCAGGTGGCATCACAGCTTGCTGAAATCCAGATGGTTACCTGAAGATGTCGAAGTGGTTTTTGTGCACCATGGCAAAGACCCTAAAACATCGGACAGAATTATTGCAAGTTGTGGCAATGACCAAGAGATCATCGCTTGCATCCAGGAGCTTGTGGAGGCGCAGGGGAAACTGTTGAAGGGTAGGGTAGGGCTCCTTGTAAGTCCCACGCCAGAGGCCCGAAACTTTTTGGATAGGCAAGAACTAAAAGTGCTCGACGGCCTAATGCCTATATTGCATATAAGGGCAGAGGAGGGCTCGGTAAGATACATTTCACAGTTCGTCGCTCATCTTCGGCAGATTCCTTTTTCTATAGGGGGTGCGGTGCTAGAGGCAATCGAACCTTCTCTAGTTCGTCTCCCTGTTTATCCGCTGGTTGCGCTAAGAACCATGGGAAAGGTCAGGTTCAACCTGTGGGATTCGACGCAGAATCAATGTCCATTGTTACACCCTTTTTATGGCGTTGTGAACTGGTCAGACCCGCGATTGAGCTCCATGAGCGGGAAAGATGAAGAAAAGGTCCCGATTGTTTGCAGGACGGTCGGAAATACCCCGATTACAACTCGTATTTTGCGTTCTATTCTGAAAACGCCATATACCTTTGAGCCAACATAGCAACAGCGCCTACCTGCCTTTCTATCTCGGAGGCGCTCCAACCAAGGACTTCACCCATGATTTTTGCAACATCCCTTGCGACCTCAACGCTTTTTCGGCATTCAAGATAGAAAAGCGGTGTCCTTCTGCACAAGAAATCAACGACGGTCCTTGCCATCTCATGCTTTGCTGCCCAAAAGGCTTCAAGGCGAAGGAAAGGCAGGCCTTCGATAAAGGGAACAAACAAGGAGTGGTCTTTTGCCTTTGCTTCCAAAACGACATCTCTTGCAAGCGAACCGAATGCGCACGAGAGTCTTTGAGCAAAAACCTTCTCCAGTTTGAACTCCTTGCAAAGCTCAGCCTCTATAGCCTCTAGTGCTCCTTTTGTCGTCAAGCTCTCGCCATAATACAAGGGTCTTCTAAAGATCTGCCTTTTTTTTGTGTCGTCTTTCCAACCAAGCATCCTCAACACCTTCTTGATTGCTTCTGCAGCCATAACCCTGTAGGTTGTCAGTTTCCCCCCGGCAATGGCAACGATTCCTCGACTATCCGTAGTGACTTTGTGTTCTCTTGAGATCTCGGATGGTGGAAGCCCTTCAGCGCTTAGGAGAGGTCTAAGCCCAGCCCATGTGCCTTTTATAGCATCAGGTGTCAATCGAGCTTCGGGAAAATAATGTCTCGCCGTGGTGAGTAGGTAGTCAACATCCTGTTTATCAACAAACACATCGTCAGGGCTCCCAGTAAAATCGGTGTCTGTGGTTCCTATAAGGGTCGCACCACACCAAGGGATGGCGAATGTGACCCTTCTGTCTATTGGCGAATTCATCACAACCGCATGCGCAAGAGGCAATCTGCTACGATCAAACACGATATGAGCGCCCTTTGTTGGTCTTAGTTTTGGACCCATTTGAAGGGCGTCTAGGCGAGATAGCACTTGCTCGGTCCATACTCCAGCAGCAACGACCACGCAGTTCGTCATGACTTCGTGGGTTGACCCGTCAATGCGATCCACGATGACAACTCCATTGACCCGACCATTTTTATAAAGGGCTGACACAACCTCCGCTCGGCTCAACGCCATGCCTCCAGCCTTTATGCCGTCTAGAACAGTTTCCAATGTAAGTCTGGAATCGTCCGTTGTAGCGTCGTAATAAAGAACACCGCCTTTAAGTCTTTCTTGCTTCAAGGCACTTTCGCACTTGAAAAGCATTGTCTTTGAAATCTTCTTATGATTCTTATAGTTATGGAAGGCGCCCAAGATGTCATAAAGCCACATCCCGGCGCATATTTTCCAAAAAGAGCGTGGGGAATCCTCGTAGACAGGAATAATAAAAGGCAAAGGCTTCACGATGTTTGGTGCTATGCGCATCAGATTACCTCTTTCCTGCGCCGACTCGAAAACTAGCGAGAAGTTTAGTTGTTCAAGGTAGCGCAGGCCTCCATGGATAAGCTTGGATGACCTGGAGGAGGTGCCATAGGCAAAGTCATCTTTTTCGATAAGCAGGGTTTTCAGCCCGAGTAGAGCCCCATGCCTGAATATTCCAGCGCCGGTTATCCCTCCTCCGATGACCACCATGTCGAAACGAGTTTTTTCGCATTTTTGCCAAAGTGCGCTCCTGTCTAAACTTTCATCGTCTAGCATCTTTTCACCACTCACCACAAAGACAAAGTTGCAATATTGTAGTAAGATCGTCGCTGGGTTGTAGCGATTATGGTTCGTAATATGACCGATTACGAAAAATATCGTGCATTTCTGGCTTTTGGTGTAGGCATACTGGTTGCGGTGAGCATGGGTTTCCATTCTTGTTCTCGCAATAGGAAACAGGCAGGTGAGCCTCAAAAGGCGGTAGGTGCTTTTTTGGGAGATGCAGAGCAGGATGTGCTAAAGGACAAAGAAAGGAAGGAAAGTGACGATGTAGTCGGGCCCAAGACCGAAAGGAAGAGGACGAGAGCATCTTTGGAAAAGGAATATGTACTCCGGAGTGCCGAGGAGGTCTTTACGGGCGAGTACGAGAAAAGACTTGGAGAGTTGCTTGCTGATCCGAAAAGGGGGAAGGAGGTGTTGGAGGAGGCAAAAAGGGGTGGACGAAAAGCGCTTTCTATACTTACAAAGGCTTTGAAATGTGACAGAAAGAATGTGAGGGTGCAGGCTATTCTTGTGCTCGGTAACCTAAGAAAAGTGGGCAGGGAACAAGTCGAAGCGCTGAAAGATGCACTGCTTTTGGACCCAGACGGAGATGTCCGTGCTTATGCAGCAAAGGCTTTTGTTGCGATAAAAGACAGAAGCGCCGTCTCGGCGCTTGTTCGATGTCTTAGTGAGGACCCCTATGCCCAGGCGAGGGCGAATGCGGCATGGGCACTTTCTGTGATAGGCGATGGTGAAGAGGTGAAAGAAGCAGTGATAAAGGCGTTGTCTGATGAAGATGCGTGGGTGAGGCTGAGGGCAGTTAGTGCGGTGGGGCGTTTGAAAATCAAGCGGGCTGAGGGGGAGCTTATCAGGCTCAAGGACGACCCGAGCCCCATGATCAGAGAGCGTGTCTCCGAGGTGCTAAGACAACTTCGCTAGCTCTTTCGTTGGGCTAAAAGGAGGATAAGCGCCAAGGAGGCGGTCGCAGCACCTGCTGAGATCGCGGTGGCGACAGCGACAACGGCAGCGGGAAGCACTATCTCCATAAATAGACTCCACAAGTAGCCAAACAAGATTTTCCGCTTGCGGGCGTAAATATTGCAAAAAATTTTTTTCGCACAGAGAAGGGTAGGGAACTTGGAGTGAAGGTTGTTGAGGAAGTGTATGTGGTCAAAGGGTTCTTCGGGTTTTCGGTAGGGTGTTGGGATGGGTAGAGTGGATGTTGGGATAATCGGGTGGCCAAAGGAGATAAGCGAGTTGACATAATATCCCTTATCAGACGTTCAGTCTTCAGCTAAAGGCATGTAATGAAAGCCATGTTGCCCGCGCACTGTTGGCTTTCTAAACGAGGGTCCTCATGTTCGCAGAGAGTCCGGGAGCACTAAAGATGCGACAGTTGCCACAACTCGTTTTGATAATCCTAGATATCAAGGTAGGTACATTACTTTATGTTTTCCTTCAATATCTCATATTCCTTGCCGAGCGACTGTGAGTACACGATCTCGCCAAACTGGTTGCCAGTCCCTGTCCAAGCCCTTGCAAAGCGAGCGTAATACACCATGCATGTGCCATCTTCTTTTTCCACTGCCACAGCAGCATCGATGAACCGAAACACATTTGCTTCCACAGATCCTTGTCTTTTGTCAATCCAAGCCTCTGCCTTCTCTGTCCAATCCTCACTAATGATGACCACCTTCAATACCTTCTCTTTACTCCATCTTTTTTCAAATGCACTTTTTATCCCTTGAATAACCTGCTTCTTGTCTTTTCCGCGATATCTATCAGCTGGTAACTTGTTTTGTGCGATCTCTTTTCTTCTCATTTCTTTTGCCTTTTCGGTAAGTTGTTCAACCTCGCTCTGGTAAGATTTTGCCTCTGCATTTTGGGGATCGATTGCAAGGACTGTAGCAACGCATTGCGAGGCTTCCTGAGCCTTGCTCTTTACTGTGGCTGAATCTTTGCCTTCCTTAGCCTCCCCAATCGCTTTTTTAGCGCATTCAAGGTATTCTGGCACTAGGATCTGAGTGCCGAAATATACCCCCCACATATTGCCGACCACATAGTTAGTCAGCATTTGTACCATTTCGGTGTCTGCAGCATAAATAGCCTTGGGTTGTGGAGCCTTTTGCGCAAACTCTAACCACACTTTCTTTGCTTCAGGGTTTACTTCGAAAAACTTAGAGACCCTCTCCGCTTGTTCTGAACGACTAAGGTTGGGATTATACAGTGTCCGCAAGACATTATAAAATACAATGTCATAGTCTTTCAACTTTGGCTTAAACTCGATGCAAAGCTCGGTAGCCTTCTGTATTTCTTCTTGTGATGCCAGTGGAGCTTCTTGGGTTGGTGGCGGAGCCGACTTTTTCTTTCCAAACCGAAATCCAAACTTCGAGGCAGTATCTGAAATCTTTGCTTTGGCTTCCCTCAAAGTAGCTTCTTGTGTTTGCAAGGTAGATCCCCATGCCTTGCCAACAAGTTTGTCATATGCAGCACAAATTTGATCCATCGATTTGTTTCGATCGTAGGACATCCTTTGCCCAACTAGACCAAGCAATATCAGTTTAGCCTCGGCTTCCTCGTTCGCCTCGAGATGTTTTTGTGCTCTTTCAAGCCCTTCCTCAAAAATCTTCATCATCATTTCATGAGGCGATCGTTGGCTGTATGCTTTTGAAAACCAAAAGCACAAAACAATCGAACATAGGACGGATGATAAACGTTTCATAAAACACCTCCTAAGAAATTCAACTACATGCTTTTATCTCAGGTCTTTGATACTTGTCAAGAGGGTTGTGCGCGTGGGCTTGGACATCGTGATCAGGTCGGTCAACGACTTGTCTGACTTTTAGTGGTCCCACAAGGATTAGAGTTTCTGTCGGTCAATAATGTCTACTTCTATCGATTCGTTCAGTGACGATACTAAATATCCTGACAGCAAGGAACGCCAACACTCCGATGCCTGCGAACACGATCCATATATAATGTGCATTAGCGTATTCTGGAGGTAAAGGACCACCAGTATTCACTGCCTTCTCCCATGCAATCCTTGATTTATCGGGCAACATGGAAGGGTCTGGACACCATGCCTCTAGCAGATATCCAGAAATGCCGAATCCCAAGAGATTCGCAAAAAAACTAGTAAGATGTGAATAGCCCATGTAAAGCCCGATCTCTCCTTTAGGTGCTTGAAGCGAAGCATACTCAAGGAACCTTGGGGAAAGGAAGCACTCTGCAAGTCCTTGCAAGGCAATGCCCGCAACCATCATCATTGTAACTGGATGAAGCGCAAGGCCCGGTAACAAAGAAATCGACCTCCCAGTTTTTTGTTCCAAAAAAGGCCCAAGACTGAATAATAAAGCAGATATTGGTATCAGAAAAAGCGCGATGCTAATAGAGTTCACAGGGCTAAGCTTGCGCACGAGGTGGGTCACTGGAACCACCAAGGTCATAACCACAAGAGGGTTCACATTTGCATACCATTCTGGCGCAGCAGACTCGCCCACCATGCGTAGGACATATTTCGGCATCGTTGCATACATCTGGTGTTGGATCGCCCAGAATCCACTTACAATGAGGATTAGGCTCATGAACCGTAGATTCGTAAGAACCTTCATAAAACCAATAAGTATCTCTTTGAATGTTTTGCCGACGCGGGCAGCGTCTACATTCCTGTAAAGAATATAAACCCCTACCAATGCCACGAAACAGAATCCAGATGACACTAGATTTATGTATTCCACTCCCAGTTCTGTGCGAAGTGGTTTTGCAAGGAGTTTGCCCGAAAAAGCCCCTATGTTTACCGTGAGATAGAAGATCGAGTAGGCACGCGCACGATTGCTTTGATCAGAACATTGTGCAACTGTCCCAGTGATAACAGACTTCACAAACGATCCGCCCATGGCGATAAGTATTAGAGCGGATATTGTGGTAGGCTTTGTTTGAAGGATGCCCATCATGAGATAGCCAGTGCCAAGCAATGAAAAGGCTAAGACCAGTGCCTTCCTAAATCCAATCGCGTCCGCCGCAGCACCAGCAAATGGTGGTAAAAGATAGATTAGCGCGGCGAACAAACCCGCCACCCATCCCGCCTCTACATCGCTAAAGCCGACTAAGTTCGTAAGGTATAGAGTCAGGGATATGAACATGCCATAAAAGGCGGCGCGCTCCAAAAGTTCAGCGACATTCGCAAGCCAGAATATCGTTGAAAACTTTTGGGTCCAACCTTTTGTTATCATACTGGCTTAGAAAGAAACAATGAAACTCCTATGCGACAATAAAATGCACTGGCGCATTGGAGCAACTGACTCCCGTGTTCATGGTAACTGAAGTCTAGCGAGCCTAAGCGCATGTTGGATGCCAAAGACAGATGAGAAGAAAAGTATTGTCAAAGTAACAAGCCTTGTCAAATATCTTTTGCGCGGGGGCTTGGACATCGTGATCAGGGTGGACAAAATAAGCCTTGGAACGCTAGATTGAAAAAGCCTCTTGTAGTGAGGACGCGGGCGCGGCAACCCAAACTCTTCACATAGATTTCAAAGGCAGGATTGACTGAGCAAAGTAAAGGCTTGTCTTGGGGTTTTTGGAAGGGGTAAGGGGATTTTCGAGACCCTTAGGGGCATTTCTGGAGCGGAAAGGGCTAGATTCTTGACAGCACTTTGTTTAATAGGCGCTTTTAGGTGCAAGGAAACTAGCGTCTACCAAAGGTAACTAGATATTGCGAAATCAGACGAGATTCGTTTTCAGACAATGGAAAAATCTTTTGCATCCGATGGACAATTTCAGTCCACTCAGCCTGGGCTCGCTCCCTTGGAGCATAAAGCCTGTGACATCCACCGCACTTCGCGATATACAGTTTGCGCCCATGTACCAAACTTTCTATCGTGGCTTCTCTTGGGGCATGGACGAGGTCGTCTTTAGTAGGGCTAGGAAGCGCACTCATGGTCATGCACGCAAACCATGTGAAACCAGTAAAGATAATCAGCCTAAGAATCATCTTCCGTCAGAAATGATAACCCAAGAGCAATCGAGCCTGATACCGTTCGAGGTCTTTTAGTTCGAGCCATTTATGAGGCGACTCGTCGGATTTTTTGATGGAGGGAAGTTGTGCCAGGAAAGTCAGAGTCGCCCACATCTTTCTTGAACTCACGAATACATTCGGCCCAATAAAAAGCGCAGAATAATCGAGCTTTCCCTCGGATAGCCTGTTTTTGTTTAGGAACTCCAACCCTACCTGGAGCCCATCAAAAATCCGAACTGAGACGCCAAGTATGTTCTCGACAACTGCCACCTTCTCCCACTCGAGTTCCTCTCCTTGTTTTTGCTCTGCCTCTATCTCGAACTCACCCACAAGATTGTAAGCAACTAATACCCTACCTATCCACTTATCTAAAATGATTTTGCCCTCAAGCTCGACCTCGTGTGGCATCCAGGTGAGCTCTCCGTAGAGAGAACTACCGAGGAAGTTCGAAACAGGATCGGTCATCTGCCACTTCCACTCTGAAGATACACCACGAAATTCGAACTTCTTTTGCATACCCTGACTGCTGGACTCAGCCTGTCCACGCATATTCAGGTAGAATGCGGTTTGTAGCCCTTTCCCTAAACCCACTTCGAACTCCAACCGCTCATCAAATCGGACAAAGTAGTGGTCTCGCATGAGTCTGGGCGTAGTCCATAACTCGATTTCCATTGCACCTTTAGGCAAAACTGGGCTCTCGTAAAGGTAGCTGAAGTGTCGTTCATAAGCAAGGGATAACCCCGGGCTTAGTAGGAACGATAGCCATGCTACACGCAGGTAGCTTTTAAGGATCGCACACATTTTTGAATACATAGCAAACCTCCCGATAGTTGAACCTTGTCATCACCGCATGAGGAACACAAAAACTTGAGCCAAGCTCTATGTGTTCCTCGCGACTCGGGGTTCTTTGACCTCTGGACTTTGTGCGGTTCGGGTCGTCTTTCGACCAGCTAAAGCAGATATTGCCCAAAAAATCTTCGAAATGGCAAGTGCTTTGATAGAACTTATTGAAATCTTTGTTGAATCTCGTCAAATTGGTGACAACCTACCTGAAGCGTTGATTTACTTTGATTTTTTTAGATATTGCTCGGGGTTCGCATCGAACTTAGGCTTGCACGCTGGGCAGCAAAAATAGTAAGTCTTGCCCTTGTATTCGCTTTTTGCTGCCTTCGATGGGTCTGAAACGGGCTCTCCTGTGACTGGACATGTCACAACCTCTTTAGACTCGGGTGGGGTTTCGCCATATCCTGTTGCATTCATGCCTCCAACAATGGCGAATACCGCAAGGATCTTGCAAATCGTTTTGAGCATAACGCACCTCCTAGAATACTACAGTAAAACAGTCAAACAAACGACGAAAAACTCCGTCGTCTTCTGCAGTATTTCAGCTTGTGCGGTAGATTTTGTCAAGTCTTCGCTTACAACAGATTGTGGCGACAAGCTTTCCTCGATTCAAATGAGTGGATGTTAGCCCAGTCTAAACCTATTGGACTTGTTCAGCACCAAAAAACCGCTTCCAAGCAACCAAGCTATGGTCATTCTCTGGTTCAGTGATTCGTGATGCACTCCCGTCTTTGCAAAAGTCTGTTTTTCGGATTTCAATCAAGCCTTCCATAAAGCCATGTTCACCACCATGGTGATGACTAAACTTAGACATATGACCCAAAAACCAAGGCTAAAAGAGCGTCTTGAGGCTTGTGCTAAGCGTAAATCACGGCTCATCCAATATCTTGGAAGTAGGGCGTCACCGCGTTATAATACAAAACATGCGATTCGCATTAGCACAGACAAACACCACAGTTGGCGATTTTGAAGGGAACTTGAAAAAGTGCGTTTCTGCCATCGAGATGGCCGAAAGCCAAGGGTGCGATTTGGTGTTGTTTCCAGAGATGACGCTTTCTGGTTATCCGCCGATGGACCTGCTGGATCGCAGTGCGTTTATGGAGTGCGCGATGCGGTCGCTGGACGATATTGTCAAGAGGTGTCTCGGCAAAGAGCTCGTGGTGATCGTCGGAGCTCCCGAGCAAAATACAGAAACGGATGGGAAACGGCTGTTCAACTCTGCTTTTGTGATTCAGAATGGGGCTATAAAAGGTGTGCACAGGAAGGTGCTTTTACCCACATATGATGTGTTCGACGAGGCAAGATACTTCGAGCCAAATCGAAACCCGAAGGTTATCGAGGTAGGTCAAACGAGGATTGGAGTCACGATCTGTGAAGACATTTGGAACGACAAGGCGATGTGGGACAGGCGACCATATCATTTTGACCCAGTTGGAGCCATAGTTCCGCAAAAACCCAATATCATAGTAAACCTTTCTGCTTCGCCTTTTGCAGTAGGCAAATTTTCAAAAAGGCTCAAGCTTGGAAGTGGCGTAGCTAGGAGGGCAAACTGTCCACTTTTTTATTGCAACCTTGTGGGCGGTAACGATGGCTTGATATTTGACGGACGATCCTTTGCACTAGCGCCAAGCGGAGATGTTCTGGGAGTGGCAAAGGCTTTTGAAGAAGACTTGCTCATTGTGGATTATCCTCACATCAGCCACTCAACGCTTCACGAAATCAGAACGCCTGAGGACGAGATAGATGATGTGATAGATGCCCTGACACTCGGTATCAAAGATTTCTGTTCCAAACTTTCCATTAAAAAGGTAGTAATTGGCGTATCTGGGGGTGTCGATTCCGCTGTTGTAACCGCCTTGGCTGTCAGAGCGCTTGGAAAAAACTCTGTAATCCCTGTGTTTATGCCGTCCAGATACACATCGAAGGAAAGCGAGCGAGATGCGAAAGAACTTGCACAAAACTTAGGCTTGCGGCTCGTAACAGTAAGCATCGAGCCCATGGTGGTAGCCTTTTCGGAAACTCTGGAAAAGGCGATAGGCGAGCCGATGCGGGGGGTGGCGCTCGAGAACCTTCAGGCTCGCATACGGGGTGTAATATTGATGGCGATTTCGAACATGTATGGCGCCCTTGTGCTAAATACTGGTAACAAGTCCGAGCTTGCCATGGGCTATTCGACCCTTTACGGCGACTCGATTGGAGGGCTATCAGTCTTGGGCGACCTTACAAAGGATATGGTCTACAAAGTCGCTAGGGCTTTGAATCAAAATAAGCCTACGATCCCTGAACATACGCTCACCCGTCCGCCATCCGCCGAGCTTCGCCCGAACCAGAAAGACGAGGATACCTTACCCCCCTACCCTATCCTTGACGAATTCGTCCGTCTTTATGTAGTTCAAGGGCTCGATGCAAGAGCAATCGTCGAAAAAGGGTTCGACAAAGAAATCATCAGAAAGGCGCTTTCCATGCTTACGCATAGCGAGTTCAAAAGGAAACAGGCACCCCCAGTTTTGAAGGTGACAGAAAAGGCTTTCGGTGCTGGATGGATGTATCCCATAGTGAACAAGTTCCAAGACCCTGTCGAATGAAAAAATGAGGGCTTCGTGAAGGTGGGCCTCATAAAGGCTGACTACCTAATGTTGGGATGGGTGGCTTTTGTGATCGTTTTAGTTGCTTTCAAACGAGATATCATTCCAGATTCAGAACCCATCCTTAGGCACCATGCCACTTTTTTCTTTGTCTATCTTGGCGTTATTCGGCTTGTTCAGAGGCTTCGACCTACTAATACTTTCATTTATTTGTCGAGATTTCTCATGCTCGCTGTTTTTCCATTTGTCACCTTCTTTAGCATAAGAAACCTGATCGAGGGTCTAAACCCGTATCCTAAAGACCTGTTTTTGCTGGAACTCGACAGGAAGATATTTGGATTCGACCCTTCACTCGAAGTGGAAAAGATCTGGCACCCTGTTCCAGTGGAAATCTTGCAGATCCTTTATTTTTCTTATTTGCCTTTGCCCATTGTGTTGTTCACGCTCCTCTTGTGGCGCAAAGACTTCGATTATATTGACAAGGCAATGACCACTGCGCTTTTGTGTCTCTTTATCACTTATATTGGCTACATATTCGTACCTGCGAGGTCACCATATTTGGCACAAAAAGACCCAACAATTTCATGGGCTTTTACGTTTAGTTCTGAACCAAAAGGGCTTTTTCTCGCGGACACTCTGAGGGAGTGGCTAGATGAGTGGGACAGGTTGCAGTTCAACGCTTTCCCCTCAGGACATACGGCGCTCAGCATAGTATACATGCTTGTCCTCGGGAGGCATAGAGTTGTCAGATGGATTGTTTTTCCTTGTTGTATAGGCATCATCCTTGCCACCGTATATCTTCGCTATCATTATATGGTCGATGTGTTTGCTGGTGTGTGCGTTGGTTATTTGTCATATGGTATTGGAAAGATATGGTCACGGCTCGAATCTTTCCCGAGAGACAAGGAGGCGAAGTATGAAAATGGATAGGCGGTGGCTGCGTCTTTTGTTCGCAACGGTCATGTTAGGATTTAGTGCATTGTTCGTAGGATGCAAGGGGCAGAAGGGAACTACAAATGAAGCTCTCATGGAAGACGCGGCAAAAGTTGTGCCTCATAAAGAATCGAACGACGATGATAGATTCAAGACCTTTGCCCCTATTCTGCCAGCCTCTACAAAGGCGCTCGGTTTTTTTAGAGCAGAGGACGCGTGGAATGTGCTTTATGAGCTTGCTTCCCTAATGCCTCACCAGTTTGCTGTGTTTACCCCTGAGGAGATTTTCGAACGAATAAGGGTGGTATACGGTGTCCAGAAGGATGCTCTAAAAGGGCTTTGCGCTGTTGCATACATGGACAAAGACGCTAAAGTTGCGGTCATTTGTCAGGGAGGGGGACTAAAGCGCCCTTTTTGGGCAGAAATATTTGAATTTCAACCACTTACAGGTTATGTTGTAAAGCATCGAGGTTTAGAAGTTTTGATCGCAGAGGGGATGGGATTTGTCGTTTTTGGATCAGTTTCTGGTTTGCAAAGGCTTAGTGAAGTGCAGAATAAGCTTTATCCCCCGCTATCACTGAGGATCGATAACATGATGATGTCCCAAAAAGATGTAGCAAATCCACTTAGAACTTCTAGGATGGGCTTATGGTTCGTAGACCCTCAATCAGCGCCCTTTTGCCTTTTGGGGTCTTGCTATGCAAGCGCAATCTATGCAGATGGCGAGAAAGTAGAAATCCTTGTTCAAAGCACTGTAGAATCCGCCCCACTGGCGCAATCCACCTTGATGACCTATTGGGACAAGGCGCTAAGGTCCCCATATGAAATGATTTTGCAAGGTAAGCGTGGTTTCCGTGTGCCTGAAAGTGCCCTACAAAGGGCTGGGCTTATCGTCGAGACTGCGAAATTCGAACAAAGAGGTTACATGGTCAAACTGAGCGCAAAAGGCAACATCGCCTTCTTACTTGCCCTCTTGCATCTTGACACGATTTGCAAAGCCCTCGAGCCGTTGGAATAGGTTTGCAGGACTGTCAGACATGTCATTTGGTTCCTGTTCGAAGGATGGCGCTTTGAAAAAACTTGACATTGATTCAGCCTAGTGCTAAAAGTCCACTACTTCGTCGCCAAATGCGAGCGACGAGGTGGGTCTTTGGTCTTTCATGAGGAGGTGTAATTCGGTTTTGGAGCATTTGCTGAATACAGCGTTTTGCAGTATATGGCGCTTGGTGGGAACTTCATGTTTTGGCTTCCAAAACAGGATGGCGCGAGCAAGCGGGACAAGGCATGGGGATCCTTGCCATATGTCAAGGGTATGTATCCGGTCAACGATACATTTTCTCCATATGTGAGATTTGAGTTTGGCGTGTCGCAATGGATACCAAGCGAAGGGAACAACATTTTCAATATCCCAATCGGCGGTGGCGTTGGTTGCGACTTCAACTTTGGCAGCTTTGGAGCATTCTTGGGGTTCGATTTCCTTTATCACATAGGGCTTACAGACCTGAAACTAAGAGATGAGGAAAGGGATGAGGAGATTAGTGCGAAGCAGAGATGGTCATCCCTGGCAATTAACCTTGGTCTACAATACAACTTCTAAGCCACCGCTCCCACCACAAGTTTTCTAAGAAATAGATGTTAGAAGCGCTGTGAGTAGGCAAAACAAACATTCATGCGATAGAAAGATTCATGGCTTTTCGGGCAAGGCTTAGCGCTTTGAAGGCAAGATTAAAATAAGGGTCTGGCTTTTTGAGTGAGCATGCTTTTACCTCTTCGACACTCATGCCTGTGCCTTCTAAAAAGAATCTTGCTAAATCTTCGGGAAAGGTTTCGCCAAACTCGTCAATGTCTTCAAGCATCTTTAGACCCTCGTCTCTGCTAATAAGCCCGTTTCGAACCAAAGCGGCTATAGAAGATGCCTTTTGCCCAAACCCACAGCGACGCTTATAAAGCCAGTCAGCCACAGGTGCAGCAAGGCAGTCTTCGTGTTCTTCACCAATGTTGACACCATACTTTTGGTTCAAAGTCTCTCTGTTTGCAGTTTTGTTCCACTCCAAATAGTCTGGGAGGGTCAAAACTTTGACTGCGCCACTCAAAACTCGCATGCCAAATGCTAACAACAGGAATTTATCTGCAACTCCTTTCCTTAGTTCGTCTTTGTCTTTTTCGTCTCTTATTACCTCTTCGAAAAACGGCGGTGTCCATGGGTTGGCTGTCTCTGGATGAGCGCCGTCATACTTAGTGGAAGACCCAAGGGCAACCAAAGGAATCCTGTGTTCCCATGTCAACTTGTGAATCACATTCATAAGGGTGATCTCGCACGGACAGCAGAA
>Ga0197143_1001206_pt1 | contig 22669 bp, 17 predicted proteins | sample GBS70_MetaG_FD_148603 | JGI IMG/M metagenome (GOLD analysis project Ga0197143, IMG submission 148603) | Sediment microbial communities from Great Boiling Springs, Gerlach, Nevada, United States - GBS 70_MetaG | ecosystem: Environmental > Aquatic > Thermal springs > Hot (42-90C) > Sediment...
CCCAAATTGCTCACAGAAATTCCTGATATACAATCTAAATAAGGTATGTAGTTTCTGTTATATAAATAACATCCTTTTGCTTTATAAATTTCAAAAGCTAATGGTTTTAAAGATGTATGTGCTAAATATCGCCAAAACAAATTAGCATACATTTTCACAAAATTTTATTACCTAAAATTTAATAAAAGAATTTTGTTTTTTTAATTTTTTTCAATCATTTTTTTTACATAAAAAAAAGATTAATTTGAAAAATTGTTTTTAAATTTTTGTTAAAATTTATTTGTACTACGTTTTAAAATTATAAAATTAAAACTTAGAGAATTCTTCTTTGAAAGAAGGGAATTATTTTTTCTTAAAATTTTATGTTATTAATAACAAAATGTCTAAAAATTACAGAGTTCTAATTAAAAAGTTAATTACTTGTCAAATTTGATAATTTTGATAAACTTTTTAATAAATTTTAAGGCGTTTTTTAGCAAAGCTTAATTCTTTTAATTAAATGAAAATAATTTTTTAGAAAGTTTAGCAAATTAAATTATAATATTAGGGCTTTTTTAAAAAGTTTTTAAAAAAATTTTAAAAAATTTTCATTTTTGTCAAAATTAAGCACATATGAACCCATATATTCTTGTTGGAATATTGTTTTTATATTTTTCATTATTATTGATTTTAGCATTTATCACTTCGAAAGGAGCGACAAATCTAACTTTTTTCATAGCTAACAGGAAGAGTAAATGGTATTTAGTAGCAATTGGAATGATTGGTACTTCATTAACAGGAATTACTTTTATTTCTGTTCCTGGATGGGTAAGTGAAAGCCAATTTAGTTATTTACAAGTAGTATTCGGTTATTTATTAGGTTATTTTATTATTGCATATGTTTTACTCCCGATTTATTATAAATTAAAAATCCCTTCAATTTATACTTATTTATGGGATCGATTTGGTATATATTCTTATAAAACAGGAGCTATTTTATTTATAATTGCAAGAACAATTGGTGCTGCGTTAAGAGTCTATATAGTAGTTGAATTATTGCATTATTTTATTTTTAATAAATTAGGTTTGTCTTTTTATTTTACTGTAATTTTTTTCCTTTTCTTAATGCTCCTTTATACTTATAAAGGGGGAGTAAAAACTCTTGTATATACAGATTTACTTCAAACAGCAGGAATGGTCACAGCGTTAATTCTTACAATCATATACATATCTAAGACACTAAACCTAAATTTAAAAGAATTAATTAATTTAATTTATTATTCTGACCTTTCTAAAATATTTTTTTTTGAAGATATAAATGATAAAAAGTTTTTTTTCAAACAAATTATTGCTGGTATGTTTATAACAGTTACTATGACTGGCCTAGATCAAGAAATGATGCAAAAGAATATAAGTTGTAATACATTAAAAAATGCTCAAAAAAACATGATAACATATGCTTTTATTTTAGTTATTATAAATTTTTTGTTTATGATTTTAGGTTTGTTATTATATGAGTTTACTAAAATAAACAAAATAGTAATACCTATCAAAAGTGACCATTTATTTCCTGAGTTAGCACTTAATTATTTTGGTGGTGTTTTGTCAATAGTTTTTGTTGTAGGCATAATCTCAGCTACTTTTCCCAGTGCCGATGGAGCTTTAACTTCATTAACTTCTATTTTTTGCATTGATATTTTAGGGTTAATAAGAAAAGGTTTATCCGAAAAACAAATAAAAAAAACTAGAATTAAGGTTCATATATTATTTACCATTTTGTTTTTTATTATCATTGCTTTTTTTTATAATGTATCTAAAAAAGCTTTAATTGAGGAACTTTTAACTATTGCAGGTTATACTTATGGACCTCTTTTGGGCCTTTATTCTTACGGAATATTGACAAAATGGAAAACTTTCGAACCTATTGTCCCTTTTATAGCTGCCTTATCTCCTTTAATCTGTTATTTTCTTAATAAATATTCACCCATTTTATTAAATGGGTATTATTTCGGCTTTGAAATAATTTTAATAAATGGTTTAATTACTTTCTTTTTATTGTTTGCTACATATAAATTACTAAAAAATAAACTTAGTTAATAAATTTTTTTACTCTTAAATAAAAATAGTTGCTTTTCATTAATTTTTTAAGCTTTTTCAAATTATTACAAAAAGCCTATTCTTGTTATTTATAAATTTTGTTTTTTTATTTTTTTAACTTTTTTAATTTTTTATTTTCCAACAAAATTTGAATTTCCTAATTTTGAATCTACATAAAAAAAACCAAGTTTAAAGGTTATTTAATTTATATTTATATTAAGCATTTTTTTATAAGTTTATGATTTTTATCATTTTTTTTTAAATTTTATTTAGCTAAATTTAAAAAAAAATGAAATTAAATCAAATTTATAAGTGTGAAATTTGTGGTAATATAGTTGAAATAGTTCATGTTGGTGGTGGAAAACTTATATGTTGTGGTAAAGAAATGACACTTTTAGTAGAAAATACTGTAGATGCTAGTAAAGAAAAGCATGTTCCAATTATAGAAAAAATTGAGAATGGTTATAGAATAAAGGTTGGTTCTGTAGAACATCCAATGGAAGAAAAGCATTTTATAGAATTTATAGAAATTTACAATGAAAATGTATTGTATAGAAAATATTTGAAACCAGGAGAAAAACCTAGTGCAGACTTTCCTGAATTAGAAAATAAAATTGTAGCTAGAGAATATTGTAATTTGCACGGACTTTGGAAATCTGAAAATTGAGCATACTATTTTAGTTTTTAGCTTAGTATATTAGTATTATTTTTCCATAAAACTTTATGTGTTTGTTAATCTATCTACTATTAGTTTAGGTAAATTTAGTATAAATAATTTTTATTAGTTCTTTTTATTTTTAAAAAATAAGTTTTTTTACATTAAAAAATACAAACACAAGTAAAAAATCTTTATATAGGTTAAATTATTTTACTTTTAAAAAGAATTTGATTGTAAGCCTATTTAATAAAGTTACCAAAAAAGTGAAAAAAATTTATCAACCTTAGATTGAAAATATAAATAAAAACTTAAAGCTTTTAAAGCATGCATAAATTTTGCATTTAAAATTAAATGTTTAAATTAAATTATGTATAAAACAAAATTTTATTCTTATTTTGTGTGTATAGGTTATTTATAATTTATTAAATTTCATGTTTGATGCTCGATTATTAAAAGATACTAAGTTAATTTCGGCGTTTATTAAAAATTAATAAGTTATTATAAATTTTCTAATAAATATAATTTTTTGAAAGTGTTAAAAAAAAAATTGATATTCATATAAATTTGATGCGAAAAATAGTAAATAACCAAGAATTTATATTATAAAATAACTAAACATTTTCTAAAAAAATTTAGTTTTAACTATCGTGATAAATAAAAACTTTAAGAATTTTTCAGATTTAAAATTTCTATATTCAAATCAATAATTTAATAGTAAGGCAATTAAATTTATAAGCTCTTAAAATTCAAAGAGAAAAAAATTTAAAAATAGATTTTTGATTATTAGTAAGTTATTAAAAAATTATTTATTAATCTTGTATTATTTTAAATTCGACTCTTCTATTAAGTTTTCTACCTTCTTCCGTATCATTAGGGGCAATAGGTTGTAAGAAAGCATAACCTTTGTATTCTAGTCTATTTTGTGAAATACCTTTACTTATTAGGTAATCTACAACAGCTTTAGCTCTAGCTTCAGAGAGTTTTAGGTTAAATTCAAGTGATGAGATATTATCTGTATGGCCACTAATTTCAACTCTCAAATTTGGATAATCATTAAGTAATTTAACTAAACGATCAAGTTCTGCATATGATTCTGGTTTAAGTGTTGCTTTTCCAAAATCAAAGAAAATATTTCTTAAGATAACCTTTTCCCCTACTTTTAATTTACTAAGATAAATATCTTTAATAATCTCTTGATATTCTGTAGTTGGAGGTATATCGAAGTTTTCTGAAAAGAATAGATAACCTTCAGCCCTAACATTAATACCATAATTACGCCCAGAAGGAAGAGTAACAATATATTTACCTGTTTGTGCATCTGATTGAGTAACATAAACAACCTCATTTTTAACATTATCTATAATTTCTATGAAGGCTTCAATAGGTTTTTGGGTAAAAGCGTCGGAAATTGTACCTTTAACAATAGTTAGACGCATAGTTTTTATTTCAACTTTTTCAGTTATAGTGCTTTCTGTTATGGGAAGAGCATTTGCAAGAAGTTGGTCTTCTGTTTTAAGGATAGGTGGTTTTTCTGGTCCTCTAAAAGTAACGACGTATATATCATAATCACCATAACCATCTTCTCTAACGGAGCTTATATAGGCTCTTTTACCATTACCTGACAAACAGAAAAAGACATCGTCATCTGGAGTATTAATTGGATATCCAAGATTTTCTGGAGTACTCCAAGTACCATCATCGTTAAGTGTACTTTTAAATATATCAAATCCACCCATTGAATTGTGACCTTTTGAAGCAAAAAAAATAGTTCTTCCATCTGGGTGCATAAACACACCTTCCTCGTCATATTCAGTATTAATCACAGGACCAAGGTTAACAGGTGGTCCCCATTCTTTTTTTTCTTCATTGTATTTAGACATCCAAATGTCATGTCCACCATATCCTCCTGGCCTATCTGATACAAAAAACATAGTTCTTCCATCAAAAGAAAATGAAGCCGTTGTCTCATGGTAAGGAGAATTAATATTTTTTCTTAAAGATTTGTCACTAGGCTTTTCCCATCCTTTGCTGGTATATTCAGAGATAAATATGTCTCCATTATTTTGAGCACCATTAAAAATAAATAGTTTTCTACCATCTGGAGATAAACCTACAGTAGCATCATTACCTTTCGTATTCAATGGCTTATCAATGTTTTTGGCTAAAGACCATCCTTGTCCATGATTATATGATACATATATATCTTCAAAGTATAAATTGTCTTCTGGATCTATACCACCACCATATGTATCTGGTCTCCTAGACGTAAAAAGAAGCATAGATTCGTCTGCTGTTATAAGAGGACTATATTCAGGATATTGTGTATTTATTGCACTACCTATATTATCTATCCAAACTCTTGTAGGATTTTTGATTAGTTCAATACCATTTATGCATTCTTGAATCCTTTTGTCTATTTCTTTTTTTTTCTCTGCATAATTTTCTGATGGCAACATTCTACTTTTATATTTTTTATAATATTCAATAGCCGTTTCAAATTCATAATTAATTTGGTATGCCATAGCAAGATAATATAATAAATCTTCTGTTATATTTGGGTTTAATTCATAAGCTTTTTTAAAATATTGCAAAGAAAGTTTTTTACTTATAGTTTTAAAATAACATATTCCTATTTTATAGTTTAAAGCTGGATTGTTTGGCAAATGTTTGTATGCTTTTAGAAAATATTCTAAAGCAGTCCTGTAGCCACCACGTCCTTTAGTGTAAAATTCTTCTCCCTTTTCAATGTTTTCTTTAACAAACTTATAAATATCTTTAGAAGTAAAATCTTCTTTTCTTATTATTATTTCTTGACTTAAAACATTGCAGATCAATATATTAATAAAAGCCAAAAAAAGATTTATAAATTTCATATAATTTATTTTTTGCAATCATAAGAAAAGTAAGTTTCTGCTTCTTTAATTCCAGATTTTATAGCTTTTTCCCAATCAATACAAGCTTTCTCTAATTGTCTTAATTCTTCATAGGCAATGCCTCTATTAAGATAGGCTTCAGTAAAATCTGGATATTTGTTTATAACTTCTGTTAAAATTTCTACGGCTTTTTTGTAATCTTTTAATTTTATTTTTGCACAAGCGTAATTATTTAATGCTAAAATATAAGCGGGTTTAATTTTTAAAGCTTGTTCAAAATCTTTAGAAGCTCCATTGTAGTCTTTTTTTTCGAATTTAACAGTTCCTCGATTATTGTATGCTATATAATTCTCTTTATTTAATTCTATTGCTTTAGTATAAGACTCAATTGCCTTATCTAAATTTCCTTTTTTTCTATATGCAGAGCCAAGGTTAGTGTAAAAGAAATCTACTTTATTATTTATTGATATTGCTTTTAAATAATCAGAAATGGCTTCGTCAATTTTATCCAATTTTCTATATGTGCTTCCTCTATCGTTATAATAAAACTCATTATTGCCATCTAATTTTATTGCTTCGTTAAAATCATTTAAAGCACTTTGATATTCAGATTTTTGAAAACATATTTGGCCTCTGTAATAATAAGCCTTACTATCTTTAATTCCTTTATTAATGCTAATAGTATAAAACTTGAATGCTTCTTCACTATTGTTTAATAAATGGTAACACCTACCTAATAAGTAATAAGCTTGAATAATATTAGAGTCTAAGTCTATCGTTTTTTTAAGGTCATTAATTGCTTCGTTATAATTATGTAATTCAAAATAAACATTTGCTCTATTAAAGTAAGCTAAAGCAAAATTTGGTTTAAGTTTAATCGCTTCTGAAAAATTTTCTAAAGCTTCGTTGTATTGTTTATTTTTAAAAAAATCTATTCCCTTGTTGAAAGCTAACTCAGCATCTTGTCCTTCAACTATTACTAAGGTAGTATCCTCTAAAACTTGTGAATTATTCCTTAAATTAAATATACTTGAGAAAATAATAATTAAAAAAAGGATTTTCATTTTTTTACAAATTTAATAAGTTAAAAAATTTTACTAAAAAAATGATTAAAAGAATATTCATATTCAATTTTCAATAACTTCTAAAATATCACCAAAATATAGACGATGGTAATCATTATTAATGTAATAAATTGATTTGATATCTTTTTCTAAAATGTTAGAAGGTATTAAATCAGCAAAATAAATTTTTTTGCAAATAAAAGATAGAAAACTTTCTTTAAGGTAAATAGTTAAGTTTTTGTAATTTATTTTAGTTAATTTATTATATTCTTTTTTGTCGACATTTCTGCCTGAATAAGAACCGAAAAAGGAAATAACTTCCTTGTAATCATCTTTAAAAAAATTAACTGAAAAAAAATCAAAATTTTCTAAAAATTCATAAGTATATCTAGATGGTCTAACATATACAATTAAATTATGTTTTTTCCATAATCTACCGAAATGTATCCATCCAATTGTCATTATATTAAAATTTTCTGGCGAACCTGCAACTAAAAGTATGTTTTGCTTATCTAAGTAATCAAAAATTTGTTTAAAAATTTTTTTCATAAAATTTTTTGTAAAATTAATGAAAATTTCATGTTTTTATGAATTACTATATTATAAACAATGTTTAAGAATTTTTTATAAAAAAGGTTTTTTATTTAATAAATTTGTAAGATTTAAAAAAATATTTAATTGTGGCAATACATATAGCAATAGCTGGTAATATAGGTTCAGGAAAGACGACTTTAACAACCTTGTTGGCAAAAAGTTATAAATGGAAAGCTTTTTACGAAGATGTTACAAATAATCCATACTTATCAGATTTTTATGAAGATATGCGTAGATGGTCGTTTAATTTACAAATATATTTTTTAAATAGTCGCCTCGCACAACTGATTGAAATAAAAAAATTAAATAAGAATGTTATACAAGATAGGACAATATATGAAGATGCATATATATTTGCACCTAATTTATGTGAACTTGGGTTAATGACTACAAGAGATTATCAAACTTACCTTTCTTTATTTAATTTAATGACTTCATTAATAAGCCCTCCTGATTTAATTATTTATTTACAAGCTTCAATATCAAAATTAGTAGACCAGATACAAAAACGAGGGAGAAAATATGAACAAAATATAAGTATAGATTATTTAAAAAGGCTTAATGAAAGATACGAAGCTTGGGCTTCTTCTTTTAAAGATTGTAAAATTTTAACTGTCAATGTTGATAATTTAGACTTTTATAATAAAAAAGATGATCTAAAAGGTATAATAAATCTTATAGACAGTTATTTGTATGGTTTAATAAAATGAATTTTAAGTTAATATCTAATTTTAAACCCTCAGGAGATCAACCTGAAGCTATAGAAAAACTTGTAAAGAATTTAAAAAAGGGTATAAAATATCAAGTATTATTAGGAGTCACGGGTTCTGGTAAAACTTTTACATTGGCAAATGTTATTGAAAAAATTAACAAACCAGTTTTAGTATTAAGCCACAACAAAACTTTAGCAGCTCAATTATATGGGGAATTTAAAAGTTTTTTTCCAAATAATAAAGTAGAATATTTTATTTCTTATTATGATTATTATCAACCAGAAGCTTATATACCAGCAACAGATACATATATTGCTAAGGAGTTATCTGTAAATAGTGAAATAGAAAGATTAAGAATTAAAGCAACTTCTTCATTAATGTCTGGTAGGAATGATGTAATTATTGTATCTTCTGTAAGTTGTATTTATGGGATTGGCAATCCTAAAGATTTTTATGACTCAATTTTAAATATAAAGATTAACCAGAAAATTAATAAAGAAGAATTCTTATTAAAACTTGTAGATATTTTATATTGGCGAACAGAAGATAACTTGGTTTTTGGTTCATTTAGAGTAAGGGGAGAAAATGTTGATATTCAGCTTACCACAGAGAATGAAGCTTTAAGAGTTGTTTTTTTTAACAACAAAATTATTGAAGAAATATATACATTTAATACAATTACAAATAAAAAAATTGAAGATTACGAAGAATTTAATATATATCCTGCTAATGTATTTTTGACTACACGTCAAAAAGTAGAAAAAGCAATTAAAGAAATAGAAAGGGATTTAGAAAAGCAGATTAACTATTTTATGAGACAAGGGAAAATAATTGAAGCAAAACGTATAAAAGAGAGGGTATCATTAGATATAGAGATGTTAAGGGAATTAGGTTATTGTTCTGGTATAGAAAATTATTCGAGGTATTTTGATGGTAGGCCTCCTGGCTGCAGACCATTTTGTTTGTTAGATTATTTTCAAAAAGATTTTATTACTATTATTGATGAAAGTCATGTTACATTACCACAATTAAAAGGAATGTATAATGGAGATAAAGCTAGAAAAGAAATATTAGTAGAATATGGTTTTAGATTACCAGCAGCTTTAGATAACAGACCTTTAAAATTTGAAGAATTTTTTGAGTTAGTAAATCAGGTAATTTTTGTTAGTGCAACTCCTGCCGAAGAGGAAATTAAATTATCTAATGGAATAGTTATAGAGCAACTTGTTAGGCCAACTGGTATTGTTGATCCAGAAATAGAAGTTAGACCTTCTCAATATCAAATAGATGATTTAATTAAAGAAATAAAAAAAAGAATTAATAAGAATCAAAGAATTCTAGTAACAACTTTAACAAAAAGATTAGCAGAAGAATTGTCGAAATATTTTAACGAAATAAACATAAAATCGGCATATATTCATTCAGACTTAGATGCAATAGAAAGAGTAGAAATAATTGAAAAGCTAAGAAAAGGAGAAATAGACGTTTTAGTTGGTATTAATTTGTTGAGAGAAGGTTTAGATTTACCGGAAGTAAGTTTAGTAGCGATACTGGATGCAGATAAGGAAGGCTTTTTACGAAGTGAAAGAACTTTAACTCAAATTGCTGGTAGAGCAGCTCGTAATGTAGATGGGAAAGTAATAATGTATGCAGATAAAATTACCGACTCAATGAAGAAAACTATTGAGGAAACAAATAGAAGACGAGAAAAACAAATAAAATTTAATTTATTAAATAATATAACCCCAACTTCTATTAAAAAAAGTATAAAGAATATATTTGATGAAGTCTTACCAAAAAGTACTTACTCGTATGAAACTTCAAAAACCTTTTCTTTATTGGTATCTGAAAATGTTGCAAAATATTCTTCTATTAAGGATTTAGAAGAAATGGTAAATAATGCAAAAAAGAAGATGGAAGAAGCTGCAGAAAAATTTAATTTTTTAGAAGCTATTCAATATCGCGACGAAATGTTTGCTTTACAAAAAATCTTGGAAAAAAAGAAAAATGAAAATACAAAATAATTTAACACTTTCTTCTTCTGTTCAGTATTTACCAGGAGTTGGACCAAAAAAAGCTGAATTGTTAAAAAAATATCTTAACATACAAACATTAGAAGAGTTACTATATTTTTTCCCATATAAATACATAGATAAAACAAGATTTTATACAATTAAAGAGATTTATCAACAAGAAGCTCATGTTTTATTAATTGGTAAGATAATAGATTATCAAGAAATAAAAAGCGAAAAAAGTGAGCGTTTAATTGGCAGATTATTAGACAAAAACTATGATATTATTGAGCTTATTTGGTTTAATAATTATGAATGGGTACAAAAAAAATTTCCTCCAGGCTCATTAGTAGTTGTTAGCGGAAAACCTACTTATTTTTATTTAACAATGAATTTTGTTCATCCAGAAATTGAACTTTATGATATATTCATAAAAAATTATATTCCCTGTTTAGAACCTCATTATTCATTACCAGAAAAGTTAAAAAACAATAATATTAATTCTAAATTTTTTAGGAAAATCATTTCATATATTTTTGAAAATTTAAAAACTATAGATGATCCTTTGCCTAGTTATATAATTGAAAGAAATAATTTGTTGCCTCTATATGATGCATTAAAACTCATACATTTTCCTGAAAATTTAGAACAACTTAAAGAAGCAAAAAAAAGATTAAAATTTGAAGAATTGTTTTATTCTCAAATACCTGTAATTAAAGCTAAAATAGAAAGAGAAAGTAATAATAATGGTATAGTGTTTCTTAGAAACAAAGATAGAATTGTAAAAATAGTTTACCAGAACTTAGGATTTAAATTAACAAACGCTCAAATAAGGGCATTAAGAGAGATAAGGCAAGATTTAGAAAGTGGTAAACAAATGAATAGACTGCTACAAGGAGATGTTGGTTGTGGCAAAACAGTAGTTGCATTATTTGCTTTGTTAATGGCAGTAGATAATGGCTATCAAAGTTGTTTAATGGTACCAACAGAAATATTAGCTAAACAGCATTACAATAATATAACTAATCTGTGTAAGGGAACAAATGTGAGAATTGCATTGTTAACAGGTTCAACAAGAGAAAAAGAAAAGCGAGAAATATTGTTTTTCTTGAAAGAAGGTTTAATCGACATATTAATAGGTACTCATGCATTAATAGAAGAAAAGGTAGAGTTTAGTAATTTAGGTTTAATTGTAATAGATGAACAACAACGATTTGGAGTAGCCCAAAGAGCTAAGTTATGGAAAAAAAGTAATAATAATCCTCATGTTTTAGTAATGACAGCTACTCCAATACCAAGAACATTAGCAATGACATTATATGGAGATTTAGATTTATCCATAATAGATGAAATGCCTCCTGGTAAACCAAAAATAATTACTCAGCATTACCCACATTCTAAAAGAAAACAATTATTTGATTTCGTTAAAAGTAAAATAAAAGAGGGAGATCAAGTTTTTGTTGTTTTCCCACTTATTTATGAATCAGAAGTATTAGATTGTATTGATATTAAAAATGGGATTCAATTATATCAACAATATTTTCCGCCGGAAGAATATAAAATATTAACTATTCATGGTGATTTACCTACATCAGAAAAAGATGAAGTAATGTTGAAATTCCTTAATAAAGAAGCACATATTTTAATGTCTACAACTGTAATAGAAGTTGGAATAGATATACCAAATGCAACTATTATTATAATAGAAAATGCAGAGAGATTTGGGTTATCGCAATTACATCAGTTAAGGGGAAGAGTAGGTCGTGGAAAAAAAACTTCTTATTGCTTTTTGGTTACTCCAAATAATTTATCACCAGAAAGTCTTAAAAGAATAGAAGTTATAACCTCAACAACAAATGGTTTTGTAGTTGCTCAAAAGGATTTAGAACTAAGAGGGCCGGGTGATATTGCAGGACTTCAACAAAGTGGTTTCCTATTTAATTTTAAAATAGCTGAACTAAGTTCTGATGAAAATTTTATTAATTTAGCTAAAAATGAAGCTATAGATTTTTTAAGAAATTATTCTCTTACTGATTTTCCATTACTATATAATAAAATTAAGCCATATATTGAAAGCTTTGAAAACTGGGGAAAGATTGGTTAATTTTTTTATTTTGCATTAACTTTAAAAATTTTAATTTTATTTTTTATGAAAAGAGAAAATGAAATAGTAAAAAGAGTTTCTTTGCATTATAGAAAAATATTAGAATTAATTGGAGAAGATGTAAATAGAGAAGGATTAATTAAAACACCTCAAAGAGTTGCTAAAAGTATGTTTTTTTATACTCAAGGTTACAAATTAGATCCAGATAAAATTTTAGAAGAAGCAAAATATACAGAAGAGTATAAAGAAATGGTTATAGTAAAAAACATAGAAATATACTCTTTATGTGAGCATCATTTATTGCCATTTTTTGGTAAAGCTCATGTTGCTTACATACCAAATAAATATATAGTTGGACTGAGCAAGATTATTCGTGTAGTTGATGCTTATGCAAGAAGATTACAAATGCAAGAAAGATTAACTCGTCAAATAAAAGATTGTATACAAAGAACCTTACAACCATTGGGGGTTGCAGTTGTTATCGAAGCCAAACATTTATGTATGATGATGAGAGGAGTACAAAAGCAAAATAGCATTGCTACTACAAGCGACTTTTCCGGAGTCTTCCTTAAAGAACCTACACGTTCCGAGTTCTTACGGTTAATTAATTATAAGTTGCATTAATCAATTATAAAGTTACTTTTTATTTATAACCTTTTCTATTACTTGCCATAATTCTTCGCTAGATTTTTCCCAACTAAAGTATTGTGCTCTTTTTGTACCTTTTTCCTTTAAGTTATTATATAAATTCATATCTTCAGTTAACTTAATCATTGCAGATGTTATTTCATCTACAGAAAAAGGATTAACAAGCAATGCTGAATCATTTGCAATTTCTTTTAATGCTGTTGTGTTTGAACATATTACAGGAACACCAACACTCATAGCTTCTATAACAGGGATACCAAAACCTTCATATAGTGAAACTAATATTAATGCAAATGCAGAACACAATAAATTTATAGTTTCTTCTCTCTCTAAATATCCAGTAAAAATAATTTTATCTTTATTCTTTATTTTTTCGTAATTTTTTATTTTATAGCTTCTCCATAAATGCCTACCAACAATAACAAAATACATATCCTTTTTTGTAATTTCTAAAAAATTATCAAATGCCTCTAACATTCTTTCTATATTTTTTCTTGGATGCAAAGAACCTAAATATATAAAATAAGGCTTACCATTTGTGTATTTTAGTTGAATCTCTTCTTTTAAATTGTCTGGTATATAATCTTTTGTTATATGTGGTGCATTATAAATAACTGTAATTTTTTCGGATTGTACTTTATATGCATCTATTAATTCATTTTTAGTAAATTCAGAAACAGAAACTATATGTGTAGCTTTTTTGACGAATTTTGGTACAAAAAAATTATAATATTTTCGAGTAATAAAAGGAAGATTTTCAGGCATTCTTTTAAAATTTATGTCATGAACTACTAAAATAGTAGGTACTTTTGCTGATAATGATAATAAATTATCAGGTGAAATGAATAAGTCAATTTTGTATGTTTTTATTATTGCTGGTACAACCAGTTCGAACCATATTATATTTAAAATAGGATGTCTTGTAGGTAAATTAAAAACAATTGGAGTTACATTTTTTGAAAATACAAAAGAATTATCATATTTTCTATCGAATAAAAAATAAAATTGATGTTCGGGATGGGCTTCAATTATTTTTTTAAATATGTTATATGTAAATGCTGCAATACCTTCTATCTTATTTGGAATAAGCAACCTAGTATTAACAAGTATATTCATTTATTAATTTAGAATTTTTAAATAGATTACAAATTTAAAAAAATATTTACGGATTAATAATCCTTTAATTTTAAACGAATAATTAAATGTAAAAACATTAAAAATAGTAGATTTTTTATGATTTATTTATTTTTAAAACTTCAAAGTTTTCTATTTTTTTTGAATTTAACTAATGAAGCTTTTTAGAACATATTTTTTAGTTTTTTAGAAAGTTTTCATAATTAATTATTTAAATTATCGTTATCGTTTTCGAAATACCAATCAGGAAACTTTTCTTTTATTGTATATATATATTTGTCTTTATAAAAAAGGGATAATAAAATACCAGTTATAAAACCGGATAAATGTCCTTCCCAAGATATTTTATAATTTATTGGAAACATATACCAAATCATACTTCCATATAAAAATACAATAATTAAACTGATTGCTGTAAGATTTTTATTTTTTGTCAAAATACCAGAAAAGAAAAGGAAAGAAGCAAAACTGTAAATTATTCCACTACTACCAATGTGATAAGCTGATCTTCCTATTAGCCACAATATTGTATTAGGTAAAACTATTGAAAATATTAAAATTTTCAAAGCAACCTGAGGGTAAAAATAAAAAACAAAAAAAGATAAAACAAAAAAAGCAATTGAATTAGAAAATAAATGATTGAACTCTGTATGAATAAAAGGAGACGTTATGATACAGAATATACTTTCTACTTTTCTTGGGTACAATCCTAATTTTATTAATTCAGGCTGAAATGTAATTTCTATGAAATAAAGGAAAACTTTAAAAAAAATTATTAGTAATGGCAAATAAATTACATTAATTAATTTTCTATTATATGCTGCAATAACTTAAAATTTTTGTTTTAAAAAAATGTAAGCTAATTTTATAAAAAAATTATGAATTAGTTATAAAAAATATGAATTATTTTAGAATTTTTTTTGTTTTTTTTGCAATTTTTGAATGTTCAAATTTTTTGTTTTCTCAAAAGAATTTAAATACTTACTTAAAAAGATGGTTAACTGATCCAATTTTTAATGGTGCAAGCATTTCTATTTATATAAAGGATTTAAAAAATAAAAAGGATTTAATAAGATATAATGATAATCTTTATTTAATTCCAGCTTCTTTAGTTAAGTTGTTTACTACAGCTTGTGCATTAAACTTACTTGGTGAAAACTATAAATTTAAAACAGAAATTGGTTATACTGGTCAAATTTTAGATTCTATTCTAAAAGGTGATATAATAGTAAAAGGGTTTGGTGATCCTACATTATATAGCTCGTATTTTGAGGATTTTAATAAAATTAATAAACCTTTTGATAGTGTTGCAATAAAATTAAAGAATTTAAATGTTAATAAAATCGATGGAAAAATTATAATTGATGCAACCTTTTTTGATTTTAATTTACATAATCCTAATTGGTTATTATACGATTTGGGTAATTATTATGCACCACCAATTTCTTCAATTATAGTGTTTGATAACGAATATAAACTTGTTTTTGGTTCAAAAGAAAGTAAAATTAAATTAATTAAAGTTTTTCCTGAAATATTTGAACCTCAATTAATTAATGAATTACAATGTAAAGAAAATATTTTGGATGAAAGTTTTATATTATCAAATATTTTTGATAGTAAGCAATTAATAACAGGTTTTATACCATGTAATAAAGATACCTTTGTTGTTAAAGGTTCTATAGTTAACCCATTTAATGTCGTAGCCGAACTATTAAAAAAGATTTTAAATGATTATAACATCACTTTGACTAAAGATACCGTAAAAATTTTTACAAACCTAACTATTGATAAAAAATATAACATTCCAAATTACAACATAATTCATATAATATATTCACCCCCATTATTTGAAATAATAAAAAAAATTAATAAACAAAGTGTTAATGTATATGCTGAAGCTTTATGTTATGTAATGTCTAAAACAGTTTATGGTAAAGCAGATTATGATATAGCTCCAGAAACAGTAATGAACTTTTTTGAAAAAGAAAATATAAAATTATGTGATTGTTCTGGTTTAGCTAAATGCAATTTATTAACTGCTAAGCAGTTATTAGACTTATTAGAACATATGTATAATTCAAAATTTAGTCAATTATTCATTAATTCATTAGCTATAGGAGGTATTGATGGTACTCTTAAATATATGTTTAAGAACCCTAAATTTAAAGGAAAAATTTACGCTAAAACTGGCACTCTCAAATATATTAGAAATATTGCAGGTTATTATTTCACAGATACGAACATTTATATTTTTGTAATAATGATAAATAATTGTTTTGCCCCAATTTCAAAAATTAACAATAAAATTGAAGAGCTACTTCTTAATTTGTTTTAAACTTTCATGTAAAATTTTTTATCTTGTTTGATTTAGCATTAAAAATATTTTTTTAGAAGCTACTTAATATATAAATTAATTTTATTCAAGTATTTTATTTACTTTACAATTTTTCTTGTAATTTTGATAATTATTTTTGATAGTAAGCCAACAATCACTTCCGAATTTAATTAAGATTTCATTAATTAAAACAAGAGCTAACATATTTTCCGCAATTACAGAAGCAGAATGTACTGCAATTGTGTCAGATCTTTCTATATGTGGAATACATTCTTTTTTTGAAATAATATCTACTGAAACATTTTTTGTGTAGTTGATAGTAGGAATAGGTTTCATTACAGCTCTAAATATTATTGGTTCGCCATTAGTGATTCCAGCTTCTATGCCTCCAGCATAATTATTTAAACGATAATAACCTTTTTTTCTAGACCATTTAATTTCATCTATGACTTCAGAACCAAGTTTATTTGCGAAGTTAAAGCCTTCTCCAAATTCTATGCCCTTTATTCCTGGAATACTTAAAATACTTTGACTAATTTTCCCATCTATCCTTTTATACCATTGTGTATAACTACCTAAACCAGGAACTAAATTTTCTGCAAATACTTCAAAAATTCCTCCTATACTATCCCCTTTGTCTTTTATTTTATTTATGTATTCTATAGTTTTATTATCATAGTTTAATGTAGGAAAGCGGAATAAAGAGTTTTCAGCATTTTTATGTCTTTTTTTAAGACTTAAATTTTGGTATTCGCTTTTTTGAATAAGGATTTCTCCGATACGCAAGACATAACTGCCAATAGAAACGCCTAATTCTTTTAACATAGTTTTACAAATACTACCGACAGCTACCCTTAATGCTGTTTCTCTTGCAGAAGCTCGTTCTATAACATCTCTTAAGTCACATATATCAAACTTTAACGCTCCTACTAAATCTGCATGACCTGGTCTTGGGCATGTTATTTTTATAATTTTTTCATCAACTTTATCAACCTTCATAATTGATTCCCAATTTTCAAAATCTAAATTTTTTATTTGTAATGTTATTGGAGCTCCTGTTGTTTTACCATTTCTAACTCCACTTAATATTTCAACTTTATCTTTTTCAATTGTCATTCGGTTACTTCTACCATATCCTTTTTGTCTTCTTTCTAGTTCATAATTAATTTTTTCTTTATCAATTCTTAAATTTGCAGGAATACCTTCTATTATTACTGTTAAAAACTGACCATGTGATTCACCTGCACTAATAACTTCAATCATTTTTAATAATTTTTTTAAGTTAAAAAAAAAACTAAAAAAAATAAAGGTTTGAAATAATATGTAGAAATGATAGAAGAAATTAGTTACGATTTCATAAATTTTTGTGTATATAAATTTTAAGCTATTTTGTTAATTTTTAATGAAGTATAAGTTTTTAGAATTATTTTATGATTTAGTTTTGGTTTTTGCTCTATGATTATAAATTACAGTACTTTGTCTTTAATTTTATAAGCTTATTTAGTATTTATCATAAAGTAATTTAGTAATTATAATTGTTTTTCACGTTAAAAGTTTTTTAGTTAATAAATTTATAATTGATTAAATTTCAAATTAAATTTTTTTCTACGGCTTTAGTTATTACTTCAATTACTTGTTCTTGCATTTCTTCTGTTAAATCGAAATAAACAGGTAAAGTTATTTCTCTTGAATAGGCTAAATAAGAGTTTGGATAATCATTTATATTATAACCAAGTTTTTTATATGCAGTAAAAAGAGGTATAGGTTTAAAATGCACATTAACAGAAACGTTATTCTTTAATATATCATCAATTATTTTATTTCTTATTTGTTCATTAATATTTTTAATTTTTAAGCAATATAAGTGAAAAGAAGAGATTCTATTAGAATCTTGGTAAATAGGTAATTCAGCCCAGTGGTAATTTTTAAAAGCGTTAGTATAAATGTCGAAAATTTTTTTTCTTTTAGGTAAAGTTTCTGAATCGTACCTATTTATTTCAACTAGACCAATAGATGATTGGATATCAGTTAAATTACATTTATAGCCTGGAACAATAATATCATATTCCCATTGGTTATTTTGAAACTTAGAGATAGCATCTTTATCTTGACCATGCAATGATAAAAGAGAGAATTCTTTATAAAGTGTATTTATATCGAATTCTTCTGGTAAGTTAAAAGCTATGGCTCCCCCTTCACCTGTAGGTAAATTTTTTACAGTGTGAAAAGAAAATACAGAAATATCTGATAAAGTACCTGATTTTTTACCTTTATAAATTGCACCAAAGGAATGAGCAGAGTCAGATAAAATTAATATTCGTCCTAATTTTTCTTGAACTTCATTTTTTGGCTTGAATAAATGTTTTTTTTCAAATATTATTTGATATATTTCATCGTAATTACAAGGCAAGCCACCTACATCAACTGGAATTATTACTTTTGTATTTGAAGTAATTTTTTTTTCAATTTCTTTTAATGAAATATTCATATCATCATAATTGACGTCTGCAAAAACAACTTTTGCTCCACAATGAAGTACTACATTAGCTGTTGCACAAAAAGTATATGTTGGAACAATTACTTCATCGTCTTTATCTATACCAAACCATCTTAATACTAATTCTAGCCCTTCCGTAGCACTACCAACAGCCTTTACTCCCTTAACTCCACAATATTCGGCAATCTTTTTCTCAAAAAGTAAAGTCTTTTTCCCAGTAGTCCACCATCCAGATCTTAGTGTATCTATTACTTCGTTTATAATTAAATCATCCACTCTTGGTGGTGAAAAAGGAATGAAATCTCCTTTCTTCCATTCTTTTTTCATAATTTAAAAAGTTTAAACAACATAAATAGCTATATAAAATTACACCTGCTTGTGTATTTAACATAGATTCAAACATAAAGTTTATAAAAAACACAATATGCAAACATAAAAATATGTAATTTTTTGTTTTAAAATTTTTGATGAAATTAAATAAAAAAATAAAAAGTAAAAAAGCAAAACCTATAATACCTTGCCCAATTAATGTTTCTAAAAACTGATTATGTAAATTTAATTGTCTATCTAAAGCTTCTTTTACTCCATTTTCTTTATATTTTTCTAATAAAACATCTTTTATATCGCCTGTACCTACTCCAAATAAAAAATTTTCTTTTATTATTTCCTTAGATAATTTTAATAATACTAACCTAACGGTTGTACTTGCATATGCCTTTTCGTTTAGTTTTTTATCGTTAGTTGTTAATAAACGTAAATTTTCTTTCAATAGAACTTTTTCATAATATATTCTCTTGTTAAAAAGAAATAAAAAAATTGATAAAGTTAAAAGTAAAAGTAATAGATAAATAAAGCCAATGTATTTTCTTCCTTTTATTTCATATATTCCAATGATAAATAGAACAATTGGTAAAATTAAAAAATTAGCTTTAGAAGAAATTAAATAAATTGCTAAAAGGTAGAAAGTAATAATTAAATACTTAAATTTTAATTTTTTATCATAAGTGAAATTGTAAAAAAACAAAAATCCCATTGTTAAAAAAACAGCAAAATAAGAAGGATGATAAGGATAAGTTAATTCGTCATAAAAAAATTTGTTTATGTTACTTGTGCAAAAATAATTAATTAGTGATCTAATTAAAAAGATGGTAAATATAGTAAAGGGGACTAAAAAACTAGTTTTTAAAATAGTGTTGAAATATTTTTTAAAAAAATTTTTACTTAAAAAAAATAAAATTGGCAAGAATAGTAAAGAAAATTTTACTTCTAGGTCAAAGAAACCTGCTTTTAAGTTTTTTGTATTTAATAAAAAAATTACATGAATGAAATAAAAAATTGGTAAATATGCCCAAAAAATATTTTCTAATTTTATTTTTTGTTTATTTAAGTGTAAGTTTATTAAAGTATTAATTAGCAAAATAAATGAATAATACTTAAATAATTTGAAGTTTAATGCAAATGATATTGGAAAAAAAACTATTAGTATGATTAAACTTTTTTCAAGAAAGTTTTTCATTAACAATCATTTGTAAAATGGTTATACTCATTTTAGTCTTGCATTTGATAATAAATTTATAAACTTTTAAAATTTTCTTATGTAAAAAATCTAAAAATTTTTTTCACATTTTTAAAGTTTAAAAGAGCTCTTTGTAAAATGGTTATACTCATTTTAGTCTTGCATTTGATAATAAATTTATAAACTTTTAAAATTTTCTTATGTAAAAAATCTAAAAATTTTTTTCACATTTTTAAAGTTTAAAAAAGCTCTTTGTAAAAATAAGGGAGGTTAAAAAATTAAATTATTTTAATTTTCAAAAACTTAAAGTGAATAATTACTTAATATAAATTTAATTTAAATAAGCAAAAATGTAATCTTTTAAATTGAACTGTTAATTTCTACTGTCATAAAAAAACGAAAAAACTTTTTATGTTCAAGATTTGTAAAATATTGAATTATAAAGAACTTTTTTTAAATAAATTTAAGAAAAATAAAGAAATGTTTAATAAAACATAAGACCAAAAAATAATTATTATAGCGAAGTTAGTAAGCAAGATAATAATTAACAAAGAATATGCTAAAAAAATATATCTTTTTTTATTTTCATAAAAGTTAAAGTTTTTAAACTTAAAAGAAAAAAAGGGAATAGGAGAAACTAGCAAAAAACTATTTAAAAGAGATGGAATAATGAGTAGGTATATATAAAGATCAATAAATGATTGATATAAATTATTTTTACAAAGCAAAAAAGGTAACCAAGCAAAATAAATTGCGTTTGCTGGGGTAGGGAGTCCAATAAAATTTTCTTCTTGTTTAGTATCTATGTTAAATTTTGCTAATCTAATAGCAGAAAAAATGACTATTAACAAAGGAAAAATTAAAGAAATTGTCGAAAGACTTATATTTATAAATCCTTCTACATATAATATTTTTTTTAATAAGTTATAAACGATACAAGCTGGTGCAAGTCCAAATGTAACTAAATCAGCAAGTGAATCTAATTCTTTGCCTATATTAGATTTTGCATTTAAGATTCTAGCAAAAAAGCCATCCATATAATCAAGAAAAAAACCAACATATATAAAAATACTTGAAATAATTAGTTGATTTTCAAAAGAAAATAAAATAGCAATGACTCCACTTGTTAGATTTAGAGTTGTTATTAAATTTGGAATATTGTTTCTAATTTTGTAAAAAAACATTTCTGTATAATTTTATAGCAAATATAAAAATAATGAACTTAAGATTTTTTATAATTGTTATACTTATTTTGGATAGTATATCATTAAAATCACAAAAATATGCCAATGAATTTTTATTTTTAGGTGCTGGTGCAAGAGCTTTTGGAATGGGAAATTCTGTTATAACAAGTGTATTAGATGCAACTGCTGGTTATTGGAATCCATCTAATTTAAATTTATTGAAAAATGATATTAATCTATCATTAATGCACAATAGTTATTTTGGAGGTATTTCTAATTATAATTTTGCATCTGTAGCTATTAAACCTAAAGATTCTTTAGCTATTTGTTTTTCTTTTCTTAGATTTGCTGTGGATGATATACCTAATACCTTAGAATTAATCGATCAAAATGGAAATATTGATTATTCTAAAATAAAATCATTTTCAATTTCTGATAATTGTTTAATAATTAGTTTAGCAAAAGAATTTCTATATCCTTTTAAATTAGGAATGAATACAAAAATTATAAAAAGAATTGTTGGAAGTTTTGCTGATGCTACAGGTTTTGGTTTTGATATTGCTTTTAGTTATTTCTTTGAAAAATTTACTTTTAGTATTGTATTGAGGGATGCTACTTCAACCTTTACTTATTGGACATATAATTATAATGAATTTGAAAGCGTTTTTATAAAGACACAAAATAAAATTCCATCAGAAGGTTGGGAAATTACTTATCCACGTCTTTCTTATGGTTTTTCTTATAAGTATATTTTAAAACAAAAATTTAATTTAATTGTTGAAACAAATTTTGATTTAACTACTGATGGAAAAAGAAATACATTAATTGCTACAAAATTGTTTTCTTTAGATCCTAAAATTGGGTTAGAATTATCTTATTTGGATGTCCTATTTTTAAGGATTGGTTCATATAATTTTCAAAAAGTATTTAATGACAAATTAGAAAAAGTATTTAATTTTCAACCAACAATAGGCTTAGGTTTAAAGTTTAAAAATATTGAAATAGATTATGCTTATACAGATATTGCTAATACCTCTATTGCTTTGTATTCTCATGTAATAAGTATTAATTTTTCTTTAGCTTCATCCAGATTAAATAATTTGTTATATTTCAAAAATTAGTTTTATCGTATAATCTTTAAAGCATTATTTTTTATATTGGATTGATTAATTTTAAGCTCTTTTAAATGACTTTTGAAAAACTAAAAAATTTAAAAATTTACTTTCAATAAAAATTTTATTTCAGATTTTACGTTATTATT
>Ga0197143_1001207_pt1 | contig 22652 bp, 22 predicted proteins | sample GBS70_MetaG_FD_148603 | JGI IMG/M metagenome (GOLD analysis project Ga0197143, IMG submission 148603) | Sediment microbial communities from Great Boiling Springs, Gerlach, Nevada, United States - GBS 70_MetaG | ecosystem: Environmental > Aquatic > Thermal springs > Hot (42-90C) > Sediment...
GTCTCGGCGATGGTAGTAAAGCAGTCGGTGGTGCATGCGGCGGCCTTCGAGCGCTCGCTCGACGGTGAGGTGAACCACGCGGAGGTCCAGGGGTTTGCACAGAAAGTCGGCGGCCCCGAGTTTCATTGCCTCCACGGCCGTTTCCACCGAACCATACGCCGTGATGATGACGACCAGGATCGAGGGGTCGAAGGCCTTGATCTCCCGCAGGGCCTCGAGGCCGTCCTTGCCGCTGAACTTCAAGTCGAGGAGCACAAGGTCAGGCCGTTGTTCGATGACACAGCGCACGCCTGCCTCTGCCGTCATGGCGACGGATACGTCGTATCCGGCCTTGCTGAGGGACCGGGAGAGGGATTTACATAGAACCGGCTCGTCGTCCACGATCAGGATTTTGGGCATGCACCGTCTCCCATCGGCAGGCGGATGATTACCGTCGTGCCCTGCCTCTCTTGGCTGGCTATTCTAATCACCCCGCCGTGGGCTTCAATGATCTTTTTCGCCATCGTCAGGCCTAGTCCTATGCCGTCCGCCTTCGTGGTGAAGTAGGGTGCGAACACTTTCTCCAGGAGGTGGGCAGGGATACCGGCCCCCTCGTCCTGTACGGTGATGACCGCCCAGCCGGTTTCCCGGTCCAGGTGGGCACGGACCTGCACGCGCGCCCCCGGCGGCGACGCCTCGATGGCGTTCGTGACGACGGCCACGAGGGCCTGTTCCATCAGGCTGGCATCGATGCTGGCCCAGAGCGGCTCTGATGGGAATTCGGTGAAGAACTCCAGGCCCTTCGCAGACCCCTTCGGTTTTAGAACCGCAACGACGTCCTGGAGGACGGAAGTCACGTCCTGCACGTTTCGTTGGAGGACGAGGGGCCTCGTCAGGTCAAGAAGGTTCTGGACCCACGCCTCCAGTCGGTCCACCACGTGAATGACGTCCTCTAAGGCCTCTCGTACCCTCGTCCAGTCCCCGTCGGCAGGCCGACTTGAGCGGCCGAGCGAATGCTGGCCAGGGGATTCCGCACGTTATGGGCGATATACGAGGTCAACTCCCCGACGGCGGCCAGCCGCTCGGACTGGATCAGGCGGTCTCGACTCTCCTGTAAGGCCGCCGCCATCCGATGGATCGAGGCCGCCAGTTCGCCGAACTCGTCTCGCGTGTGGATGGGAACCCGATGGGAAAGGTCGCCTGTGCTCAGGACGGCCGTCGACTGGCGGATCACCTGGAGGGGACGGACCAGCCACCGGTGAATGCCCCAGGACAACGCCAGGCCCTGAAGGAGTACGAATAGGAGCGTGAACCCGGTCGTGGTTTGAACTCACCGATTTCGCGCGACGGCCTGTTCGATGGCTTGGCGCGCATTCCCTTGATAAAAGTGCCGGAGCCGAGCGATCGCCTGCTCTTCTTGGGGAAAGAGCCGGCGTTCCAGGTCCTGTTCCATGCGAGTGCGTGCCCGGTCCCACGCCCCATGCCGCAGGTCCTCAAAGACTTGGAGACTGACCCGGAATACCTCTTGGTCGATCTGACGGAGCTGATCGATGAGAGCCCGCTCTTCGGAAGTACGGGCCTGCTGAAATAGTTGGGCCAACAACGAGTCGCTCTCCTTGCGGGACCGGAGCATCTCCGCGTCGGCGTCCGGGTCGTCGATCACGAAGGCATCGAGGACTTCCTTGAACTGGCGGAGGAGGTGGCCTCGGAGTTCGACAACTCGCAGGCTTTGGGCATGGGTGATGCTCAGGGCTTCCACGGCGGACCGCCACCGGTGCATGCTCCCCAGGGCCGCCGTGCCGACGACGGTCGCGGAGAGCAAAAGTATCGTATAGATGACGTAGAGCTTGGTTTGAACCCGCATGATCCTACCTTAGGGGAGGGGAGATAAGGGCGGACCCTATCCGGTCTATGATAGGAAAAGCCGGGGGTGGGGCCTATCCATACGGAAACACTCCAGGGCCGCTGGCACGAGGGGGCCCCGGTCACTACCCCGAGATTGTCCCCTCTTGTCTGTAACCCGTCGGGGTCGCTCCGCCTCGAAATTAGGGGAGGCTTTGAAGGCTTCTTGGGGAGGTTTCTTATGTACGTTCATAGCCGTGTGCCTCACGTCGTCATCCTGGGAGGTGGTTTCGGGGGTCTGGAATCTGCATTCTATCTGCGATTCCGGCTCCGGGACCGGGTCCGGATCACGCTGATATCCGACAGCGACCGCTTTCTCTTCAAACCGAATACGATTTATATACCCTTTGGACTCGATCCGGAGCGCCTCTTGATCCCCCTGGATCGGCCAGCCCGGCGACAGGGGATAGACCTGCGGATCGGCCGGGTCCGGGACGTCCAACCGGACCGCCAGGTCGTAGAGTACGAAGGGGGTTCTGTGTCTTATGACTATCTCATCGTGGCGACTGGAGCCGGGATGCGTCCCGCCGAGGTCCCGGGCCTAAGCGAGTTTGCCCAGACGATATGGACGCCTGAGGAGATGCTTCGCCTGCGCGAAGCCCTGCAGAAGCTCCGCATGGACCTGGAGGACGGGGCGACCCGGACGGTCCTGTTTCTTGTTCCGCCTCACAACAAGTGTTCTGGTCCACTCTACGAGCTCGTGTTCATGGTCGACACGTGGCTTCGGCGTCTACGGTTACGTGGCCGGGCCCGCATCCTATGGACCACTTACGAGCAGTCGTTTATCCAGGCGTTCGGTCCCCGACTCCACGAGGTCGTGGAGTCGGAGTTTGCCCGGCGGGGGATCACGGGCTATACCCGCTGGGTCGTAGACCGCGTCGAGGCGAAGTCAGTCGTGTACCAAAACGGGGAGAGGGTCGACTACGACCTGCTGATTGCATTCCCCCCGTATGTGGCCGCCGTGCAGTATCCGACGCTACCCACGGACGAACGGGGGTTCCTCCATACAGAGCTGTCCACGCGGCGGGTCGTCGGCCTGGACAACGTCTACGCCGTGGGCGATGCGGCGGACTTTCCCGTGAAGCAAGCCTTCCTTGCGTTTCTCCAAGCGGATGCGGTCGCCGAGCATATCTCCTGGCGGGTTTCGGGACAGCCCGTCGACGGCGCCTTCGAACCGGTCAGTATGTGCGTGATGGAGATGCTGGATAAAGCGACCTTTGCCCAAGTCCCGCTACAAGTGACGGGTGACCCGACGCTACCGGTTGTCGTGCGCCCGGAGGCCGGTTCCATGTACCGAGTGGGCACCTCGTCGGTATGGCGGCTGGGGAGGAAACTGCTCGGGCTGTACCTCCCCTGGCGGTTTCGGAATGGTCGTCCCTTCCATGCGGGTGCTCCTTGGCGAGCTATGGAGCTCGGCCTGAAGGTCATGTCGACCGCGTGGGCGCATTGAGGGGGTCCGTGCTAGGGGATGTATGACAGAGAGGGGCCACTCCGGAGGGGTGACCAAGAGGGGAGCGACGAGTGACGAGTGACGAAGAACGAGGAAGGGAGCGGCTCAATAACTGACACGGCGGGCGGCGTTGTCGGTAAGGCAATAGGGCCGTACGGCGAGGATCTGGGGCGGGCCTCCGTGGATTCGCGGAGTCCGCCCATCATCCGTTATACCGGTATACAGTCGAGTGGGCCGATCCACGGAATCCGCAGGGTCAAGGACCAGATACACTCCGTCACTTTCATTCCGCGTCCTGGAGGCGGTGGGCGGCGACCCACCGTTGGCCGACGGACCCCGAGGACCGAGGGCCAAAACGGGTCCATCAAGAGGTTCAGACCCTCCTCCGAGCTCATTTCCAGGCGATGGCCTTCTCGACGGCGTTTGGAATCTTCCGATACCCGTGCACCGAAAAGGTTTCCGGTGATGGCCTGGTAGATACCCTCAAACCGGCAAGCGCCCGGCGCAGTCGAGGGATGCCCGCGGGACGACGTCCATCCCGACCCGTGGACGAGGCCCTCAACAGTCGTGATCTCGGCGTCCTGATAGCCCAGGGCCCGCATCCTGCAGGACTGCATGAGAAGCCCCTCGACCGAGACCGTGCAGGCCCTGGAGGAACCATTGTCCCAGTCGATCCTCGGCCCGTCAGGCCCAGGCTCTCCCACCAGAGGTCGACCAGCAGGCGATTCGGTAAGATCAAAACTTCGTAAACACGACCGTTTGACCCAAATTCTGCCCGCCTCTCCTTCTAAGGCTTCGGTGCCAGGGTATCGAATTCCTAGCCGAAATGAAGGACTTGGGGGCTGTTCTCATGCGGGAGGTGCCGGTCGCCGCGGGACACGCCCTGGCGACGGGGACCGGGGCGAGGTCAGGATCGAGGAGACGACCCGAGTCAATCCTGACATCTTCCTGGAGGAGACATCGAGACGTCCGGGTCCCCTGTGGCCGGGAGAACGTATCCCGTGACCCCGACGCCGGACTGGGGGTCGGGCGGGGGGAGATGAAAAATCAAGAATAGAACCATAGGGGGCCGAATTTCCCAGGGGGAACTGGCGATATAAATTTCTAAATTATTATTTATGAAATCAAGCCAAGGAGAAAGTCTTCCGGGAATATCTGAATACAGGATATCCGTTTCTCTCAGGGAAAGGGCCTCCCCAGGTTTCCACACGACTCGAGCCACGACCCGCCCGGATGCCAGCAAGAGGATTCCCGGAAAGGGCCGAATGCGCCATGTAAAGCGAAGGCGGGGCAACGGTTGCGCCCCGGATGGCCACCGAAACGTGATATACAGGGTCCGCCTTCCCGGAAGGGGCAGGTCCCCAAAAGGCTGGATGGACGCCGCCTCCGCCCGAGCAAAGTCGAGGTCGGACGCCGCCTCCACCCGGAGGTCAGAGGGTCGTCCCCCAAGGTCCACTTGGGAATAGGAAAAGATGACCCACGCTTCCTCCTGAGATTCGGTCGGACTCCTCATCAGACCCGAGCTGGCTCCCTCGTGAGGCCCCAAAAGACATACATCATACTTTGGGCAAGGGGCAGTGACCCTGATCCCAGGGCCCCAACGACGGCATGGGGTCCCGTGGGGACACGCCCCGTCTACGCAAGACATCGTCGGCTCATAAATGCACCAATAGTCCCGAGGACAGTTCCAGCATACGTCGATACAATAAGCGGTGTCTGACAGCCCCAATGAACAAAACCCAATCATAATAACTATAAAAAATGAGAGTCGAGAGCTCTTCATGCCGACCCTTCAGATCGAATTTAAGGTAGTGCTCAAGTCCTTACTGACAGTTCAATCCACGGCATCCCCATGTCCAGTATCTGAATCATCGCCGTAATGCCGTATCGCCGAACTGCCGAATTGGCTTTTTGAATGGCGTCCCGAATTTAATACAGTTACTTGTGGCTCCCCTTATATTATAGCCCAAAGACGAACGTCTGCCCAAGGGTAACGAAGCTGAAGGAGATGAGTCCCGACCCACGGGCGTGAGGCATTCATTCCGCGTCCTGGAGGCGGTGGGCGGCGACCCACAGTTGGCCGACGGCGAGGCTCCCGTCAGTCGGGGGAAGCTGGGTATGGATGAAGCCCTGGAGGCCCCGCTCTTCCAGACGGGTCAGGAGGGCTTCCGTGAGGTAGCGGTTGCAGAACACGCCGCCGGCCATAGCGACCCTTGGAGCCTGGAAGCGTTCGACGACGGCGACGGCGGCCTCGACGAGGGCTTCGTGGAAAGCGGCCGCCAGGGCCTCCGGCGGGACGCCTCGGCGGAACCGGTCGACCAGGGCTCGGACGAGTTCCCGCCAATCGAGTCGTAGGATGTCGGCCTCTCGGAGGGGAAGCGGCAGGGAAGGAGCTCCGGGTCCATGGGCCCAGGCCGCATACTCCAAGAGCTGGGCCGACTCGGCCTGGTGGCTGTTATAGAAGGAGATGCCGAGCAAGGCGCTGACGCCGTCAAAGAGACGGCCCATGCTAGTCGTGACGGGGCTCAAGAGGTCCTTCCGGAGCACCTGGAAGATGATTTCGATAGAGCGTTCTGGAACTTCTCGAAAGAGGGGAAGGTCCCGGGGGACATCCGGTCCGAAGCTTTCCCACAAGAGGGCCAGGGCGACCCGCCAGGGTTCGCGAACGGCCTTCTCCCCCGTGGGGAGACGGAATGGCCACAAGGAGGCGACGCGTCGGAACGACCGGGGGTCGCCCATCAGGAATTCTCCGCCCCACACGGTGCCGTCTGGGCCGTAGCCGGTTCCGTCCCACGTAAGGCCCAAGACGGGGCCTTCCAGCTGGTTTTCCAGCATACAGGCCGCCAAGTGGGCGTGATGGTGTTGGACGGGGAATCGGGGTACGCCCCACTCCTCAGCCAAGCGGGTCGTGAAATAGTCCGGATGGAGGTCATGGGCGACGGCCTGGGGGCGGACGTCGTAGAGGCGGAGAAAGTCCTCCAATGTCCGCCGGTAGACCTGGCGAGCCTCGTAACCGTCCAGGTCGCCGATGTGCTGAGAAAGGATGATTTCCGGACCCCGGCTCAAGGCAAAGGTAACGTTCATGTGACCGCCCAGGGCGAGGAGCGGCGGGAGGGGTCGGGGTGCCAAGAGGGGGAGGGGTGTATAGCCCCGCGCCCGGCGGAGGAGCTGGGGCCGGACTCGGGGCCGGGTGACGATTTGGAGGACCGAGTCGTCGGCATGGCGGACGATGGGACGGTCATGCCGGAGGAAGCCGTCGCAGAGGTCTCCCAGGGCTTGTAAGGCTTCCTCGTCCCGGTACTGGATCGGGTCGTCTGAGAGGTTGCCCGACGTCGCCACGACGGGGAAGCCCAGTTCGTGCAGGAGCAAGATGTGCAAGGGAGTATAGGGTAGGAAGACGCCCAGGTAAGGCGACCGAGGTGCAACGGAAGGGGCGATCTCCTGCCATCCGGCCGGCGTCCGGGGCAAGAGTAAGATGGGGGCCTGGGGAGAGGTCAGGAGGGTCTCGGCCAGGGGCGAGACTTCCACGTGGCGGCGCAAGGTCTCCAGGTCGGGATACATTACGGCGAAGGCCTTCGAAGGGCGGCGCTTGCGGGCCCGGAGTCGAGCGACGGCCGGCTCGTCCCGAGCGTCCACGACCAGGTGGTAGCCGCCGAGGCCCTTCAGGGCGATGACCGCTCCCATTCGGACCTTCTCGGCTGCCCGACGGAGGGCCTCGTCACCCCAGGCGACGGGCGTGCCGTCAGGCTCGCAGAATTCCAGGCGGGGCCCACACTGGGGGCAGGCGTTGGGTTGGGCGTGGAATCGCCGGTCCTGCGGGTCATGGTACTCCCGCTCGCATTCCGGACACATCCGGAAGGCCTTCATGGACGTACGGGGCCGGTCATAGGGAAGATCCTCGATGATCGTAAAGCGGGGACCGCAGTGGGTGCAGTTCGTGAAGGGGTACCCATACCGGCGGTCGTCCGGGTCCAAGACCTCTCGGCGGCAGGCGGGGCAGACCGCCAGGTCCGGTAGGATCCATACTCGGCGAACCTCGCCGGCCTGACTCTCCCGGATCGTGAAGGCCGTATATCCGGTGGGTTCGAGGAACCGGTGGTCGAGGGCGTAAAGGAAGGCCGGCGGCGGCTTCTCCCGCGGGAGGCGTTCCAAGAACTCCAGGAGGGCCGCCGGGGGACCTTCGACCTCGATGAGGACGCCCAGGCCGTCGTTACAGACCCAACCCCTCAGGCCCAGTTCCGTGGCCAGGCGGTACACAAAGGGCCGGAACCCGACGCCCTGGACGACACCCAGGACCCGGACCTGAAGGCGTTCCAGGCTCAAGCGTTCGGAAACGTCTGCCGCCGTCGCTCTTCCAGGAACTGCGTCCATGGCGAGATTCCCAGGCCCGTCTTGGCCGACACGACGAAAACCTGCAAGCCGGGTTGGATCTCTAAGGCCTCTCGCCGAGCCCGCTCGACCGAGAAGTCCGTGCCCTCTAACAGGTCGGCTTTCGTGATGACCAAGACCTGCGCCGTCCGGAAGGCCTTGGGGTACTTGGCCGGCTTATCGTCTCCCTCGGGGACCGAGAGCAGGACGACCCGGAGGTGCTCCCCCAGGTCGAAGCTGGCGGGACACACGAGGTTCCCCACGTTTTCGATAAACAAAAAGTCGAGGTCGTTGGGCATCAGCCGCCAGGCCTGCTCGACCATGGGTGCCTCCAGGTGACAGGTCCCGCCCGTCGTGACCTGGACGGCCTCAATGCCCAAGGCCCGGATGCGCTCGGCGTCCCGCTCTGTCTCGATGTCTCCCTCCAGGACGCCCACGCGGTACCGGTCCATCAGGGCTGGTAGGGTCGCTTCCAATAGGGTCGTCTTGCCGGCTCCCGGGGCCGACATCAGGTGGACGACGAAGGTTCGGCTCTGGTTCCATGCCTGCCGGAGCCGTTGGGCCACGTAGTCGTTGGCCTTCAGGAGGCTTTCCATTACCCGAACGGTTCGAATCTCTGCCATGGCTCCACTCCTGTCGATCCGGCCGGAGCTCAGACCTCCAGCTCGACGTCCCGCAAGAGGAGTTCTTCGCCCTGGACGACCTGGACGTGGGGTGATGAACACTCGACGCACCGATACCGATACCCCTGGGGCTGAAACTCAAACCCGCAGGACTTGCATCGGAGCCGCAGGGGAACGAAGCGGACCTCCAACTCCGCCTCCGCCAGGAAGGGCTTAACTTCCCGGAAAGCCCGAAAGGCGTTCTGGAGGTACATGGGGATTACATTGGACATTTCCCCGACCTCGACGACCAGGCGGACGACCCGCTGGGCCCCGTGTTGTCGGACGATTGCCTCCACGGTATCGACCAAGGCCTGCACGATAGACAGCTCATGCATGATTGCACTCCCATAGTCGACCGCCTTCCTCGCCCTACTGCCGAATTGCCCGTAGTTAGCAGATCCGGGGTAACTGCTCGCCGGCCAGCATGTCGACGACCCGAAACCCACCGACCCGGGTCTTCATGAGGACCATAGGCCGGCGGTCTTCGACGACCTCTCCGATGATGGCCGCTTCCCGACCGAGGGGGTGGGCCCGCATGCGGGCCAGGACGGCCTCGGCGTCCTCGCGAGCGACGATGGCGATCAATTTCCCCTCGTTGGCCACCTGGAGGGGGTCGAGGCCCAGGACCTCGCAGACGCCCCGAACCTCGTCCCGAATAGGGATCCGGTCCTCCCAGATGCGAATGCCCACGCCGGAGCTTTGAGCGATCTCGTTCAGGGCACTGGCCAGTCCGCCCCGCGTCAGGTCCCGCATACAGCGGACCTGCGGGTCGCCCTCCAAGATAGCCTCGACCAGGGTATGCAGGGGGGCCGTGTCCGAGACGATGGGCGTATCCAACTCCAGTTCTCCCCGGGCGGCCAGGACGGCGATGCCGTGGGCGGCGATATCCCCGTTTAGGAGAATCAAGTCCCCCGGCCGGGCCTGATCGGCCGAGAGGCCCCGTCGGGTCATTAAGACGCCAACGCCCGTCGTATTGATGAACACCCGGTCGCACTTGCCCCGCTGGACGACCTTTGTATCGCCCGTCACGATGGGCACGCCGACCCGGGCGCTGGCCTCCCGCATGGAATCCACGACCCGTTCGAGGTCCTCCAGGAGAAAGCCCTCTTCAAGGATGAAGGCCGCGCTCAGGACCAGGGGCCGGGCCCCGCTGACGGCCAGGTCGTTGACGGTTCCGTGAACGGCCAGCTGGCCGATGTCACCGCCCGGGAAAAAGATGGGGTCGACGACAAAGGAGTCCGTCGTGATGGCCAGGCGCAGGCCGTCGACCTGAAAGTCGGCGGCGTCGTTCAGACACGTCAGGTCTTTCGGCAGGAGGCGCCGGAAGACGGCCTCGATGAGGTCGTGCATCCACCGGCCCCCGCTTCCGTGACCCAGGAGGACCTGGCGGTAGGGCAGTGCCGGCACCGGACACCGTTCTGCCATGGTCTGTCACTCCCTGTCCACCGAAATGGGTGCAGGATCCAGGATGCATACCCGGTGTGCGCGTTTTCCGGCTGGGTCCTCGGCGTTGATCCGGTCCCGGGTCCCAGGTGCCAGGTACCCGGGACCCGCTCCGTCATCTTGCATCCTGTATCCTGCATCCATTTGTTAACAAAGCCCTACTCTCCCCGAAATTGGGGTTTCCGCTTCTCGAAGAAAGCTCGCAAGCCCTCCCCGAAGTCGGCCCCCTCGGCGATTTCGGCCAAGAGCTGAAGTTCTTTGTCCAGGTGGACGTCCAAGCGGTCCATTCCAGCCGCCTCGTTAAGGAGACGCTTGGTGATGCCGAACGCCTGCGTCGGCCCCTCCGCCAGACGTTCGGCGACCCGCCAGACCTCCTCTTCGAACCGGTCCACCGGAAAGACCCCGTTGATCAGACCCAGAGACCAAGCCTCCCGAGCGCTCAGTCGGGGGTTCAGGAACGCCATCTCCAGGGCCCGGCGGAGGCCGATCAGCCGGGGCAGGAGAAAGGTCGAACTCTCGGCCCCCGTGAGGCCCGTTTTCGAGTAAGCCCACTCAAACCAGGCGTCCTCCGAGGCATAGACGAGGTCACAGCTCATCGCCAGCCCAAAGCCCCCGGCGGCGGCCACGCCCCGAACGGCGGCGATGAAGGGTTTCGGTGCCCGCCGGATCTCGGAGATCGTGCTGTGGAGGTATTCTAAGATCTGCTTAAAGGCGGCCCCGTAGCCGGTCTGGACCGGATGAGCCTCCGGCTGGAGATAGGAAAAGTCCGCCGCGTCCCCGCCCTGCTGGACGTACCGGAGGTCGGCACCGCTACAGAAAACCCGCTCATGACCGGCCAGGATCACGCATCGGACCGTCCGGTCCCGGGCCAGGGCGAGGGCCGCCCGCCGCAGGTCTTGGGCCATCCGGACGTCCAGGGCGTTAAACCGCTCGGGTCGGTCCAAAGTGATGACCCCGACGGCGTCCCGCCGGGTCACCCGGATGTGGTACAGTTCCCCGAAGACCTCGCCTTCCCTCATGGTACCGCCGTCTCCCGCCGTGCGACGTAACTCCGAAGGACCCACGGCCCCGGCCGGTCCCCCCAAAAGACTCGGTCGCCCAGGACCCGCAGGGGTGCCCGAGACCAGAGCGTCAGGGTCGCATGAATCAGCTTTCCCCAGCCGTCTCGAATCATCCACTCCCGATGGGCATAGGCGTAAGCCTTCAAGACGTCCAGGGCCCCGGCCCGGCGGGCCCGCCGGACGAGGGGACGGTAGACCGGATAGGGCGGTGACAACAGCACCGGCGGGCCCATGTCGACCTCCTCGGTGACGATGTGGACGGTCGAGCGGGTCGCCGTCACGCCGTCGAGGATCGCATCCCGCGTGGCGTGGAGACCCGGGTAAAGGGGTCGCCCGGCCGCATCCCGCCGGGTCAGGTCACCGTCATGGACGTTCAGGACCCGCTTGGGAAAGGCTTCCAGGAGGACGGGACTTACGATATAGATGTATCGGAACAGGACGAGATGCGTCGGTGCCCAGGCCTCGATATGACGGAGGCTCCCGCGGTCGTAGTCCGCCCGGTGCCGAAGGTCCCGGACGGGGGCCTGCCGCTCCCGATAAAAGGCCCGGATGTCGTGACAGACCCAAGGAATGCCATACCGCTCAAGGACCGGTATGGCCGTGCTCTCGGGCGTCGTCACCAGGGCCCCGACGACGGTATAGTCCGTCGACCGGCTCCCGTAAGCCAGGAGAGTCTCGAGACCCTCACCCCGGGGTCCGACCATCAAGACGACCCGCAGTCGATCCGTCATGACCGTGCCTCCAGGTCCTCTACGACGACGTGGCCCCCGTACTCATACCAGATCTTGCAGGTCCCCTCGCTACTGACCATGCAGGCCCCGACGGGGTTTTGGGGCGTACATTCCTTGCCGAATAGACGACAGTCGTAGGGGGACGCGATCCCGGCCATGATGTCCCCGCAGATGCACTCCTGCGTGAGACGGGGCGGTGCCCCCTTCAGGAGGTCGCTCACGTCGATGTCGTACCGCCGCCGGGCGTCGACCCCGGCGTACTTGGCCCGAATCCGAAGATTGCCGTTGGGAATGTGGGCAATGCCCCGCCAGGTGCCGCCGACGGTCTCGAAGACCTCCCAGAGCAGGCGCTGGGCCTGACGATTCCCCTCCGGCGTGACGCATCGGGGATAGGCGTTGACGACCCGCAGGTCACCGTCCCGGATGAGCTCGACCAGCCGAACGAGGGCCGCCAGGATGTCGAGGGGCTCGAAGCCCCCCACGACGACGGGAATCCGGTGACGCTCGACGAACCGCTCAAAGATCTTCCACCCCGTGATGGTCGCCGCATGACCGGCCGCCAAGAAGCCCTGGACCCGGGTGTCCGGCATCTCGGCGATGATCTCCATGACCGGCGGGATGTACTTGTGGGCCGACAGGACCGAGAAGTTCGGCGGAGGATGCGACAGGATCACGGCGGCCGTGGCGACGGCCGTCGTCTCAAAGCCCGTCGCGAAGAAGACGACCTCCCGGTCGGTCGACTGAGCCAGCCGGAGAGCATCCCAGGGGCTATAAACGACCCGCACGTCCGCCCCCTGGGCCTTGGCCTCCGCCAGGGACAGGACGCTCCCGGGGACCCGGAACATGTCGCCGAAGGTGGCGACCGTGACGCCCCGGAGGGCCAAAGCCACCGCCTCGTCGACTTCGGGCATGTCCGTCACGCAGACGGGACACCCCGGCCCCATGAACACGTTCAGGTTCGGAGGCAAGAGGCTTCGCAGGCCGAAACGGGCGATGCTCTGTTCGTGAGTCCCGCAGACGTGCATGACCGACACGGGCCGTCCGACCTGGTCACAAACTCGGCGGAGGGTCTGACAGAGCACCTGGGCCCGCTTGGGGTCCCGGAACTCCAGCCGCTTCCACGGACTCTCGTCCCGGATCGCGTCCATCGTCAGTCCTCCCGGGCGGCATCGATCTCGCCCCGGACGTCCCCACTCATCAGGTCATTTTCGGCGGACCGTACGACGAAGTCGTAGAAAGCCAAGGTTTCCTCGATCTCTTCCTCCGGGATCCGCCGAATCGCAAAGCCGACATGGACCAGGACGTAATCCCCCGGCTGGACCGGCTGGTCGACCGTCTCGAGCCGGACCTTCCGACGCGTTCCCCAGAAGTCGACGACGGCCACCAGACCGTTGACCTCGACGACTTTACCCGGCACGCCCAGGCACATCGGGACCTCCTTCCCGAAGGGGGTCAAACATGCCCCACCGACGGAGCGTTTCCAAGACCCGGCGGATGAGCCTCGGCAGGCTCGCCCGGACCAGCGGGGAAAGCTCCGTCGAGGGCTCGACACGGGCCGGCACGATGCCCCAAAGCTCGATGGCCCGGAGGGCGTCACCCCGGCGGAACTTCAGGAGGGCCACCAGGTCGGGGAGGGCGATGTCGTGCGCCGAGACCTTCAGCGGGATCGCCGTAGGTCCGTCAAGGAGCGACAGGTGAAGGATCGTCCCCGGCGGGGCGTCCGCTCCGACGGCGTCCAGGAACAACAGGTGGGTCGCCTCTTCCAGGTAAGGCAGGAGGCTCAGGCCCAACGTCCCCCCGTCGATGTACGTAACGCCCGGTCGGGGAAATCGCTCCCGCAGGAGTCGCACGGCGTGGACGCCCAGGCCCTCGTCTCCCAGAAGCAGATTTCCGAGTCCTACCACCGTGGCGGGCATCTCGGTCCCTCCATCCCGCCGGGGCCCGACCGGAAACCTAGGCCCTTCCCCACCCGACCCGGTACGGGCCGACCTGACCTCCCCGCCCTTCACACTCGTGCGGGGTTATCCATCCCCATCCCGCCCGCAAGAGCGGGGTGACGAGCCGCTCCGGCCACTCCAACGGAGTTTGGTCCAATGCTCTTAGGGCTTTTCGACTTCGGAGGCCAATTCTTCCTCAAAAACGAATTTTTTTCCCGAGATCATCGTGTCGATTTCCGTCGTCCGGGTCACGACCATCGTGTACACGACCAGGTAGAGGTGAGCGACCAGGAAGATGGCAAAGAACCACAGCATCAGGTGGTGGAGGAGGTGGACGAAGTTGAGGTTGTGGCCGAAAAGGGCCAGGCCCCAGGCACCGAGGGTCCGCCAGAAGGGCGTGTACTTCTGATGGGCGTACAGCGTGAATCCCGTGACGAGCGAGAACAGGACGCCGAGATAGACCAGCAAGTAGGCCACGTTGGCCAAGGGCGAATGGCCCGTGAAGACGCGGTACCGTATACGTGGCCAGAGGAGGCTCCGGATTTCGTCCCACATCCAGCGCCACTGCCACTTCCGGGCGGGGAACATGGCCGCCCACCGGCTAAAGCGGTTTCCGACGAGGCCCCAGTACAGCCGAAGCAGGAACGCGGCGAGGAGCGCATAGCCGGCCAGGAAATGGAGGAACCGGATCGTCCCAAAGGTGTATATCCGGGATGCCTCGACGGGGGCCGAAAAGGGCGGATTCCCGATGAGGTACCCCGTGATGCCCAGGGTGACGACGCTGACGAACATCAGCCAGTGGGCGATGCGAACCGGGGCCTGCCAGACCTTCATGTAGAGGATCCGAGCTTCGGGTCGTTCCGCCATGGCCGTCCTCCCCGCTTTTACTGGACCCGGACCCGGACGATTTCCCGGCCCTGGGTGTCATAGATGTGGGCCGCGCAGGCCATGCAGGGGTCGAAGGAGTGGACCGTCCGCAGGAGCTCGAGCGGAGCCTCTGGATCCTGAATCGGCGTGCCCTCCAGGGCGGCTTCGTAGGGACCCGGTTGTCCGGCCGCATCCCGGGGACCACCGTTCCACGTCGAGGGCACCACGCACTGGTAGTGGGCGATCTTGCCGTCGCGGATGGTGACCCAATGACCCAAGGCTCCCCGCGGCGCCTCCATGTAGCCAAAGCCCTTCGCCTCTCGAGGCCACGTCGCCGGGTCCCACTTCAGGCCGTTGAAGGTCGTCGTGTCGCCCATGCGGATGAGGGAGACGATGCGGTCGTACACCTGCGGGAGATACTCGGCCATGACCCAGGCCTCGATGGCCCGGGCGGCCGTCCGACCCAGCGTCGAGAACAGGGCCGAAAGCGGGACGTCCAGCTTCTGGAGGACGTAGTCCACCTTCTCTTTCACGTATGGCTTACCCCGGGCATAGGCGATCAGCATCCGGGCCAGGGGTCCGACCTCCATGCTGTGGCCCCGCCACCGGGGTGCCTTCAGCCAGCTGTACTTGCCCTCCACGTTGAGATACTCGTACGGCGGCTTCGGACCCGTGTAGTTCGGTTCTGTCTCGCCCTCGAAGGGATGGAGCAGGACGTTGTCGCCGCGGGTGTACCGGTAGTACGAGTGGGCCACGGACTCCTGAACCTGCTCGGGGTCCTTGGGGTCGACGTCGTGAACCGTCTGGAGGTCCCGTCCCAGGATGGCCCCCCGGGGGAGGTACAGACGGTCGATCTCGTTCGTCTTCCCCTCGGGGAGTTCACCGTATGCCAGGTAGTTTCCGACACCACCGCCCCACTGGGCCCATTCCTTGTAAAAGCCGGCGATGGCGATGAGGTCCGGGATGTAGACCTTCTCGACGAACGCCCTCAGTTCGTCGATATGGGTCTTGACCATGGAGAGGATTTCGGCGTTGACCACCGACGGGGACGCCAGGTTGACCGACAGGGGAACCCCGCCGACCACGAAGTTCGGATGGGGGTCTTTGCCGCCCAGGAAAGTCAGGATGCGGATGACCCGCCGTTGCCAGTCCAGGGCCTCCAGGTAGTGAGCGACGGCCAGAAGGTCGGCCTCCGGCGGGAGCTTGTAGGCCGGATGGTCCCAGTAAGCGTTATCGAAAATCCCGAGCTGACCCGATTCGACGAACCTCTTCAATTTACTCTGGACGTCCCGGAAGTAGGCCTCGCTGGAGTTTGGCCAGTCGGAGATGGCATGCGCCAGGTCGGCCGTCCGCTTGGGGTCCGCCTTCAGGGCGTTGGGGACGTTGACCCAGTCGAGGGCGTGGAGGTGATAGAAGTGCATGACGTGGTCGTGGGCGTTCTGGGTCGCAATCATGAGGTTTCGGAAGGCCTGGGCCAGCGGGGGGACGTCGATGCCCAGGGCGTCCTCCACGGCCCGGATGGAGGCATAGGCGTGAACGGTCGTACAGACCCCACAAATCCGCTGGGCGAAGGCCCAGGCGTCCCGGGGGTCCCGCCCGATGAGGATCCGTTCCACGCCGCGCCACATCGTACAGGACGAGTAGGCCCGCACGATGCGGCCGCCGTCCACCTCGGCTTCGATCCGGAGGTGCCCCTCGATACGGGTAATGGGGTCGACGACGATGCGAGCCATGACCCGCCTCCTTTAGCCCTCAGGGGGTTTCCGAGGGGTTTCTTCCTTTTTCGCCAGCTCTTCCGCCTTCCGCTCGGCCCGCCGGACTGCCCAGGTGTAAAGGGCATGCGCCAGGACGCCGACCGCCGTCACGCCGACCAGCGTACCGCCGAGCCGGTCGGCCCGCTGTTCCACGCCGAAGGCCCGGACCTCGGGAAGCCGCTCGTAGAAGGGCGTGAACCGGTCCCAGAAGTCCCGTTCTGAACAGCCGATGCAGGGATGACCCGCCTTAACGGGCCAGCTGGCCTGCATGTTCCAGCGCAGAGACGCGCAAATGTTATAAGTTTCCGGTCCTTTACATCCCAGCTTGTAAAGGCAAAAGCCCTGCCGGGCACCGTAATCGTCAAAGGCGAGGGCGAATTGACCGGCGTCGAAATGGGGCCGCCGCTCGCAGGTGTCATGAATCCGCTTGCCGTATGCAAACAGGGGCCGCCGCTGGGCGTCCAGGTCCGGCAGACGGTTGAAAACCAGATAGTGCACCAGAAGCCCCATCAGGACGTCTGGATTCGCCGGACACCCCGGTAGATTGATGACCGGCTTCGTCCGAACGACGTCCTCGACCCCGACGGCGCCCGTGGGGTTCGGATTCGCCTTGGGAAGACCTCCAAAGGCCGCACACGTCCCGACGGCGACAAAGGCCAAGGCGTAAGGCTCGACCTCCCGAATGATCTGGAGGGCCGTCTTGCCACCGACGGTGCAGTAAATCCCGTCGTCCTTCGTCGGAATCGAACCCTCGACGACGACGATGACCTGACCCTTATTCGCCTCCAGGGCCTTCCGACGGGCCTCCTCCGCCCGATGGCCGGCCGCCGCCATGAGCGTCTCATGATAGTCCAGGGACACGGCCTCTAAGACCGCCTGAGCCACCGAAGGGGAGTTCGCCCGAGTGAAGGACTCCGTGTTGCCCGCACAGTCCTGAAACTCCAGCCAGATGATGGAGGGTCGCCGATTTTGAACGGCCGTCTCCAGGGCTCGCGCGATCGTGGGGATGAAGGCGTCCGAAAGTCCTAAAAGGACTGCCATCCGCCCGCAGAACTTCAGGAACTCCCGACGACTCCAGGCTTCGTCCAGGAGACCCGAACGTTCCCAGGCGTGGAAAGTCTGGATGCCGCCCCACATAGACTACCTCCCTGGGGAATCCAGCAGAAAACCGGTTACAATTTTCATGCCCGCCCGGGGTCGGGGATGACGCGGCCTCCACTGGGAAATGGGATGGCACTCGTCTCAAAAATGGGATTTTAGGGGCCTGAAAAAGTCTCAATACTGGGACGATTGCCAACCCCATGTGCGGGTTTCAGATCCGGTCCTCGGCGTTGGACCGGATCCGGTACCGGGGTCCCGAATATCCGAATGGAAGGCCGGGAACCCGGCTCATACTTCGAAAAACACGCCCATGGAGTTCCATCCATGATCGGTCCGCCGGGCGGACCGGAGGGGGAGGATCCCAGATGCGACGAACGACACCGGACCCTAAACGTTGGCTGGGATGCTGGATGGCCCTCCTGGGGCTGAGCCTCGGGTGCGCCTCCGGCGACCCCCGGCGGGGAGCTCAGGTCTTTCAGGCGCGAGGATGCCCTTACTGCCACACGATCGGCCAGGGCCCCAAGACGGGCCCAGACCTACGGGGCGTCGGCCGACGGTACGATGCCGCCACGCTGGCGCTGTGGCTCGCTGACCCTGAGGTCGTCTACCGCCGGACTGGACGCCGGCCCCAAAACCCCGGATTCCCTCCGATGCCCCGGATTTCCCTAACGGAGTCGGAGATTCGGGACCTCGTAGCCTTCCTCCAGCGTCAATGACGGCGTCGCTATTTCTGCTAAGAATGGATGCAGGATAGGAGGGGTTCGGATCCGGGTTACCCGGTACCCGGAACCTGCGGAATTTTCCGTACGGAGTTCGGTTGAGGAGGCCGGGAGTTCCGGTGGGTGAAATCGCCCGGGGGCGGGGGATTTCACCCGCGGATGCGTGGAGGGCGGGAGGGTCTTCGCCTCAGGCCGATGAGGCCCAACGGTCCGAGGGCTCTTTCTTAACGATTCTGGAACGGAAATTGCATAGTGTCGAGCAGAAAAGAAAGACACAAGAAGGAGGGGGTCATGAGAGCCTCTACCTTTATCTGCATTGGGAGCGTCGCCGGGCTCCTCCTCTCGGCATCGGTTCTGATGGCTCAGGCGCCTCCCCCGGCGAGGGGCTACGTGGGGACGGAGGCGTGTCGCGAGTGTCACGACTCCTACTACCGGAGTTACATGCAGACTTCCCATGGGATCAAAGAGGACAAGCGCACACCGGAAGCGAAGTTCGGATGCGAGACCTGCCACGGTCCCGGGGCCGAGCACGTGCGGGAACAGGGCGGTGAAGTCCCTGGCAACGGTGCCGCCTCGGGAGGGGCCATCCAAGTCTTGGGTCCCAAGTCGAAGCTCTCCGTCGAGGAGCGGAACGCGGTCTGTCTGAGCTGTCACGAGACGATGACGACGAAGGTCGCCCTCTGGCATGGGAGTCCCCACGAGAGTCGAAGCCTGGCCTGCACGAGCTGTCACAGCATCCATGGGGGCCATCCGAAGAACCTGGCTAAACCGACGGAAGTCGAGGTCTGCACGACGTGTCATCAGTCGGTGAAGGCCGAGATCCACAAGAATTCTCATCATCCCGTCCGCGAAGGCCGGATGACCTGCACGAGCTGTCACAATCCCCACGGCACGGTGACGGACAAGCTCATCGCCGCCAACTCTATCAATGAGAAGTGCTATGAGTGCCATATGGAGAAGCGGGGTCCCTTCCTGTGGGAGCACCCGCCGGTGACGGAAAATTGTACGACCTGCCACACGCCGCATGGGTCGTCCCACCCCAAGCTCCTGGCGGCCAAGACGCCCTTCCTGTGCCAGAGTTGCCATTCTAACAGCCGACATCCAGGCACGTTGTATGCCCTGAGTCCGCAGGCGGTCGCCCAGGGGCTTTCGGCCTTTCAGGCGCTCAACAACCGGGCCTTCTACCGGAACTGCCTGAACTGCCACTCCCAGATTCACGGAAGCAACCATCCATCCGGCAAGTCCTTAGGCCGCTGAAGGAGGGAGGCCATGACGAGACGGGGGAAAGGATTCATCCTTGGCGGGGCGGTCTTGCTCGTGTCCATCTTTCTACCCTACGGGTGGGCCCAGGAGGAGAAGCCCTCGGAGGAAGCCCAGCCTACGGTGACGGTCCAGACGGAGGTCACGGCCGCCGCCGTGAGCAATCTCCGGGACTCGGCCAAGTTTACGGAGTATCGGGCTTTTCCGCCGGGTTCCTGGGGTGACGTGACGGTCCGGTACCGCCGGGGCGCTTACCTGCTGGAAGCCCTGGCCAAGAACGTCGCCCGGGACGACCAACTCTTCCGACTGACGAGTCAGCGGTTCGGGTGGTTCAAGCTGGACCTGACGTACGACAAGATCCCCCACCGGTTCGCCTTTGACGCCCGGTCCCTGTTTGCCGGCGTCGGAACGGGCTATCTCACGTTGAGCCCACGGCTTCAGAGCGACCTGCAGGCGTCCCTGTCGCCGACGGACTTGGCCAGTCGGGTATCGAGCTACTTGGCCGGGGCGGCCACCGTCGATGAGGCTCTCTTCCGAAAGACGTTCCAGGCCGACTTGAAGGTCGTCGCCTGGGACCCCTTCCGGCTGACGGCGGAGGCCAGCCGAGAGAAGCGTCAGGGCACACGACCCTTTGGCGGAAATTTCGGTTTTGGCAATGTAGTCGAGATCCCTGAACCCATCGACTACGACACGACCCAGGTGCGCTTGGCCGCCGAGTATGGCCGTAAGCCCTTCTTTGTGAACTTCAGCTATGCGTTCTCGGACTTCGCCAATAACATCGACACCCTGACGTGGGCGAACCCCTATCGGGCGACGGACAGCACGTCGCCGACGGCCTACCTTCAGTCCTACTTGGCCGGACCGGCGACGGGCTTGATCGACTTGTATCCCAACAACCGGGCCCATACCTTCTCTCTGACCGGTGTCCTGATGGACCTTCCCCTCAAGAGCCGGCTTTCGGCTACGGCCTCTTTTGGGCGCCTGACCCAGAATGATCCCCTGGTCCCCTATACGACGAACCAGGCGATTCGCCGGGGCGCTCCGAGCGGGGTTCCCGGCGAACCCGTCCCCTTCGACGCTTGGGACAGGGCCAGCCTGCCGGTCCAGCAGGCGGACTTGAGGGTCGACGTCACGCAGGTCCAGCTCATGTTGACTTCCAAACCCCTGCGGTTTGCCCGTTTGCGGCTGAAATACAATTTCTACCACTGGGACAACAAGTCTGAACAGATTCACTTCCCGGGCTATGTCCGGATGGATGCCGTCTGGGAGCCCGAACCGGCGGCCAACGTCCCGACCGGCTTTAAGAGGCAGAGCTTCTTGGTCGACGTCGGCCTGGACGTCTGGAAGTCGACTACGCTCACGCTCGGCTACCGGTTCCTTCGGACCGACCGGGTCTTCCGGGAGGTCGCTGAGCAGGACGACCACTTCTGGAAGGTCGCCCTCGATACGACGCCGCTGTCCTGGCTGACCCTCCGGGCTGCCTACGAACGGTCCCAGCGGCGGGGCGAGTACGACTTCCGGGTTCCCTTCATTGCCTCCCACCTGGGCGAGGAGGTCGAGCGTCCACCCCAGCTCCCCTTCTTGCGGAAGTACGACCAGGCGAATCGGGACCGGGACAGCGTCCTGCTGATGGCCGCAGTCTCTCCGCTCGACACGCTGACCCTCTCGGGTTCGGTCGTCTACGGAAAGGACGACTTCCGGGACTCTCCCTTTGGGCTCCTGGATGACCGTCGGACCGTTTACTCGGTGGACGCGGACTATACCCTGACGGAACGGGTCAGCCTCTTCGCCTTTTACAGCCGGGAGGACTTCAGGAGCCGCATCCGAGCCCGACAGTGGGTCCCGGTCGGGGTCGGCGACCCTTACGTGCGGGAGACGGGCCTGGACTCGTTGAGCAACTGGACGTCGGATGAAAAAGACAAGCTTCACAGCCTGGGCGGGGGTCTGCAGGCCGTCCTGCTAAAGCCTCAAAAACTGACGGCAAGCGTAGACTACACGTATTCCAAGTCGGACGGGGCGGTCGCCTTCGTGAGTCCCGTCGGGACGGCGGCCAACGATGCGAATCCCTTTGAACCGGTGGGCTTCGAGCAGGTCGACGACGTCCGGTTCCACGTCCTGAATGCCCGCCTGCGCTATGCCGTCACGCGGGGGCTGACCTACACGGTCGGCGTCCTGTGGGAGAAGTTTCGCTACGACGACGACTTGAGTACCGTCGGCTTCGTCTACATTCCCGTCACGGCGACGGGTGCATTCAATGGGGCCACCCTCATGGGGACTCAACTGAGGGGTTACAACGCCACCGTCGTCTATATGAAGGTCAGCTACACGTTTTAGCCAGTACGGAGGGAAAGGGGTCCGGCATTCAGCACCCCCCACCACCCGCCCCCTCCCGCCGGAAATGGGGGGAGGGGGCCGCTCTTCTATTTTGGATATGGCTCTGTGAGACGGAGGTCCGAAGAGAGCCTCCGACCTGTGGGAGGAAAAAGGTGGGGGATCTGAAGTCTGGGACCTCATCCCTATCACCCGATAAGGAGGTTTTATCATGCGGAGGCCATGCCGGTCGTGGATTGTAGGGGCGGCCGTCCTGGTCCTGGGTCTGGCCGGGGCGGCGGCCGGCGAGGAGAAGGCTCCTTCGGGCAAGGACCTGTTTACCAAGTACAAGTGCACGATGTGCCACAGCGTCAAGGCCGAGGGGATTGAGGCCAAGCCGGCCGGTGGCGGTGCGGAAGGGACGGCTAAGATTGTGGACCTGTCCGACGTGGGTTCTAAGGTCGAGAGTGCCCAGTGGATTCAGGACTATCTCTTGAAGAAGGTCGAGAAGGACGGCAAGAAGCACAAGGTCCTCTTTAAGGGGACGGAAGAGGAGCTCAAGACGCTGGCAGAGTGGCTGTTCTCCTTAAAGGGCAAGTAATTCTTGCGGTCCTGTCCAGACGTCCTTAGGATGCAGGTTGGGAGTATGGGCGGAGGCTTCCGACTTGTAGGAAGAGGCTCCTGCAGGCAGGGCGGGGGTCGGGGGGAGTTTTTGTGCACTCCTCAAGGAGGTTTCATCATGCGGGAGTTAGACCGGTTACTATGGGCTTTAGGAACGGCCGTCCTGGTCCTGGGTCTGGCCGGGGCGGCGGCCGGCGAGGAGAAGGCTCCTTCGGGCAAGGACCTGTTTACCAAGTACAAGTGCACGATGTGCCACAGCGTCAAGGCCGAGGGGATTGAGGCCAAGCCGGCCGGTGGCGGTGCGGAAGGGACGGCTAAGATTGTGGACCTGTCCGACGTGGGTTCTAAGGTCGAGAGTGCCCAGTGGATTCAGGACTATCTCTTGAAGAAGGTCGAGAAGGACGGCAAGAAGCACAAGGTCCTCTTTAAGGGGACGGAAGAGGAGCTCAAGACGCTGGCAGAGTGGCTGTTCTCCTTAAAGGGC
>Ga0197143_1001209_pt1 | contig 22635 bp, 20 predicted proteins | sample GBS70_MetaG_FD_148603 | JGI IMG/M metagenome (GOLD analysis project Ga0197143, IMG submission 148603) | Sediment microbial communities from Great Boiling Springs, Gerlach, Nevada, United States - GBS 70_MetaG | ecosystem: Environmental > Aquatic > Thermal springs > Hot (42-90C) > Sediment...
GGAGCCAGTCGTCTATGGTGTCCCAAGTGAGTTCCACGCGGTCGTGGAACGAGGGGTAGAACGGGTCCAGTACCTGTTCGGCTCGCGCAAGCCACTCCGCGTCGGTTTCCAAACGCGGGTCATAAGGCTCACCATTCGTGCTATCGTGCTGTTCTATAGCCTGCGACGGTTCGGGAAGTCGGCAAGTGATTAAGGGATTGCCAACTTGCCAAGTTGCCAACTTCCGTCGCTCGATAGACAAAGGCTCCCCCACGCATACCCACACGCTCACGGTCTACCTGTCCGTCCTCATAAAGCCTCTGCAGCGCGTCCCGAATCGTGCGCTCCGATATCTTCTCGCCGATTTCGCGAAGGTATTCCTCTATCTCATTTCGCGTTGCCTGCCCCAGCACGCGAATCGCCTGCAGCACCTTCTCCCGCGTGCTTTGGGCGTAGGTTTCAGGCAGCACCTCTTCAGCCGTGCCCAGCACGCGATATTCGCTCGCGTCCTCTGAGAGTTCCAACACCAACGGTTCGGGAGCGAATACCCAAGCGCGCCCTGCAAGAGGTGTCAGCAGCCGTTGCCGTTTGTGTTCCCGTACTTTCGTGAGGGTCAAAAGGGTATCCACTTCCGCTGCGTAAACATGCGAGCCTGCGATATCGGTTGTGTCCACTTCGTCGCCTATCAGGTGCTTTCGGGTGTGGTGCGCCAAAATAAACGCTGTGTGGGGCATTTCACGCGCTAAGTCCACAAAAGGCGCAATCGCACGGGCAACCGTTGCGGCGTCATTCTCGTCGCGAGCGGGTAGGAACCGCCGTATGGTGTCCACTATCACTATGTCGGGTTTCGGGTCTAATGTGCGAATGGCGGCTACCCAACGCTCGGGATGGGCACGCGAGAGGGTGTTCAGAATGAGTTGGCTGAGTGCAGGGAACTGTTTGGCTCGTTCGCGCCAGATAGGCAGCGGCTCTTCGGTGAGGTACACGATACGCAGTCCAAGCCTTAGCCACTCAAGGCAGGCGTACCGAAGTAAAGTGGTTTTACCTGCTTTGGATTGGGCAGCCAGCAGCGTGATTACGCCGCGTGCAATCAGTCCGTCGACGCCCAAGAGGGGTACATACTCCAGTTCCTGCTCTGGGCTTGTGGCAAGTAGCTCGCCCAAAGGCATAAGCAGGGGTAGGTCGTCGGTTTCGGGCAACTTGGCAACTTGGCAACTTGGCAATTCCTTTCGGAACCGTTCAGGATTAGCGTCTACTTCCTGCCACAGCTCATTCGCGTCCTTTATGCCTTCAGGTAGCCAAAGCACCTACACCCGTTCCCAAAGCGATTCAGGGCAGGTTTCGCGGAGTCGCTCCACCAATCGCCTGCCCGCCTCGTCGTGATGGGCTATCACCACGATTCGGGCGTATCGCTCTACCTCGCGCCACCAGTCGGCGCGCCAAGTGCTCGCGCTAGGAATCCCCAGCGCAGGCAGCCCCGCGTGCCACAGTGTCCAAGTGTCGCTTACACCCTCACATAGTTAGAGGGTGTCGGCGTCGCACCACTCGTCCAGTCGCCACAGTCCGTAGAGAATCGGCGTATCGCCACTGCGCCACTTGAAGTGGGGTACTCCTTCTCCCTCCTCCAGCGTCAGGCGGTACTGGATTGCGCGCCGTTCGCCCTCGCGCGTGAGATAAGGGATTTTCGATACCGCCGTTATGGGCTTCAGGGGTGTGTCCCGCAGGAATTTCGCGCACATGCTGTGCCATCAGTTTCTCGGCGTCCAGTCGCTTGGCGTCGGCAAGTTCCGCAAGGCTCACAGGTCGGTATTCAGTGCGCCGATTGCGAGGCGCAAGGCGACACGGCGCGAGCATAAGTTCGCGCTCATCACACCCCGCGTAGCATTTCGCAGCTTTGAGTGTGCCATCGGGGTTTTTTGCAGAGTCGTCCGCTGGGGTGAATATCGCCGCGCCTTTTGCCGTGATTAGGCAGCGGGCAGGAAAATGTATAGCTCCCGTCTGGAAGCTTTTGAACATTCCGCAGGTGGGGTAGAATATTCCTCACCAGCGGTCTTTCTGAGGTGCAGCGGCGCGTCTTGCGTCGCTCACCTCCTTCGCGTTCTGCAACGCTTCCTGCTAGCGCCGAATCGCTTCTGCTTTCTCTCGCAACGCTTCCGCCAGTATCGCTCTTAGCTCGTCGCCGAGTCGTCGGAAGTTGCGCTTCGCACGCCTACGCAACGCCTCATAATACGAGTCGTGCAGTCCTGCAAAGAGCGACCGTATTGTGTTTACCATAGCGCGAGCATTATGAGTCGCCGCGCCTGTAAAAAATCAAGGGGTATTTACTCTCTGGCGTCAGGAATTCCCAGCAATTCGCAAGCCCGCCGTGTTGTGATAGCCACACCCTGTCTCCAGCTCTCCAATACTCTCTTTCGCTCCTTCTCGGAGAGTTTGTCGAAGCTGTACCCCCACTTCCAATTCACTTTGAGCCGCCCCTCTTTTCTCAGAATCTTGACGATTTCACCCCAAGATTTATTCTCTATCACGCGCAAGTAGACTTGTTGGGCAACGTGCCGAAGGTAAGCGTCTATCGTGCTTTTGTCTAAGCGTGTCGGTTTCAGTTGCGCAAAGCAAGCCTCATAATATTGGCGTGCAAGTTCCTTGATCTTCCCACTGCGGGCGCGTCTCGCGGTATTCTCGAATCGCCTTTTGTAAGTAGGTTTCGGGTTCGCTCGCGTCGGCGGTTAGAGGTATTGAGGTACAGATTCGCCGAATGTATTCTGACTGTGTTTCAGCTGCTGGCATAGGTTCTGGCAAGCACTTGAGGGGCAGTTCTAGCAGTTGAGGTTCCAGCACGCCTATTAGCTTGCCGTCCACTACTTGCAACGCTATAAGACGATTTCCCACAGTTTCGGGCTGTATTCTGTGTAGCAGCGAGGTCAGTTCAAAGTCGACGTTGGACGCGAAGCGAAACTTTGGGAGGCACGGCGCAAGTTCTCGCTCACGCGCCGTGCGTATTTCGGCAATCCTTGCCAGTAGGTTTCCGAAGCGAAGCGAGGGCTGACCATGCCATAGCTGGGCAAGGAGTTCGACCTCAGCCTCATAGCCGTACCCAAGCTCGCTCAGAGCCGACATGAGCTCATTTAGGAAGGCGGTTGTAATCGCACGAGGGAGTTTCCAGCGTGTTTCGAAGTCGGGAAAGAGGAGCTCGCCGCGCTTCACGCGCTGCCAGTCGGCGCGAAAGTCGGCGTTGTTCCAAAGCTCGGCGAGGTAGTATCGCGCAAGTTGTTGAACCTTATCACGCATGCTAATCCCACCTGAAAGTCCTGCCAAGCCTCCCGCTCAGGTGGGCATGCGGTCAGCTTGGCAGGTTGGCGTAATTGTACCTCGCGTACCTCATTTCAGCTTGCGGTTGCGCAAGTTGTTCAGCGGGCTATGCTGCTGGTGGGCGCGTTTTAGGTCGGCTTCCACCAGCGCAAGGTATTGGCGCAGTACCGCATAATCGCTGTGTCCCATCAGCTGTCGCAGGTGTTCGAGGTCGATTCCATTCCGCAGCCTCCAAGTGGCGAAGGTTCGCCTGAAGGCGTGTGCGCCGAGTGGGCGTTTCAAGCCCGCGCGCTTGCCAATCGCCTTGACAGCGTTTTTCAGCCCGTGCAGGGTCAGTGCGCCGTTCGCTCCTTGCCAGAGAGGGGAGTTATCCTGCAAAGGAGCAGGGCAAGCCTTCAGGTATCGCTTGAGGGCAAGGTGCACTTCTGCTGAGAGGAACACCACCCGCTGCTTGCCACCCTTGCCCCGAATGAGCAGTACCTCCTGTTTGGCGTCCTCTACGGTTAGCCTGTGCGCTTCGTGAATCCTCAGCCCTGTGTCCAGTAGCAGCAAGCACAGTGCCTTATCACGAAGTCTCCGCCAGTGCTTGCCCTCGCAGGCTCGGAGAATCTGCTCCACCTCTTCTGGGGTCAGCGCGGGTTTCACTTTGGGTGGTGCTTTGGGTTTCTCCACCTTTGCGAAGGGGTTATTCTCGGTCAATCCCTCTCGCAAGCACCAGTTCCAGAAGGCGCGCGGGTTGCGGTAGGCGTTGTGTAGGGTGTTGGGCGATACGCCAGTGCGTTGTCTTGCTATCAGCCACTTGCGGATATGGTGGGGCTGTACGGCGTCGAGGGTAAGTGCGTGCTGTTCGATAAACGCCACGAATTTCCCGACGCACTCGCGGTAGTTCGCTATGGTGTTCTGGCTCACGGCGCGTGCTTCCAGTGCTTCGAGCCATAGGGTGAACGCCTCTCTGATTTCACTGCACGAATGGAGTACCTCGAGGCTGGATCTCAGCATAGTTGGTTCCAGAGGGGGGTTCTGGGCGCGAAGCACAATCGGTTGTGTGTAGGAAGCATGGAGACACACAATCTGGAGCGGGCAGCGGGAATCGAACCCGCACCGCCAGCTTGGAAGGCTGGAGCTCTACCATTGAGCTATGCCCGCTCCGCCATTATTAATATACCCTATTCTGCCCCATGGAGATGATACCTCATCACCACGTCTGTCCCCCAACATCCAGACCCGACTCACCGGCTCGCAACACACCCGCCCAAAACTGCTATTTCCCATCGGTATTCATCTGGAGTACACTTAATAAACGCTATGGCGAGCTTCTTGCAGCGCAATCGGATTGTCTACGCGGAGAATCTGCGCTATATGCTCACGCTGCCCGATGCGCAGTTTCGCTTGATTTACATCGATCCGCCCTTCAACACGGGCAAGGTGCAGCAACGCACGCGCCTGCGCGCCATCGCCAGCAACACCGGCACCCGCATCGGCTTCGGCAATCGCCGCTATCAAGTGGAGGTCTATGAATCTCCCGTTTATCATGACGCCTTTGACAATTATCTGGAGTTCCTACAACCCCGTTTGCAGCAAGCCTACCGCCTTCTGACGCCCGATGGCTCGCTGTTTGTGCATCTGGACTATCGCGAAGTTCATTATGTGAAGGTACTGCTGGACACTATCTTCGGACGCGAGTGCTTTATGAATGAAATCATCTGGGCATACGACTATGGCGGTCGGAGCAAGCGTCGCTGGCCCACTAAGCATGACAATATTCTCTGGTATGTCAAGAACCCTGAGAACTATGTGTTCAACTATGACGAAATGGATCGGATACCCTATATGGCGCCTGGGCTGGTGGGTGAGGAGAAAGCGCGTCTGGGCAAGACACCAACCGATGTGTGGTGGATCACCATCGTGCCCACCAATAGTAAGGAGAAAACGGGCTACCCGACGCAGAAGCCGTTGAAACTGCTGGAGCGCATCGTACGGGTGCATACCCAGCCGGGCGACTGGGTGCTGGACTTTTTTGCTGGGAGCGGCACGACCGGTGAGGCAGCAGCACGATGGGGACGCCACTTTGTGCTGATAGACAACAACCCCAACGCCATCCAGATTATGGCGCAAAGGCTCGCATTCGCCCAACCAGAACTGGTGGGAATTTAGGGAAAGTACGGGGGTGACCTCGCCTGTACCTTTCCGCACTGAATTACCAGGATGAGCCAACCTTGCCTCTACTCTATGAGCAGCCTCCTTCAACCTACCTCGGTTTCAATAGAAACATCCGAGGCGTCGATGGAATATTAATAAAATGGGAACCTTGCCGTGCAGGAGCAGTGTCCCATTTTATGCTGAGCGGCAGCCCGAATGAAAACGGAAGTGAGGTCGGTCATGATGGTGTCGAAGGAGCATCCACTGGCGCAACTGTTTCGGACTTTGGTGGAGCGGGCGTTTGTGCTATCACTGCGCTGGGATGACCCGCAGGTGGTGGACTATCTCAGCGACCTGCTGCTGAAGTTCGTGCATATGCGCGAGCTGTATAAGCTGCGCGACCTGCGCGGTCGCCCGCTGGAAGAGGTCGCTGATATGCTCTACTACGCCGATGTGCGGCTGGGTGCGCAGTCGTTCTATCAGGAGCGCGAGGTGCATCGGCATATCGGGGACTACACCCTCTTTTGGACAGGTGTCTACCCCGAGGCACTACCACGCTTGCGCGCCCAATCACGCAAAGACCATCTGATCGACTATGTGAAGCAGGGCAAGCAATCCTATTACATCGTGTCGCTGTTCGATATCGGCGAATGGCGCGAGGAGGCACCTCTGTTCCGCAAGCTCTCGGAGCATTTCGAAGTTTGCATGCAGGGACTCTATAATGTGCGTCAACAGTGGGAACAGATGGCAGCCGAAAGTTTCCATCGCTTCCGCAGTGATATTGAGCGCGAGCTGTGGCGCTAATGTTTAAGGCTCGCCTCTTTCAGGGCGCTGCCAGCGCACATCGGCTACACCCGCCCGATGATTGGCAACCCGCGCCATCACAAACAGCAGGTCGCCCAGCCGATTGAGATACTTAATAATTGCGCCATTAACTGTGCTGTGGCGGCTGAGGGTCACCACGCGCCGCTCAGCGCGTCGGCAGATGGTGCGTGCCAAGTGGAGAGCTGCCGCGGCGGTTGTGCCGCCGGGCAGTATAAACTGGCGCAACGGCTCCAGCTCCGTCTCCAGCTGGTCGATGGCGGTTTCTAATGCCTCCACTTCTGCCTCGCCTACCGAGGCGAACTGCCCTGCCCGCTCCGGTGGCGATGCCAACTCCGCCCCGATATGGAACAGCTGGCGCTGGACGCGCTCCAGCAGCTGGGTCAGGTCGTTCGCTTCGAGCAAGGTACGGCAGAAGCCGAGGGCAGCGTTCAGTTCGTCGAGGGTGCCGTAGGCTTCCACACGAACATCATCCTTCGGCACGCGCTGCCCACCAATCAGCCCCGTTTCGCCCGTATCACCTGTGCGCGTGTAAATCCGCATAGCAGGAGTCTACCCGTCTCAACAGGCGATGAGTCCGGGTGCGGAGGGGGCAACTGGGATAATCTGGTCAGCGACCTCGCGCAGGGCATTCAGGGTGCGTTCGGGCTGCAGCGTCAGCACGATGATGGTGCCACCTGTCCCGCCTGCACCCGCCAGCTTTGCGCCCAGTGCGCCGTTCTCCATCGCCACCTGCACCAGGGCATCGAGCGCTTCCCCACTGCCACCCAGCTCTCGGATGAGCGCGTAGTTCTGATTCATAAGGCTTGCCAGCCGCTGCCAATCGCCTTCCAGCAAGGCACTTTTGGCTTCGCGTGCCAGCCTACCGATACGCGCCATGCCCTCCCGCACAGTCGGCTCGCCCTCTTCCCAGCGGGCACGCAGCGAGCGATGCACCGCGCCCGAAAATCGCTGCCCACCCGTCGTCGCCAGCCACAACGGCAGCGACATCCCTCGCAGATAACCCCCCAACGGCTCTACCGTTGCCAGCGGCTCGTTCGGGTCGCGTCCCAGTCCCTCCTTATCCCGAAACTCCATCGCGTTGATGCCACCGAACACCGCCATATAGAAATCTTGATAGCCGCAGCTGACCTGCATCTGGTGTGCCTCGATCTGGCGCACCTGCTCCGCCAGATGATAGGGATTGGGCAGCGAACCCCGATAATGCAGCAAGCATGCCACAATAGCGGTGAGCAATGCAGAGGAGCCTGCCAGCCCCGACTGTATGGGGATATCGCTCTCGATGCGCAAGGTGAAGGGGGCATGCTCGACGGAATAACCCAGCGCCGCGAGTGCTGCCCGACAGAGATCAAACTCATCACCCTGTGGCACCAGCGTGTCGGGGCGAAGGGTACGAGTAGGCGATTGAAAGGTTAGGTGGTCGGCTGGCTCCAGCGTGCATCGCGCCCGAAGTGGAACCGCACACGAAATCACACTGCCTCCGTACATATCGCTGGGATTGCCGATGATGCCCGCCCTGCCCGGCGCCGAATAGCGTATCGCCTCCATATACTCCTTCGATTCACCGCTCCAAGCCCCCTTCCTGCAGGTAGAATCTCTCCAGTGGTGAAGGACGATGGCAACTCATAAGACGGAAGAGATTATGGGGCATTTGCGAACGACCGTGGAGATTGAGCCGGGGGAGCGCGTCGCGCTGTGCCGCTGCTTCCGCTCGAAAAATTTCCCCTTCTGCGACGGCACGCACAAACAGCACCCAGATAATAAAGGACCGGTGATTGTGGTGGTGCTGGAAACGCCGCGCAGTGAGCCGGAGGAAGCCAGTGGGTGATGGCAGCGTATGAGTACCGACCTCATTTTGGGGCACTATCGCATCATCCGCGAGATTGCCCGCAGCAATGATGTGGTCTATGAGGCGCTTGATACGCGCATCAATCGCCGGGTCGCCATCAAGGAGATGCTGCTGCCGGCGGGCGCCACCGAGAGCGTGCGCCAAGACCGCATTCGCCGTTTCATGCGGGAGGCGCGCGCCGCCGGCTCGCTCGCCCATCCCAACATCGTGACGATTTACGAGACCGAAGAGGAGAACGGACGCTACTTTATCGTGATGGAGTATCTGGAGGGCGAAAACCTGCGACAGCGATTGGACCGCGAGGGCGCCCTCCCCGTTGAAGAGGCGTGCCACATCATTCTCCAAGTGCTGGACGGCTTGAGCCATGCCCACTCCAAAGGGGTCATCCATCGCGACATCAAGCCCGAAAACATCCACCTGCTGCCTGATGGGCGCGTGGTGCTGACCGATTTCGGCATCGCTCGCCTGAAGTTCGAGCCGAACATCACGATGGATGGGCAAATCTTCGGCACGCCCAGCTACATGTCGCCCGAACAGGTGATGGGGCAGGAGATTGACGAGCGTTCCGACCTCTTTTCTGTGGGGGTGGTGCTGTATGAGATGGTCGCTGGCTTCAAGCCTTTCACGGGCGACTCGGTGGTGAGCATTACCTACAACATTTTGAACACGGAGCCGCCTGCGCCGCCCGGCGTGCCCTATGCCATCGAGTGGGTTATCCGCCGTGCGCTGCAAAAAAGCCCTGCGAACCGCTTCCAGAGCGCTGACGAGATGAAAAAAGCGGTTCAGAACGCGCTGGAGAGCCTGAAGATGCCGCCCGTGCTGGCAACACCGATGGCGCCGCCCAGCCCGACGGGGTCAACCGCCCCAACGGTTCTGACAGGTTCGACCGTTTCAGGGAGCGCAACTGGGGTCGCCATGCCCGCGCCCGCTGCACCGCCACCTGCTACCTATATTCCGCCTCCACCTCCGCCCCGCCCGCTGCTCTCACCCGCCGCGCGACAGTTCTGGGGCACCTTCCTTGCCGTGCTGCTTATCGGAGGTGCCATACTCGGCGTAGTGATTATAGGGGTCTATGCCGGCATCCGCGCCTATCAGCAATATGAGCTGCAGCAGCAGGACGAGCGCATGGCACGGCAATATAAGCATGCGGAGCAGCTCTACAAGCAGGGTCGCTACATGGAAGCAGCCCGCATCTACTATGAACTACTGCAGCGTGCCCAATCAGACAAGTGGCGCGACGAGTTCCGCCACAACCTCGCCAGCTCCCTCACGATGTACGGCAACCAGCTGCTGCGCGCAGGACGCTATAGCGAGGCGGGGCAGGTCTATTCCGAATCGCTGCAATACAAGCCATTGCCAGCGACCTATGTCGGGCTGGCGCAAGTGGAGTACGCGCTGGGTAACTATGAGGGCGCGGTCAATCACTATCTGAACGCGGCACGCCAAGCAAGTGCGCGCGAGGCTATCGAATACAAGCGTAAGGCGGCGCGCATCCTGCTCTGGCTGGGCGAACAGGCATATAATCGGGGTGAGCGCATCGAGGCTTTAATCAAATGGCAGCAGGTGATGGAGGTTGCCCCTGGCACCGACGAGGCACGCGAGGCACGCCAGCGATTCGAACGGGTGCTGGAAGAACCCCTCCGCCGCTGACCCTTACTCACTGAGCGAGGGTGGAGGCGCAACACTCTGGCGGATGACCAGCTCGCCCCGCAGCAAGCAGTTACCCTGCTTCACCTCACCACTGGTTATCTGCTCCAGCAATGCCTGTGCCGCCTGGTAGCCAATCTCATGGATGGGATTGCGAACAGTGGTCAGGGGTGGGTTGGCTAATGCTGCCAACGGGATGTCATCGAAGCCAACCACCGAGAGATGCTCCGGCACGCGCACACCACGCTGATGGCAGACCTCTAGCACACCTAATGCCATCGGGTCGTTGCTGGCAATAATGGCGGTCAGCGGCGGATTGACCTGCAGCAACTGTTCCGCTGCTCGACGCCCCCCCTCCTGCGTGTAGAAACCACGCGCCAGCCATTCGGGAGGAACCTCGATCCCATGCGTTGCCATCGCCCGCCGAAAGGCGTCATCCCGCTGCTGGGCACTCCACTGCTCCGCCGGTCCTTGCACAAAACCGATGCGCCGATGCCCCAACCCAACCAGCCAGTTCACCACCTCCGTAATCATGCCGACACTGTCCGAGTCGACGCAATAAAAGCCCAGCGATTCGGGCAGGGCACTCCCCACCACCACGCAAGGCAAAGCCGTGTGTTCGTGCCATGATAGCAACGGGCTGTCAATGAGTGGAGCAATCAAGATAGCGCCGTCGATGGTACCGTCATCGATTTGCGCCCAGAGCGTGCGCGGATTCATATCGTGCAGCGTGATAATCTTGATATGATAGCCTTGTGGTGTGAAGCAGTCGACCACACCATCCAGTACGGCGGTGGCATATTCGTTGCGCGTGAAGAGGGCATGGGGCGGCTCCATAATGATGCCGATAGTCTGGCTCCGTCGCGCCGCCAGAATGCGGGCAACCCGATTAGGACGATAGCCAAGCTGCCGTGCCACCCGTAGCACCCGCTCCACCGTTTCCGAGCTGTGGAGAGCGGCTTTACTACCCAAAATGTTAGAGGCGGTGCCAATAGAGACACCCGCCTCCCGTGCCACCACTGCCAAAGTCGGGCGTACCCGCCTTTTAACTGCACTCATCGTCTTAATTATACTCACGCACGGGGTACAATCAGACCAGGTGTGAGGGCGACCAACTGGCTGGAGATCGATCTGGATGCATTGGCTCGCAACGCGCGACGGGTGCAGCAACTGATTGGCGAGCAGGGCGCCTTATGGGCGGTGGTCAAGGCAGACGCTTATGGGCATGGAGCCGTTCCAGTTGCTCACACACTGCAGCAGGCAGGTATTCCCCGCTTCTGCGTAGCCTCCCTGCAAGAGGGTATCGAGCTGCGCGAGGCGGGTATCACGGCACCGTTGATGTTATTGCTCCCACCCTTGAGCGAAGAAGAGTGGGAGGTGGCGCTGCACTATCGGCTGGAGGCAGTGATCGAAGGCGCAATCGGCTATCACCATGCCCTGCAGATGGCCACGCGTTATGGCAAACCTCTAAACACCCATCTGGAGATCGACACGGGCATGAGTCGTTTGGGTTGGACACCCGAGCAACTGCCCGAGTTGATGCAGCTTTGGCGCCCCCACCATCCCATTCGCTGGCAAAGCGTCTTCACCCATTTCGCCTGTGCCGATAGTGATCCCGTTTTCACCCATGAGCAGCTGAACCGCTTTTTAAGAGCAGTGGCGACCCTACGCCGCATGGGGTTTCCCGATGTGCCCCGACATGCGGCTGCCAGTGCCGCGCTGCTGACCTTGCCTGAAAGTCGGTTGGATGCCGTGCGCTGCGGTTTGCTGCTTTATGGCTTAAAGCCCTTGCTGAACAGAGGTTCCCCTTGCGGGCAGGGGAAACCTAAAGAAGAGGGTCTTCAGCAAGTGTCGAGCGTAGTAGAGCTTTTTGAGCCTGTATTGAGTTGGCGGGCGCGGGTACTATCGGTGCGAACGGTACCTGCTGGGCAGGGTGTAAGCTATGGCTGGCAGTTCCGCGCCGAGCGCACCACGCGCGTGGCGACCATCGGCGTGGGCTACGCCGACGGCTATCCCATTACCCTCAGCGGGCGCGCCGAAGTCATCCTCCATGGCAAGCGCGTGCCCCAAATCGGACGCATCTGCATGGATATGCTGATGGTCGATGTATCGGAACTGCCCCAAACCCAGCCCGGTGATGTGGCAACCCTCATCGGCAGCGAAGGCGAAGCGCAAATTCGCGTGGAGGAGCTGGCACAACGCCTGAACACCGTTCCCCATGAAATCACCTCACGACTTGGCAAGCGTCCCGCACGCCACTTCTTGATGGGATTCTCATCGGGATAGGGGTAAAGTATCATGTTTCTGTTCCCAAATGCTGTGCAGGGAGCGTTTCTGGATTCGAAGGGTGAATTTTTCGAGCGAAAATCCGTATAATATCATGTGGAAGCCCTCGCGAGGGACTTCGCGCAGCAACTTTGCACGGCTTAGCACCGTCTAAAGCAATAGGCTCATCGGCACGGGCGGAGTCCCTCCGAGACAAGCATAACAAGCGGCTATAGGGAGGTCTATCACGATGGCAGCCTTCACACCGTACGAGGTCAATCTGATTCTGAATAAATTGGCAGGCGAGAAGGCGGAGCGCTTCCAGAAGGAGGTGCTATATCCGCAGCTGGCACGCGCGATGCGCCTTCGTGTTAGCAGCGCTCAAGAGGTGCGCGAGGCGTTGGCGGATGCCTATTATGCCTTTCGCACAATGCTGGGCTACTACGCTTTCGCCAAGCGTGGCAACGATCGGGAGGAGTATTCGGGTTTCGCCTTGCAGGCATTGGAACGCGCCCTAAAGGGCAAAAAAGAGAACTTCAGCGCGCTGCTCGCCTCCGGCACCGCGCCTCAGCAGCTCTGGGAGGCATTTGTCCAGGTCTGCCAAGAAAACCAGCGCAAGATTAACGAGCAGCTCAATCGCGGGTTAATTGAGGGTTTGGCGGGGTTCGCTGCGCGCATCTATCAAGAGGATGAAATCGGCAACATCTGGACCACTATCCATCAGGCGATTGTGCGCAGCGGGCGTGTGGAACCTATCTATCAGCAAATTACGGAGATCAGGGGCATCGGTCCGAAGGTCGGCTCGCTGCTGCTGCGCGATATGGTTGCCCTCTATGACCTGGAAGCCCAGATCGACCCAGCCGACTATCACTACCTGCAACCCGTTGACACATGGATTCGGCGCATTGGACCGATGCTCACCGAGGAGCTGACCGACGATTCGGCAGACTGGATTATTGCGGGCAAACTCTCCAAGCTCTGTCGGCGCAATCGGGTGAGCGGTGTGCGCTTCAATCAGGGCGTGCAGTATCTGGCGATTGTGGAGCTGCGCCAACTTGAACGGCTCAAGGACTATCTGCGCAAGCTCGCCCAAAGCACGTCCACCGTTGGCGCGCCGCCACGAACCAGCACCAGCTTCACTTGGCGACGCTGAAAAGCGTGTCCAAGCTGCCCGCTTATTGCACGGGGAATGCCACGACGATCCCCCGTTGGTCTGAGCCTGCGTAAGCCTGCTTCTGGCATACCAGACAGAAGCTGCCCACCGCATCACCCGTGAAGGCAATAGAAGGCAGATACTCCGACTGAGACCCCATCTGCGATTCGGGCACATCATACCGATTGTAAGGGTTCAGAATGGTGACCATCGCCATGCGAGCCTGCGTCGCGCTGCTACCGCTCATCTCCTGCTGCGCCAGCACATAGGCATAGGGCGATTTGCGTTCGGCACGGCGCAGCGTGGCAATCGTTGCACGCTGAGTCGGCTGCCCCGTGAAGAGCTGCTGGGGGTAATGGGGGCGCAATGTGCCGGTCGCCCCATGAAAAGCGTAGAGCCAGCCTGAACGGGTCAGCAGTAGCACCGAATCGGTGAACGCATCATACCCCAGCGGCGAGACCACCGCCTCAGGCAGATTCACCAGCCAGTAGGTTGTGCCTTGCGTACTCGTCACCGCCATTAGGCGTCTATCACCTATCTGCACCAGCAGGTATCGCTCGTCGCGCGTGACGGCTAAACTTTTGACAGGCTCTATGCCCACCTGACGCGCCAGCCGAACCCCTCCCGTGACCAGATCGAACACCACCACATAGCCGTTAGAGGTGCCCACCACTATCGTGCGGCTGGTTAGCAACGGCGGGCAGGAGACCGAACCAACCGCGCTGCTCGGTCGGGCGCTTTGGGTGAGCCATGCGCCAGCCGATGAGATGGCATGCAGCCGATTATCGCTGCCCACCACATAGAGGCGCGCGTTGAAAATCACGGGCTGCAAGTCGAGGCGCGGCTGAATCCCGCTGGGGAGGTTCACCTGCTGATAGGGCACGCTGCTCGTATCCCCACTCAGAATGCGCGCCAAATCGAGTCGCAGCAGACGCCCATCCGAAGTGCCAACAAACCAGCCATTACCCACCACCACGCTGAAACCGCTTGGGACGAAGTTAAGCGTAAGCCCGTAGAGTGCCCGATTATTGCTTAGGGTTCCGCCGGGCTGGTCGATGCGATTAGGCGTGTAGAAGATGCGCGTGCGGTTGCTCGAATCGGTGCCCATCCAGAACACGCGCCCCTCGTAGAACGCAGCCGGGACATACATCACATAACCGCTATAAGAGTAGCCGCGACTGTGCGCACTGATGCTGCGCAACACGCCTGCCACATATTCGGCAGTCAGATAACCACCCGAGCTTGAGACGGAGCGCGCTGCCACACCCAACCAAACACCATCCGTGGGTATCGAAGAGGCAGGTGGGGTGGCACGCAACAGATAGGTCATGCCCTCTGCGGGCGTCAGCGGGTTGCCTTGACCATTAATCTGAACGTCACCAGGGTCCACTGCGCCGCTACCGTTGCGATCCTCAAACAGTGTGATCTGCCAGACCTGCGTTTCGGTCAGCTCCTCCTGCCAGCGGATAAATTGCGGGCGGTCATAGCCGTTGCCCAGATTCGTCAGCTGGAATGCGAACAGCCCTCTGCCCGAGCTGATACTTTGTCCAGCTGGCGGTATCGCCTGCATCTGCCAGCGGTAAACCTGTCCAACGCGCACCTGTGCCTGTCCTGACACACTGAGCAAAGCAGTCCCTTGAGAGGCGGTAGCTTGCAGTACAAAAGTTGTGCCAGCCCAGAGCATGCCGTGCGGCGTGCGGAGAGCTGTATCGCTCGCATAAAGCATCCCCACGATGGCGAAACCGAGTGCTGTTCCCCCAAAGCGTCGCATATTGGTCGCTCCCTCCTGTCGGGGCTATTCCATAGGAGGGACGACACACCATAGGGGAAAATACGGGGTAGGAAGAGAGAAAAGGGCGTCGATAGGCAAACGCGATACAGCCCCGCTCACTGCCGAGCCGCTAAGCGGGCAACCCCGCCTCGCGCTGCAGCACGACGCCCCAAACAAGGCAAAAGGGTCTGCACCCTTCCAACCAACCTACAGCAATTTCCGTGCCAAAAAGCAGGCGTACCACTCTATGGCGACAAAAGGTGTACCTTCACATTACCCTCCATCGACATAGTGCCACCAAACGGCAGCCGCACCTGGTGAATCTGTCCCTCTACCCGAAGCGGTATACCTGTGCTGATGTCCACCCACTGATGCCCCGACAGCACTACGATAGGGGCTGCAGGGTTCGACACATCCCGCACCGTCACGGCAAGTCGCAGCGTGTCGCGCTTCCGCACACGCTCCCTGCCCTCGACCCGATATTCTGCCTCCACAGTCGAGCCATCGGGAGCTTTTTGTCGCTCACTCCATACGGAGCCAATCTTAATGGGTTGCTTAGGATAACTTGTCTCGACGAACTCCATCAGCGGACTTGCCACACGCCCAGAATTCACACGACGCCCAGTGGGGTGCAGGGTTTCCGTTTGGGGTGGCTGTTGCGGAAGCGCGGTGCTTACGCCGCCCATCGTGAGCGTCCCGCTCTCCATCCGATTTTGAATAACAATCGAGCCATCCTTCTTCACCTTCAGCACCTTCTGGCTCACAATCAGCGAGATTTGCATCGTTTGACCCTGAGCGGACATGTTCATTTGGTAGGCATACCGCAGCGTGTCGCCCGGCTTCAGTTGCAATCGAAGCAGATATTCCCGGTTGCGCTCCATCCACCACCAGAAGCCAACCCCTGCTAACCCAGCAAGGACGACCACCAGTAGCAGAATCAAACCGAATCGCACACCACCATGTTCTCGCATCATCCACCTCCCCTGTTGCGGGTATTTTCGAAATACTTCGCTTCGCTCACTTGTCCTGCTCGCAGGTATACTCCTTGTCGTGATTCGGCAAATCATTAGGGACTGGATGGAGCGGGCGCTGCAGGCAGCCCAGCAAGCGGGGCAATTGCCACCAAGCGAAATCCCCGCTTTCGAAGTGGAAATCCCGCGCAGCGAGCAGTTCGGCGACTATTCGAGCAATCTGGCGATGGTGCTGGCGCGACAGGTGCGTCGCAATCCGCGTGAGGTGGCGGACATCCTGCTGGTACACCTGCCTGAAGAGGCGCGCCAGTGGGTCGAACGCGCCGAAATCGCCGGCGCAGGTTTCATCAACTTTTATCTCAAGCCGAGCTGGACAGGAGAAGTGGTGCGACACATCCTGCAGCAGGGTGAGCATTACGGTAAAGCAACGCTGGGAGCGGGCAAGCGTGTGTTAATCGAATTCGTCAGTGCAAACCCCACCGGTCCGCTTACACTCGGACATGGACGCAACGCCGTCGTGGGCGATACCCTCGCCCGCCTGTTCCAAGCACTCGGCTATCAAGTGGAACGCGAGTTCTACATCAACGACGGGCAAAGCTCCACCCAAATCCGCAACTTCGCGCTCTCCGTCTTGACCCGCTACCGCCAGCTGCGCGGCGAAGCCGTCGAAATGCCAGAAGATGCCTACCACGGCGACTATGTCATCGAGATTGCCAAGTGGATTCGCCAGCAATATGGCGATACGGCTGATCAGGGCGAGCCATCCGAAGTGCTGAAGCGATTCGAACAGTGGGCAACAAGCCAAGTGCTGCAGGAGCAGCAGCGCGACCTCAGCGACTTCCGCATCCAGTTCGACCGCTGGTTCTCCGAGCAGAGCCTCTATGACACGGGCGCGGTCGAGCGCACCTTGCAGCGCCTGCGCGAAAAGGGCTATGCCTATGAATCGGAAGGTGCCCTCTGGCTGCGCTCCACCGCATTCGGCGACGAGAAAGACCGGGTGCTGGTGCGGGCAAACGGTATGCCAACCTATCTTGCCTCCGATATCGCCTATCACATGGATAAATACGAACGCGGCTATGACCTGCTAATTAACCTCTGGGGCGCAGACCATCACGGCTATGTGGCGCGGATGAAAGCCGCCGTCGCCGCGCTGGGCTACAATCCCGACCAGCTGGTCATCCTGATTTATCAACTGGTGAACCTCTTTCGGGGCACGGAGCCTGTGCGTATGTCTAAGCGTACAGGGGAGCTTATCACCCTGCGTGAAGTGATAGACGAGATTGGCGTCGACGCGCTCCGCTTCTTCTACCTGCTGCGCTCCCACGACAGCGCTCTCGATATCGACCTCGAACTGGCGAAGGAGCAATCGGAGAAGAACCCCGTGTTCTATGTGCAATATGCCCATGCCCGAATCTGCAGCATCGAGCGAGTGGCAGCGGAGCAGGGCGTTCCGTTCCCCACGCTGGAGGAGACCGATTTGAGCCTGCTGACCCACCCGGAGGAGGTCGCGCTGGTCAAGCGTTTGGCAGAGTTCCCCGAGGAGGTGCGCTTCGCAGGACTTCAGTATGCGCCCCATCGCCTGACCGCCTACGCACTCGATGTGGCGCGCGCTTTCCACCGTTTCTACACCGAGTGCCGCGTGCTAAGCGATGACCTGCACCTAACCAAAGCCCGCCTGCTGCTCATTCGGGCGGCACGCATCGTGTTGCACAACACGCTCGCCCTAATGGGTGTCTCCGCACCCGAACGCATGGAACCCCGCGAGCAAAGTTGAACGCGGTAGGGGTGCGATTGCCGCACCCCTACCAACACGCGATATGTTGATACACTACGCCGAAGGTCCTAAAATTGCACGCGCAAGGTGGTGGCAGCCACTCCCGCGCGGTTTGCCATCTCGGGTCCGCCTTGCAACTGTGAAACGCCCTTGCCGTTCGCATCGATAATCTGATAGAGGATGCCCAGTGAGGCGTTCTCACCCAGATTGTAGCTTAGCTGCAGCGTCAAATAGTTCCACCTTGGATCGCCGCGTTCGGGTAGAAACACCGCGCTGCGGATGCGCCATGCGACATTTTCATACGCCACCTGTAGCTGCCAGCGCGGGTGCAGTTGATAGGTCGCCTCCAAGAGATAGCGATGGAGCCTGTCGCTGCCTTGATAGCCGCGCTCGGGAAGCCGAATCTTGCCGCTGCCTGTGTAGAAATCGGCAGTGAGCGCTCCTTGCAAACGCTCCGTCGCCCGATAACGCACGACCAAGTAGCTGCCCTTGATGTCGGAGGGGTTATAGAGATAGCCGATGCGACCCCAGTTGCCCGGCGCAATAAAGAAGGGCTGAATCTCGCGGTAGCCCCATCGCCCGCTCAATCGCTCGCTGAAATCGTAGTCCACATACACATCGGTTGCCACATTATTGCGTGAAACGCTCCGACCGCTGCCCCGATAGACGATGCTTTGGGCATATTCGAGCCCGAAGCGGAAGCCACTCCATCGCCCGCGCACATCCAGCCCCAGCACATCGACGCGATCGGCAGGGCGCGTTGGATTATTGAGGTGGCGGAAAAGACGCCCTCGCCCCACGCCCGCTGCGAAAGCGGTCAGCCCCACATCCACAAGGTTGTCCTCACCGCGCAGCGCTTCATACTCCAGGCGCAGCCCAGCAAGTTGATCCGCTGGGGCGGAAACCGAAGCGTTGTGATTGGCAAAGAAGAGTTGAGATACGCTCGCTGATGCAGACCGACGCTGATGCACACTCGCCAGAAAGAGGTGCAGGCGGTATCGGGAACCGCGCGTGCTGAACAGACCGCCATCGACGCGAAACGCCCCATCCCGATAGCGCGGGAAGTCGAGATAATAATCGGGTTCAATACGCTGCAGGGTATATGGCGTGAATCGGAGTGGGATCCGCCCGATAGTGACCGCCGCCTCCCGACCGAAAAGCGGGAGTGTCGTCTGAACATAGGCTTCCCAAATCGCAAGATCACTGTTGCCCAGCGTGAAGGTTGCCACGGGCGCGTGGACAGCATCGGCGTTGCGTGTTGGGCTACGCAAATAGGGGAGATAGTTGCCGATAATCAGCGTTGCCTTGCCCGCCACATTCGGGTTTGCATACCCTTGCACGGTCAGCCCCAACTCATGCACCACCGCATGGCTCTGCAGGAACCTGCCCGATGGGTCGATGGGGTTGCCGTTAAGGGTGAACGCGCTGCGTTTGTCAAAGCTGTGGGTGGAGTAGCCGCCGAAAATGAGATCGCCCTGCCAGCTAAAGCGTGCCGTGAGCTGCTCGAACCGTTGTTGAAGGGCTTGCAACGCCTCTTTGAGCGTGCCAATCTGGATCCCGCTCTGGTCAATCTCACCACGCAGGGATTGTGTCAATCGCTCCAACGCTTGCACCGCTTCGCTTAGTTGCTTCAGCTCCTGCACATCGGCTCGTAGTTGTGATAGGCGTCGCACCAGTGGGCTTTCGGTGGGCGTTTCGTCTGGCTCGCTGATGGGGCGTAATGTTTCGAGGCGTCGCTGGATGTTACGCAGGCGCTCGTCAATAAGGCGATAGGCGCGCGCTATCGCTTGGGCAAACTCGGCACGGGTCAAGCTACGATTCGGGCGAAGGGAGCCGTCGGGGTAGCCCTCCAGAATGCCCAGCCGCTGGAGCTGTTCAAACGCCTCATAAGCCCAGTGCTGACGCAGATCTTCATCGATTCCTTGTGCGAAGCCGAGCGATACGCTTAGCCATATGCCACTCAAAAAGAGCCATCCTCTTCTCATCGTTCTCCTCCCTGAGTGGGAGCATGATACCTCAACAAGCAAGCCCCTGAGCGATGGAGACCCAGGGGCTTGAGATAAAGGGGTCATAGGGGCGCATGGCTATGCGCCCCTGCCTTGTACGATGCGCGTCGTTAGAACTTAATGCTGAGCGTGGTAGCAGCCACGCCGCCGCGGTTCTTACCCGCATTCGGTGCACCCAGTGCCGCCACACCCTTGGAGTCGGCATCGATAATCTGGTAGAGCACATTCAGGCTGGTGTTCTCTCCCAGATTGTAGCCGACACCTAAGGTGATGTAGTTCCATGTGGGGTTCGTGGTAGGCGAGCCGAAAGTGGCGCTGCGCGGTCGCCAGAAGGCACCCTCGTAGTTGAGCGAGAGGTTCCAGCGGTCGCTCAGCTTATAATCGACACCTGCCACCACATGCACCAGGTCGTCGTTGGTCTGGTAGCCACCCGCTGCGGTGGGTAGCCGCCCAGTGCCCTCCAGAAACATGCCGTTGACCTTGATATTGAGGTCGTCGGAGATTTTGTACTGGATGCTGGCGTACGGACCGCGCAAGTCAGACGGGTTCACAAAGTGCGCCACGCGACCCCAGTACCCTGGGGCAACAAAGCGCGGGCGCACCTCCAGATACCCAGCCTTCAGGCTCAGGTTCTCGGTGAGATCGTAGCCGATACTCGCGTTCAGCGCCCAGTTGTCCTGGTCAACCACATTATCGCTGTCCCGCACGCCGTTGCTCTGGGCGTACTCCACGCCGATGGTGAAGCCCGCGAACTTCGCACGGATATCACCACCGAACACATCGAGGCGGTTGACAGCTTGTCCAGCAAAGGTGATGTTGCCTGTGCCCGCCGCGAAGTAGGTCGCCCCGATGGTCAGGTTGGTGTCCTCACCACGGATGGCGTCGAACTCCACTCGGGCGCCTGCGAACTGATCCGCTGGTCTTGGATTGCCTCCAAAAGAGCTTGTAGCAACCCCTGCAAAGTCGTTGTGATTCCCAAAGAGGATGATAGGCGCAGTGCCCAGAGCCGAGTTGTAGTTATTGGTTCGGGCAGCCCACAGGTTCAGGCGCACCGTGCCGAAGTCGAAGCCCAGCGTGCCACCGTCCACCCGGTACTGATGGTCGTTATAGCGAGGGAAGTTCAGGTAGTAGTCGTGGGTGGGTCGGTAGAGGGTGAACGGGGTCAGCGCGACGGGGAAGCGCCCGATGGTGACATCCACGCGCGTGCCGAACAGATCGATGGGTGCCTTCACATAGGCTTCCCAGATGATGGTGTCGGTCGCAGGGGTGGGCGCGTTGCGCCTATAGTTAAGGTAGTTGCCCAGAATGAAGGTTGCCGAGCCGAAGACCTCCTCGTTGATTTGCCCGCTGAAGGTCAGCCCCAGCTCATGCACCACATCGATGTTCTGCAGGAACTTACCCGAGGGGTGGATCCTGTTGCCATTCCAAGTGAGCGCATCGAAGGCGTCGATACTGTGGGTGGCGTAGACACCAAAGGTCAAATCGCCGCTCATGGTGATGCGTTCACGCTTCTTCTCCAGCGCCTCCACGCGGCTCTGGAGCGCGGCGAGGTCCTTCTTCAGCGTGTCCACATCCACACCGAGGTTTGCCAGCTCCTGCTGGAAGGTCTGTGCCAGTCGTTGCAGGGTCTGCACGGCGGACTGGAGTTGTTTCAGCTCGTTCACTGCCTGCTGCAGCTCCTGCACCTGCCGACGCAGTTCCTCGACGTTCGCGGGGGGTTGAGGTGTCTCCCCAGGACGCGTGACTCCGACTTGGCGTGCAATCTCCTCGACGCGGTTGCTTAGGGTACGAATCCGCTCGTCGATATTGCGGTAGGCACGAGCAATTGCCTGAGCGAATTCCGCACGGGTCAGGGTGCGATTCGGGCGGAAGGTCCCATCCGGGTAGCCCTCAATAATCCCGGCTCGCACAAGCTCCTCGATCGCCTGGTAAGCCCAGTGACCAGGAGGTACATCATCCATTTGGGCGAGCGCAAAGTTCGTCATCAGGCTCAGCCCAGCCACTGCAATCAGCCATCGCTTCATCTGAAGCATCCCTCCTCCATGAGTTTTAGATTGGAAGGATTCACCGAGTCGAGGGGGCGCAAGCAGCCTGTCCGAAGGTTTCCTGTTTGCGCACTCCCTGCGCACTCGCTGATCCTTCGCCCCTTATAATACCCTATCCATGACAAAAAAGTCAAGGGGTGCGTCTAAATGCGCCAACACATCGATACTACCCACCCATCCTCCCCATCCTCTACCCCTACTTGAAAAGAGGAGGCGCACCTCCTGTCGAATCCCTCCTACAATCTGCACAACAGGAGGCACGCCAACGATGGAACTTACATACAAGGAGGTTTCTACCATCAACCCAACCGACGCACGCAAACGCATCGTCCAAACCGACCTCCAAACGGGCAGGAAGGGCGCATGTAGGGGTGCATGTAGGGGCGCAAGGCCTTGCGCCCTTACTGGGCGATGGTTTTGCGTGCGGGGGTGATGAGTTCGGCGTGTGCGAGGTGTTGGTGGGTGCGGTAGGGTTCGGGTCGTGTGGTGTGGAGGGGTGTGGTGCTGATGAGGTGTTGGAAGTGGTATACTGGGTGTGTGTTGTGGTGTTGCCCATCGGGTTGTCCCATCTCGGAGTGTCTAAGTCGTACCATAGTATGAGGGATACCCGATGGGTGTTTTGTTATTCAAGGGGTTGGAGGGTGGGGATGTTAAAAATGGCAGACTTCAGGGTTCCCCCTAAAATCAGGGGGAACCTAAAGGAAGGGGCAATGGATAGGCTTTGCTCGCGCAGTTGGTATTATATCCCATCTCGCGCCAAAATGTTCGGTTGATCGCCTAAAGCGTGCCGAGCCACTGGAGGGTGGCGTTGGTGAGCATGCGGCTGCCGTCAGAGCGAGTGGCGAGTGTGCCCTTCACCGCCACACGGTCGCCCTCCAGCAGCGGCAGGCACCAGACGCTGCTTTGAA
>Ga0197143_1001211_pt1 | contig 22623 bp, 18 predicted proteins | sample GBS70_MetaG_FD_148603 | JGI IMG/M metagenome (GOLD analysis project Ga0197143, IMG submission 148603) | Sediment microbial communities from Great Boiling Springs, Gerlach, Nevada, United States - GBS 70_MetaG | ecosystem: Environmental > Aquatic > Thermal springs > Hot (42-90C) > Sediment...
ACGCAATGTTGACTTTTGGCAGCTTGTAGAAGTATAATTGAATTCAAACCGGTCGGGAGGGGGAAAAGTGCCCAGGGATGTTAGGATTGAAGAGGCTCCTAAGTTTGTGGGGGAAGAGGTAAGGATAAAGGGCTGGCTCTACGGCAAGGTGGATAAGGGAAAGCTTCAGTTCCTCCAGGTAAGGGACGGCACCGGAATAATCCAGGCCGTAGTCTTCCAAGGCAGTGTCTCCCCCGAAGCTTTTGAGGCTGCCCGTCAAGTGGGCCAGGAATCCTCCTTGATTCTTGAAGGCACCCTAAAAGCCGAACCGAGAGCCCCAGGAATACCCGGCGGATACGAGGTGGAAGTAAAGGACCTTAAAGTGCTCCAGTTCGTGCAGGATTACCCGATAACCCCAAAGGAACACGGGATAGAATTCCTCATGGACCACCGCCACCTCTGGCTCCGCTCCACCCGGCAGTGGGCCATAATGCGTGTAAGGGCTACGGTGATAAAGGCCATAAGGGATTGGCTTGACTCCCATGGCTTTTTAAACATTGACTCCCCAATCCTCACTCCGGCCGCCTGCGAAGGCACTACCACCCTCTTCGCCACCGATTACTTCGGCCAGCCAGCTTACCTGAGCCAGAGCGGCCAGCTTTACAACGAAGCCACAATCATGGCCTTCGGGAAGGTTTACTGCTTTGGCCCCACTTTCAGAGCCGAGAAATCCCGAACCCGCCGCCACCTCATGGAGTTCTGGATGGTGGAGCCCGAGATGGCTTTCGCCGACCTGGAAGAGTGCATGCGCGTGGAAGAGGAATTGGTCACCTATGTAGTTCAAACTGTACTCAAAGAGCGGGCCAGCGAGCTCAAAGTGCTGGAGAGGGATACCTCGCCTTTGGAGAAGGTAGAGCCTCCTTTCCCGCGCATCTCTTACGACGAAGCCCTTGAAATCCTCAAAGAGGCTGGGGAGCCACTGGAGTGGGGCGAGGATTTCGGTGCCCCTCACGAGACCATAATCTCATTGCGGTTTGAGAAGCCGGTCTTCGTCCACCATTACCCAACCAAAGCTAAGGCTTTCTACATGGAGCCAGAACCAGACCGCCCTGAAGTCTGCCGCTCAGTTGACCTTCTGGCCCCGGAAGGATACGGGGAGATAATAGGTGGGGGGCAAAGGATTTCAGACCCCAACCTCTTGGAGCAACGGATTAAAGAGCATAACCTCCCTCGGGAGGCCTACCAGTGGTACATTGACCTCAGGAGGTTCGGTACAGTGCCGCACTCAGGCTTCGGGTTAGGGGTGGAAAGGACTGTGGCCTGGATATGCGGGCTGCAGCATATCCGGGAGACAATTCCTTTCCCCAGGACATTGGGGAGGATTTACCCTTGAACAGAGCTTTCATAACAGGCATAGGGGGTTTCGCTGGAAGCCACTTGGCGGAATTCCTCCTGGAAAACACCGATTGGGAAATATCGGGCCTCATCCACCGTTCGGCGGAAAATGTGGCTCATATCCAGGACAAAATCCACTTGGTGCAAGGCAACTTGGGGAATTACCAAGAGGTAGAGGGAATCCTGGCCCAAATCCGCCCTAACTACATCTTTCACTTAGCAGCCTCAGCCTTTGTCCCCGATGCTTGGAAGAACCCTTGGGAAGTTTTTGAAAACAACGTCCGAGGCCAGCTCAACATCCTCCAGGCAGTGGTCAAGCTCAAATTGGAACCGCGCATCTTAGTGGTTGGCTCCAACGAAGAATACGGGGCAGTACGCGAGGAAGACCTCCCTATCCGTGAAGATGCACCGCTTCGCCCCAATAACCCTTACGGGGTTAGCAAAATAGCCCAGGATTTCCTCGGCCTACAGTTCCACCTCTCCCATGGCCTCTACATAGTTCGGGTTCGGCCTTTCAACCACACTGGACCACGCCAGAGGCCTGATTTCGTAATCCCGGCCTTCGCTCGCCAGCTGGCCGAAGCCGAGGCCGGGCTCCGCCCACCCGTGATTAGGGTCGGAAACCTTTTCCCAAAGCGCGATTTTACCGACGTCCGGGACGTTGTCCGAGCTTATTACCTGGCCATCACTAAAGGGAAGGCCGGCGAGGTCTACAATATCGGCTCCGGCAAAGCTTACTCCATAAAAGAACTTCTGGACATGCTTTTGCAGATGAGCCGGATAGAAGTCAAGGTGGAGCAGGACCAGGCCCTGATGCGCCCAAGCGACGTGCCCATAAGCTTGTGCGATTACTCCAAAATCCACCGTGATACCGGCTGGGAGCCTTCCATACCCATCAAGAAAACCCTGGAGGATGTTTTGGACTATTGGAGGAAAAAAGCCAAGGGGGAGAAATGAGCCCGCATAAGCGACCGCCAGAAATTTCAGCTTTACCTTCGGAAGAAGTTGTCCCAGTGATTGTGAAATACACATCGGCTTCCCTCATGGCCGCAGGCCTCGCGGAAGGCTTAGCTCTGAGCCCGGAGGCTTTGGCTCGCTTCGCCGAGGAAATCCTCAAGCCTTGGCGAGAAGCCATCTCCCGGCACTTCCGCCTCATCCCTGCTACCGCTTTGAGGGTAAAGGCAGGAGAACTCAAAGCCCTGGAGGAAGACCCAAGGGTGGAAGCCATCTGGCCCGATAAGCCCGTTTATGCCCTCCTGGATGTCTCCGTCCCACTCATAAGGGCTCCGCAGGTTTGGGAGAAAGGGTTCACAGGAAGGGGAATCAAGGTGGCAGTGGTAGATACCGGGATTGACTATGAGCACCCCGATTTTTCCGGCCGCATTCTGGCTTACACCAGCTTCGTGGGAGGGGATGGCAAGGATGACCACGGCCACGGCACCCACGTGGCGGGGATAATAGCCGGAAGCGGGGAAGCCTCCGGTGGGAAATACCGAGGAGTAGCCCCCGAAGCCCTCCTCCTGAGCGCTAAGGTCCTAAAGGCCGATGGCTCTGGAATGATGAGCGATGTCATGGCTGGGATAGAATGGGCAGTGGAGCAAGGGGCAAAGGTCATAAACCTCTCCTTAGGCTCACCAGGCCCCTGTGATGGGACCGATGCCCTTTCGGCTATGTGCGATGCGGCGGTAAGGGCAGGGGTTGTGGTCTGCGCTGCCGCTGGAAACGATGGCCCAGCTCCTGGGACTATCGGGAGCCCAGGGTGCGCCCGGGAAGTCATAACGGTCGGGGCATCCGATGATTACGACCAAGTAGCCTCTTTCTCCTCCCGCGGCCCCACCGCCGATGGCCGGGTCAAGCCCGATATCCTCTTCCCCGGAGTAGGGATTGTATCCTGCCGAGCTGGCGGAACGTCCATGGGCAATCCTGTGGACGACTTCTACACCTCGGCCAGCGGAACCAGCATGGCCACCCCGCATGCTTCGGGAGTAGCTGCTTTGCTCCTCCAAGCTTACCCCGATTTGACCCCGGCCCAAGTCAAGGCCAGGATGATGGATTCAGCCTTGAACTTGAACCTTGACCCGAACACCCAAGGGGCAGGGCGAGGCGATGCTTTAGCTGCCTTGGAAGCAGAAGTCCCTCAGCCTACTAAACCGGAGGGTTGCCTCTACTTCTTGCGCACACTGCTTAGGAGATAGAAAGCCTGTGAAGCTGGGCAGAGTCCTCTTCATCTCCCTCGGCTTAGCCTTAGCTTTATCCCTATTCAAGCTTGTGAGCGCCGAAAGCCCCTTTGTACCGGGCAAGGTGGTGGTTAAACTCCGCCCCGGCGTTGCCGAAGCTGCTTTTCAAGCCTTACTTGGCCGCGAAGCCAAAATCATTGACGAAATCGCTCCCATCAGGGTAAAAGTGCTCTCAGTCCCGCCTGGGAAAGAGAAGGAATGGATTGAACGCCTCCAGGCCAGCCCCATCGTGGAGTATGCCGAACCCGTTCGGCTTGTGCGAGCGCTTTTCACTCCCAATGACCCCTACTGGGATTACCAATGGAACATGCGCCTCATCAGAGCTCACCAAGCCTGGGACATAACCACGGGCACTTCTGCCATAACTGTGGCCATCATAGATACCGGGGTTGACCGGTACCACCCAGAGTTCTACGGCAGGATTGTCCAGGGCTGGGATTTTGTGAACAATGACCCCTATCCCGATGATGACCACTGGCACGGCACCCACGTAGCCGGGATAGCCGCAGCACAGGGGAACAACAGCCGAGGGGTAGCTGGGGTTGCCTGGAACGTGAAAATCATGCCTCTCAAAGTCTTAGACTATTCAGGCGATGGAACCTATGCAAATTTGGCAGCGGCTATCGTCTGGGCCGCGGACCGAGGGGTAAAGGTTCTGAACATGAGCTTGGGAGGGGATGAAAGCTCAAAAGTTCTGGCTGACGCAGTGGATTACGCCTACCGTAAAGGCTGCCTGATGGTGGCTGCCGCTGGCAATGAGAGAACAAACCAGGTCTTTTACCCTGCTGCTTACACCCAAGTTATCGCCGTCTCAGCCGTAAACTACTACTCCGGCACCGCTTGGTACTCCAATTACGGGCCAGAAATAGAAGTAGCAGCGCCAGGGGGGGATGGAGGCTACTCAATACCAAGTACAGTGCCGGGTTGGTATGGCTACTATACCTACGCAATTGGGACCTCTATGGCTACCCCTCACGTTGCAGGACTGGCGGCCCTGCTGTGGTCGGCAAACCCAAGCCTTACTGCGGCTCAAGTCCGCTACTGCATCACTTCTACAGCTGTGGATTTGGGGAACCCTGGCCGCGACTGGTATTACGGATACGGGGTTATTGATGCTGCCGAGGCTCTCAAGGTCAAGCTGAGGCTGAAGCCCCCAAGCATATCTTTCCTGGCCGATTCCTCAGGCTTTGTCGGGCCTTATACAGCGACTGTTTCGGTGGAAAATCCGAGGTGCGTGCCTCTAAGCTGGACCGCACGCATAAGCTCAACGGGTTGGCTTACTTTCTCAGCCGGAGGAAGCCTTGTCTACCAGGGGATAAATGGAACTATCCGGATTACAGCTACTTTGCCTGCGACCTTTGGCTTCTACAGCGGACAGATCCTCGTTACCGGTACGGCTGCCGGTGGTCAGGTGGTTACGGGAACCGTTAACGCCACTTTGACTTATCTTGAGGAGCTTTTTAAGGTATTCCTGCCCTTAGTGCTCAAAGGCTAAGGCTTAAGCTCTATGCGCCCCTTTTCGGCTAAGGTTGAGGGGTCGTAAACTATTACCACAAGCTTCCCTACCCCAGGCTTAAGGTTGAACTCGTAGGCATCCACTACCAGTTCCCCTGGCTTCCACTTGGTCGTGGGGTAAGCGAAGTGCACCGGAACCTTATCGTTCTGAGCCAGCATTCGGCCTTCGGAATCGTGAAAGCGAACTGATACTTTGAGGTCGTCGGTGAGGGGCTTCAAAGGCCTCCAGTAGAGGTTAACCAAAATGCGAGGGGGGATGGGAGGAACCGGCCACCGCCTTGGTGGCTCCGGAAGGACTAAGACTTCGTACCCTTCAAGCCTGAGCCCGTCCACAACCTCAACCCCGACTGGCCTTTCGGGGGCGATTTCGGGAGGGGGTGAATCCCAAACCCTTATCAGGCTCCCTTGTGCCCACAGCCGGTAGTGGTCCGGAAGGCCAGGGAGGGATCGGGTAAGGTAAACCGGCCGCCCCTCCCCTAAGGCCTCCTTCACCACCCTTAACCTCTCCTCCTCCGGGTCGGCCGCTATTACGGATGCGGTGGGATTGAGGTGGTATATCTCCTGGAAGTACCTCATGAGAGTGCTTTCCCCCAGTAGCCCTACTACAACCGCCCCCTCGCCCTTTGCCGAAGAGACCATAGAGGCCCCCAAAGCGTAGACCTCAAGCTTACGACTGCGGTCAAGCTCATGGAAATGGCTTGCTCCGGCCAAAAGGGGCTGCAGGGAAGCGATGGCCAACAAAAGAAGCCGGACGGGAAACCACTTAAGGCCCAGGAAGAATTCCACCCCCACACTTATGGCCACCGAAAATAGCAAGAAAGAAGGGATGAAGAAAACCTCAGGGTCGGGAACCCGGTAGATTAGGCCGAACAAAGTGAAAGCGGCGAAGGCCAGCCACCAGATAATCCCCCTGCGGTTTCCGAGCCTGGCCAGCCCGATAAGCCCTAAAGCTATCCCGATCGGGCCAAACTGAGAGAGCCACAGCTTGAGGTGCCAACTTAAGGGGGTTGGACGTGCCAAAGGGTTCTCCCGCAGGAAAACCCCGTAGCTTGATACCGTTACCCACTGGATGAAACCCTCCAAGGTGTTGCGGTAAGTCCCATCAAGGGAAGAAACCGTCATCCCCCTCAGAGGGATGTAAAGGTAGAAGGCCAGAGGAGCCAAGAAGGCAAGGGCGGAAGGGGGAGCACTTCGCCTTGGGCTGCCCAAAAGGGCCAGGGCAAGGGGCAGGAGCAAGAAGACCGAAGTCCGGTGGTGGGCAAGGCCAAGGCCTACAACGAAAGCGGCCCAAGGCAAGAGGGATTTGTCCTCCGTAGCCTTGAGGATGAAATAGAGAGCCAGGGCCGTGAGGAGAGCATGCAAGGTGTAAACTTCGGCGATGGTAGCTTGGGACCAGAAAACAGGTGAGAACGCAAGGTAAAGGGGAGCGAGGAAAGCTGCCCTTGGGGAGTAGAGGCGGGCGAGGAAATACAAAGCTACCAGCGTGCCCGCCCCCGCCACCGCTGAGAGAAGGTTCACCCCCCAAGCTGGGTCTACCCCTGGGAAGCGGGAGAATAGCCAGCCCAGCAAAGTGTAAAGGGGATAGCCAGGAGGATGAGTTATGCGCAAAGTCGGGCAGGCAAGCTGAAATTCCAAGCTATCGTCAAAAATTGTGGCCACCGAAGGGGCCATAGTGCGGAGGTAAAGGGCTAAACCCCCTGCCCCTAAGAGTATCGGGATAAAAAGGTTGGTTTTCCTCATTAAGAGCTACGGGCGAACGCTTTGGCCAGGAACTTCTGGATTTCCCTGTTCTCCCAAACTACCAGAAGGGGAACAGCATTGAAGATAGAGGAATAGGTCCCGCTCATAAGCCCCACTAAGAGCACAGCCGCAAACTGCTTTATCGTCGCCCCACCGAAGAGGAGTATGGCTATGAGGACGAACATGGCATTGAGCTGGGTGACCAAAGAACGGTGCAAAGTCTCCAGAAGGCTTCGTGTGACTATGACTTCAAACGGTTCCCCCCTGCGCTTGGGCGTATTCTCCCTTATCCGGTCAAAAACCACAATCGTATCCTGGACCGAGAAGCCAATCACAGTCAAGAGGGCGGTAACGAACAGCGCATCTACTTCCCAGCCTATAAGCAGGCCAGCTATGGAGAAAAGGCCTGTCGCCACTAAGACATCGTGAATCATAGCGATTATGGCGCAGACGCCGTACCGCAGGGCGTTCGGGACCTTGCGGAAGGCGAAAACGATGAAGCTCACGATGATGAAAGAGGCAGCGATTGTAGCCAAAGTGGCGGCCCTCGTCACCTCTTTCCCCACTGCTGGCCCTACGGAATCGTAACGTAGCTCCTCAAAAGGCCCGAACTCTTTCCTCAGCTCCTCCTGAACCTTAGCCTTAGCTTCCTCATCCAAATGCTTGCATCTGATGATAACGGTCCTTTCATCTTCTGTGGTCTGGACGGTGGTATCGCCGTAGCCCAGGCCCATGAAGATGGAGTAAATCCTTTCCGGCGAGACCTTCCGCTCAAAGCGGAGCTCCATTATGGTCCCGCCAGTGAAGTCAACGGAGAGCCTCCAGGGGGCTTTGAAGCGGGCTAAAGATATACCCATAGCGATTAGGCCTGGGATTATTATGAGGAGGGAGAGGGCGAAGAACCAATACCTCTTCTCAATCAGGTTGTACATCCTTGCCTCCTTTCCTCAGATTCCCAAAAGCCAAGGCCTCTTCTCCAAGAACCGCCCCGCCAGGTCAAAAACGAAGGAAATGAACGTCCTGGTCATAGTAATGGCCGTGAACATGCTTACGCACACCCCGATGAACAGGGTTATAGCGAAGCCTTTGACCATGCTCGCCCCGAAGTTGGAGCCGAACCAGTAAAGGACCATACAGGTAAGGAGGGTTGAGAGGTTGGAATCCCTTATGGAAGTCCATGCCCGGCTGAAGCCAGCTTCAATAGCGACAGGCAAAGGTCTCCCTTGGCGCAGCTCCTCCTTCATCCTCTCAAAGATGAGGATGTTAGCATCAACGGCCATGCCCGTTGAGAGGAGGAAACCGGTTATGCCAGGCAGGCTCAAGGTAACTCCGGGGAACAAGCCAGGAATCCCGAACTTGTAAATGGCGAGGTTGATAAGGCCGTAGGAGATAAGGGCGAGGTCGGCCAAGAAGCCAGGCACGCGGTAATAGGAGAGCATAAAGGTTAAGACCACAACCAGCCCGATTATACCAGCCCTTAAGGTCTTCTGGAGCGCATCCTGGCCCAAAGTCGGCCCTACTGACCTAACTTGGATTACTTTGAATGGGACAGGCAGGGCGCCGTACTGGAGGATAACAGCCAGATATCTTGCCTCTTCAAGGGTGAAGCCCTTCTCGCTGGTTATCCTGCCTCTCCCCTCGGTTATCGGTTCCTTTATCCTTGGGCAAGAAATCACCACCCCGTCAAGCACTATGGCCAAAAATTCATTTACGTGCTCCCTGGTGTATTTGGCAAAGATTTCCGTGCCTTCCGGGGTAAGCTCAAATTCAATCTCCGGCCTTCCAAACTCATCGCTACCAACCCGGGCCGACTTCAAATGCCGGCCAGTCATAATGGTCCTGTAAACCCTAACAGTGGGGGTGATTTCCTGCGTAGGGGTTGGGGTTGCAGTGGGGGCAATCTCAGGAGTGAGGGTTGGAGTCATTTCCAATGCTGCTGTAGGAGCAGCTTCAAGCGTAGGAGTCAAAGTCGGGGTCATTTCCAAAATGGCAGTAGGTGTAGCCTCCGGTGCTGGAGTAACAGCGGGCGTAGCTCCCGAGGTTGGCGTTGGGCTAACCTCAGGGGTTGGAGTTACCTCTGGCGTAGCTTCAAGGGTAGGAGTCGCTTCCGAGGCAGGGGTGACCTCGCTCGCAGCGGTTGGAGTTATTTCGGGCGTAGTGGTCAGTGTCATGGGGAGGGAAGGGGTTACTTCGTAGGTAGTTAGGATTTTGAGGCCCTCAGGGAGCTGGGTAAACCCCGCTTCTACAAATTCCAGGCGCCCCGTGGTCTTCAAAGTAGCGATTGCTTCATCGGGGTTAGCGATGCCTGGAAGCTCAACCAAAATGCGTCTTTCCCCTTGGCGCTGGACTACTGCTTCTACCACGCCCATGCCGTCAACGCGGTTCTGGATGATATTGCGAGCTGCTTCCATAGATTCAGGCCTGAGCTCCTCTCCCGGTGGAACATCGGCCTCCAGAACGACCTGGAGGCCTCCCTGCAAATCAAGGCCGAGGCGGAACTTAATTTCACGGTAGATTTTTACTGGGCCAGCTTGCAAGTTTAAGGCTTTAGTTTGGGGCAAATCCACCCATAGGCAGAAAGAGACAAGAAGCACGATAGCCAAGAGCGTCAAAAGGTTCCTCTCCCGCAATTTCCCCTCCTTGAACCAAGGCTATGGCCGATTATACTTTAGAGGCCATAAGGTGTCAAACTTACCCCCTCCGCTTTGGCCTTGGCAATGGTGGTTTACAGCACGGTCCTGGCACGCTCTTGCGGCCTGATATGGATAGCTCGCTTTCTTTTATGCCACTTTGCGCACGGCAAGTTATAGACGGTTGCGTTTTGCCTCCTTGGCTCCGGATCCGCCGCGGTTTTGGGCTTTACTCGGTGGCATGGCTTAATCCCTTCATAGGGGAATGGGTGGTCAGCAGTTCGCCCCTTTTTGCTTACCTCGCATAAAGGTGAGGGCACATCCCTCAAACCCTTGGCCCCTACAACCAGGGCAGGGCCCCCCCCGAACACCTGCAGGGAAGAGCTATCACAAACTTTGTAAGGGGCAAAGTTTAAATTAAGGGACGATTTCCACAGGGCCCAGCAGGATGCGATCGCCCAAGGGATGGCCTGCTTCGCCTAAGACCTGAAGGCGCTTCATAGTCTTTAGGTCGTATAGGCCAACCTCTATCCAGTAGCGGCCTTCAGGAAGTTCGGAGGGGATTGGTAAGGGGTAGTCCTGCCAATATACTTCGCCAGGAATCCAGCGGGAGGTGGGGTAATAGCCTTCACCAAGGAGTTTGTCCATAGCGCTCTGAAGCTTCCCCTCGCCGTCTAAGAGGTGGGTGAAAGCAATGTAGTCCCGGCTCACAGGCCCCTTGGCCTTCCAGTAGAGGGTAAGGTATATGGTTTCACCCCGGCGGAAAGAGGAACGCTCATCATGGTGGTAGCGAACCCACCCACTTCCACCGAGGTCGTAGCCTATAAGCTCCATGTTATCCTCAAATCCAACTGGAAAAGGATGAGTGATGGGAGGAGTGGGGGGAAAGTGGTGAGTATTTTCCAAGGAGAAGAGCAAAAGGGCTGGCCCTCGGTCCACCTTCAAGTGAACGGGAAGCCTGTGAGCGTACGTAGTCAGAAGGTCAGCAAAGATGTGGCGGGGGTCGGCCAGCTCCTCCTGCCACAGGACAAGCCATGCCCTCCGGTGGCGGAAGGCCACTTCGTTGAGGAGCATGGAAGCTTCCCAAGAAGTGATGGGTTTATCCACTCTGGGCAATATCCCAGGAGGTGCCGGATAAAAGGGAAGGCCAATTCGGTTGTAGTATTCAAAAACAGGAAAGAAGTGCCCACCCACTAAAATTACCCCATCCCCAGGCTGAGCATTACGATTTATGTAATCTACCACCAAACGGAAGTCGTCACGGGAGAGAGCAGGGTTAAAGTAGTAGTTCTGCTGGGAAAGGAGGCTGGTCCAGAGGAAGGCCAAGAGGAAAGGATAAGGGAGGTAAAAGGCTTTGCCTTTCAGAAAATCTGCGCCATTGGCAAAGAGCAGGAGAGCAAGGGGCAAGGTTGGTAAGAGGTAACGGGGGTGGTACTTAGGGCGGTTCCAGGTGAAGGAAAAAAGCAAAAAGGCAAAGGCTGCAAGGGCAAAGGCAGGATAGAGGGCGATAAAGTAGCGGTGTTTTTGCCTGCGGAAGTCTGCAAAGGCCGTTACTGTGCCCACCAAGATAAAAGCCAGAAAAAGGGTTTCTCCAACCATTGCCCATGGCCCGCTCAGGGTCTCCCCAACAGCGAAAGCTCTGAGCCACTCCTCAAGCGCTTTCCCCAAATCCAGAGTTCCGGGCCAATAGGTGGCATTGAATTTAACCTGATAAATGAGGCAAGGAATCCAAGGGGAAAAGCCTAGAGTTACCGAGAGGAAGGAGAAAGCGAGAGCTCGCTTGGGCCAGGGGAAAAGCCGGCCATCGGCTCGGAGGAGAAGCCGGAAGAAGATGTAGGCCGCTTGGGCAGCTAAGGCGAAAGTGGAGAAGAAGTGGGTGTAAAGGGCGGCCAAGGCCGATAGGGAGTAAGCGAGCCAGAAGCGCGGGGCATTTTCCTTCCAGCCTTTGCCAAGGAAGTAGAACGAGGCCAAAGTCAAAGCAACCCAGAGCGTATATCCCCTGGCCTCTTGGGCATAGCGGATGAATAAAGGGGAAAAAGCCAGCAGGAGCATGGTCAGCTGCGCATTCCCAACCCCCAAAATCCTCAGCCCGAGAGGATAAAGCAAAGCAACGCTTATCACCCCCCAGAAAACTGAGAAGAACCGCACGGAGAACTCACTTTTACCGGCAAACCCAAGCCAGAAGTGAAGGAAGAGGAAGTAAAGATGGGGGTGGTCAGTTGCGCTGGTTTCTACGAGAATTTCCCTCAGCCCCTTAGAAGCTATGTAAACGCTTATGCCCTCATCGTGCCATAGACTTGGGCGGGCCAGGGAAAAAGTCTGGAGGAAGAAAGCCAAGGCAATTATCGCCAAAGTCAGCTTCTTCCTTTCGTCCCTCATCTTACTTCCACAACCTCAAGGGTTAAGCTGTCTTTTCCCTCCACCTGAAGCCTCGGCATCCCTGGCGTGGCGCTATCGTAAAGGCCTATTTCCAAAGCGTAAAGGCCTGGGGAAATGTTCAGAGGGATAGCGATAAAGTGCTGGTCCTCCACCACCTCGCCTGTCAGCCACCCTGTGGTTGGCCGCTCTCCGCGGGCGGGGATAGAGTCATCTTGGGCGATCAAGCGGCCGTCCTTCCCAAGAAGGTGCACGAATACTGTCCAAGATTTCTCCGTTTCCTTGAGCGCTTTCCAATAAAGCGTCACCTTAAGTTCATCCCCAGGTTTAGCTGGGATGGGAGAGAGGTCAAGGCCCAGAAGTTCCGCCACGTCCCCGAAAGGAACCCCCACGGTTAGGGAAGGGGTCGGGGCAGAAAAGTTCCTCTTCACCCCTTTGACCCAAACTTTTGCCAAGGGCCAAGAGGCTTCGGGTAAGAGGAGCGATATCCTGGCTTCGCCTTCCCCGGCAGATGGTGGTATCCGGAGCAGGCATTTGCCCAGCACTATGGTCTTCGGTGGCCAAAGGGAGGTGGGGAAATCTTCCCCAGCTGGGTGACAATGCTTCTCCACAATGGCCCCGGCTGAATCTTCAAAGCCCAAAGAGAGGGTATAATTGCGGGCAGGCTTCTCCTTCGTCTCCCAAAGGAAAGAGAGGGTGAGGGAATCGCCAGGGTAGGCCTCGGAAGGGGAAAGGGAAAAGCCTCGCAAGGCAATTTCGGGGGCAAAGGGTATGTCCAAGGCCGGGCTCAAAGGTAAAGCTTGGCCTGGGGAGAGAGCCCTCAGCTCTCGGACTTCCACCTCTCCCAAGAAAGCCTGTTTCCCCTGAGGGGCTCCAATTGCATCCAGGACATCAAGCGCCTGAAGGGATTGGGGGTCGTAAAAGCTGAGGAACAGCCGATATTTTCCCGGCGGAGCGCCGGGTGGAAGGGGGAGGTCCACTTCGCCCGGAACGATTTCGCCCGCGCGCCACCGGAAAGTCGGGTAGAGGTAGGAGGCAGGGCGGTGGTCAATCTGGCCCCAGTATATGCCCTGCCTGTCAGTTACCCTGAGGGAAAGCTGGTAGTCTTTCTCCATAGGCTCAAGGGCTTGCCAGTAAAAAGTTAAAGTTTGGCCATCCCAATCGTAGCCCAAAAGCTTAACCTTGCCCCCAAAATTCACCTCGGCCTTGAAATCGGGGGCAGGGGATGAAGGGAAAGAGGTGCCGGGAGGGATTGAGTAGCGGCGGAGGCGAACGTGCCAGAAGGATGCTTCTATCGGCAGAGGTATAGCGTATTTTTCCATCAGCTTGAGCACCACTCCGTTCGGGTCTACCACCTCATCTTGCCAGAGAACCACCCATGCCCCGCTTTTCCCCTCCAGGATTCTGTTGAGGCTTTCTCCTACCCTGAAATCCAGCACTTCCCTGGTGGAGAGGATGCGCAAGGGGGGCAAGGGGACCCAGCCTTCGTCTCCGTAGTAGTAGGAAAAGACTGGGTACATGTGGCCGGAGACGAGGATTATCGCCTCATCGGGCTTTTTGTGCTCGCGAATGTAACTAACTACCCCTCGGAAATCGGCCTTGGTGAAAGCAGGGTTAAAGTAGAGGTTGTAATCGGAGAGGAGGAAGGCCCCCAAGATCAGGGAAAGGAAAGGGATGGCCTTCAATCTGCGGTGAGAAATTTCCGCAAGGCCTCCGGATAAGGCCATGATGAAAGCTGGCGATATGAACATGAGGTAGCGGGGGTTGAATTTGGGCGAGCGGTAGGCAAGGGCAAGGATGGAGATTAAAGGGATGAAGAAGTAGAGGGAGAGAAATAGCGCGGCTTTCTTTCGGCGGAAGGCTAAGAAGAGGAGGGCAGTTAAAAACAGGCCCCCCATGGCCCAAGCTATGGGCGCAGCTTGCCCTTCCAGCATGCTCTCCCCTACGCTGAAAGAGATCAGGGTCTTGCGCAAGGCCTCCTCTAATTTTAAAGTCCCTTCCCAATAACTGACGTCAACGCGGTAGCGTTTCAGCAGGAAAGGCAGCCAGGGTAGATAGGAAGCGGCCGCAATTGCCTCACCGAGGAGTAGGTAAAGTGCGGGCTTAAATCGCTTTTCCGCAAGCAGAGAAAGGGCCATAAGAGCAAAGGAAGCCATCAGGAAGGCAGCGAAGTAATGGGTGTAAAGGGCAGCGCCAAGGCTTAAGATCCAAGCTGAAAGGAAGGCGAAAGAGTGCCCCCTTTCCCGCATTTCCAAGAAGAACCGCAGGCAGAGCAAGCAAAAGAACGTTAGCATCGTGTACATCCTGGCTTCTCGGGAATACCAGAGGTAGAGGGGCGATGTAGCAGTGAAAAGGGCGGAGATGAGCCCTGCCCTCTTACCCAGCATTCTTGCGGCCACAACCCAAACTGCAGGAACCATGAGGACCCCGAAGAACAAAGAAGCAAAACGGAGGGAGAATTCGCTCCATCCCGCAGCTCTGACCCAGAGGTAAAGTAGGTAGTAATAGAGGGGCGGCTGGATGTCTTCGGCTGTCCAAACGGTTAGCTCTGGTAAGCTGAGGCGCGTTAGGTAAGCCGAGACACCTTCATCGTACCAGAGGCTTTGAGAATCAAGTTGGTATATCCCGAGGGAGAAGGATAGGAGGGCCAGCAGGATTAAAGGCCAGCGGGTTTTAGGCGTAATCCTCATAATCATCGTAATAGTCTTCGGAGCGGCTTTTGCGGAGAATGGGGCCTAAGACAAGGCCGGTTACGAATCCTCCAATGTGAGCCCACCAGGCTACCCCACCCGTTACGGCTGTAGCCGCAGTTATGGTGGCAAAACCGTTTAGGAGCTGGATTAGGAACCAGCTTCCCAGAACCAAGAGGGCGGGGACGGAAATTAGCTGGAGGTAGAAAAGGAAAGGTACAGCCATGATAACCCTTGCCCTTGGGTAGAAGAGGAAGTATGCGCCTAAGACTCCGGCCACTGCTCCACTGGCTCCTACCATTGGGACTTTGGATAGGGGGTTAACCAGGACCTGGGCCAGGGCTGCAGCGCATCCACTCAGCAGGTAGAAGATTAGGAAGCGCATATGCCCCATCGCATCCTCAACATTATCCCCGAAAACCCAGAGGTAAAGCATGTTCCCAAAGAGGTGAACCCAACCGGCGTGGAGGAACATAGAGGTGAATACGGTTATGAAAACAGCAGGATAATCGCTCCAATTAACTATGCGCCAAGGAACAAGGCCAAAGATGGCGATGAAGCGGTCCAAATATCGGCCCAGGCTAAGTTCAAAGAAGAAAACCAAAACATTAGCGGCGATGATGAGGTAAGTTATGATTGGGAAGCGGCGGGAAGGGATGTCATCGGCCAGGGGAATCATCGGCGGCCTCCTCTTGGCTCTTCTTCTCTGCGGTAAGGGACAGGTATGTACTGGACCGAAGGACGCCTCTGGGTTGGTTGCCGGTACAGGCTCATGAGGGCATAGACCTCCTCTGGCATATCGTTGCTCACAGGCAAGCCTAACTCTTGGGCTTCCTCAAACGTTATGGGATAATCGTGCGTCCATTGCCCGCAGCTTAAAGTTTCGGCCAACTCTTCGGCTTTCTTCTCCTCAAATCCATTGGCCATGAGTATCGCCTTTACGGTCCTGAATACTTGGCGCCTCGCTTTTTCGGCCACATCGGCCAGGATGAGAGTGGTGTCGTCTATTTCGTTTATGCTCTTTTTCTCCAACACTTTCAGAACCGAGGCCGCCGGATACTGCCCAAGCTGGGGGTCAACCGGCCCAAGGACAGCGTTATCGTCCATCACGATTTTATCGGCGGCCAAGGCGATTAAGGTTCCTCCGGACATGGCATAGTGGGGGATGAAGACGGTCACAGGGGCTTTGTGCCGGACTAAAGCGAAGGCTATTTGCTCCGCGGCCAGGACAAGGCCCCCAGGGGTGTGAAGGATTATGTCAATAGGCATGTCATCTGGGGTAAGCCTTATGGCCCGGAGGACTTCCTCAGAGTCCTCTATGTCAATGTAGCGGCTCAGGGGTATTCCGAGCAGGGAGATTGTTTCCTGCCGGTGGATTAGGGTTATAAGCCTTGAGCCCCGCTTTTTCTCCAACTGCCTCATAAGGCGGTGGCGTTCAATCTCAAGCAGCCGCTGCCTAACCATAGGGCTAAGGCTGGTCAGGATTAGAAATATCCAGAGAAAATCAAGAACGGACATTGTTCTCGCCTCCGAAGCCGTTCAAGAAGGATTATACCATAACTTGGCAATGAGGGGAAAGATTTCCCTCTAACGCCATTAAAATCGGCCTCTTCTGGCCTTCGCCGACCTTAATTAAACCGGGGGTGAAGATGGCATAGCCCCATCACAGGGGGCATGGGGGTCCAGAGGGTGAAACCCCCTGGCACGGGGTCTGGGGGATGTGCCCCCAACTCCCCTAACCCCACCTACGAGGGGGGTAAAAAGGGGGCAAACAGCCCACATTAGCAACCCACCCACGAGTGGGACCCAAAGCCTTGGCGAACCTTTCGCAAACGGGGGTGCCTGCGCGGAAGCATAGTTGCCCTACGTTCCCCGCCTTATCCTGCGGCCAGAAGCAACTTAAGGGGGACTTGGCTGCCAGATGGTGGGTTTGCCATCCGTGAGGGAGTAGAAGACGGCCTCGTTAGCCTCGGTATCGTATATGGCTATGGAGGAAACGCCGAAACGCCCCATCACTTCGCCAGGATTAAGCAAGAGAGTTTGGCCAACCCTCCCCACAGCCGCCCGATGGTTGTGACCATAGCACACGAGGGAATATCGGCCAGAAGCAGCTACGTCCTCGGCTATTTCCGGGTAGTGCACTACAAAGATTGACCTTCCACCCAATTCCAGACGAGCAAATGGCCCTTCCAATCGGACATTCTCAAAACGCAAGGCGACTTTGGAAAGGAGCCATTGGTCTCCGTCGTTGTTGCCGAAAACGGCGTGGATTGGTCCCTTGAAAAGTTCGGCTAAAGTGGCCAAGGAGAAGGGGGCGCAAAAGTCCCCGCAGAAAATAAGGGCATCGGCCTCTTTAATTGCTGGCTCAAAAGCCTTCAAGTTATGGAGGTGGTCGTGTATGTCCGAAAGGACCGCTATTTTCACCTTATCACCTCGTAAATGAGTGGAGGGGTTGGGGGCTCGGTCTCAGTAAAAGCGAAGGCCCCAAGGAGGCGCTGGCGCGCTTGCTCCAAGCGAGCTTGGTCATTGGCATGGATGTAGAGGAGGGGCTCGCCCTTTTCCACATAATCCCCGATTTTCTTCTCCAGCTCAATCCCCACGGAGTAATCTATAGGTTCACCCTTTTTCTCCCTCCCCCCACCCAGGAGGACTGTCACCAAGCCTATTTCCATGGCATCAAGCTCTGAGATGTAGCCGGAGCGAGGTGAGAGAAGAGGTTCACGGTAGCGGGCTTTGGGCAGAAGCTCCGGGTTTTCCACCGCTTTACGGTCTCCACCTTGCGCTTCAATCCATTCCAGGAACTTCTCCCAGGCTTGGCCTTCGTTCAGAGCTTTTTCAGCCATGCTCCTGGCTTGACGGGAATCCCTGGCTTTGCCCGAAAGGCGGATCAACTCAGTAGCTACGACCAAGCAATGTTCTACAAAATCTTTCGGGCCCCTCCCTTGCAGGGTCTCTATAGCCTCTTTAACCTCCAAAGCGTTACCTACTGCCATCCCAAGGGGCTGATTCATGTCGGCTATTACAGCCGCCACTTTCTTGCCAACACTTTTGCCTATATCCACCATGAGCTGAGCCAGAGCCTTGGCATCCTCAAGGGTCTTCATGAATGCACCTTTACCTACTTTCACATCCAAAACCAGGACATCGGTTCCGGCTGCTATCTTCTTGCTCATGACTGAACTGGCGATGAGCGGGATGCTGGGGACCGTAGCAGTCACATCCCTTAAGGCGTAGAATATGCCATCAGCGGGAGCAAGCTGAGCTGTCTGACCGGATACAACAATTCCGTGTTCTTTGACCATCTTCTTGAACTCTTCTACGCTTAGGTCAACCCTATAGCCCGGGATTGACTCCAGCTTATCAATTGTCCCTCCGGAGAAGCTCAAGCCTCTTCCCGACATTTTGGCAATGGGAAGCCCAAGGGAGGCCACGAGGGGAGCTACGACTAAGGTGGTTTTATCGCCTACTCCACCCGTAGAATGCTTATCCACGGTGAGGGGAGCGACATCTTTCAGGTTGAGGACCTCGCCGGAGTAAGCCATAGCCATGGTGAGGTCAACTGTTTCTCTTACGGTCATTCCTCTCAGGTATATAGCCATGAGCCAAGCGGAAATTTGGTAATCGGGGATTGTGCCCTGGACGCTTCCTTGAACGAAGAAGTCAATTTCCTCTTTGGTAAGGGCGAAGCCATCGCGCTTTTTGGCGATAATGTCTACAGCTCTCATCTTACCTCCCCCGGAGGGTTTAACACAAACAGTATAGCACAAATTTAAAATCAGGCAAAATTGGAGCTCAGGACGGGTGCGTCCCAAAATCGTCGGGGCCCAGTGGGCCAGGCCGTAAACGGCCTGGCTGAGATTGCAAAGGGCGCTGGAAGCGCCCTCTCCCCCCGGTAGCCGTTCGGGAACGCGGGTCGCCAGGACGGAGAGGGGCGCTTTAGCGCCTCCTCTTTGCCTGAGCGGAAAGGCCGACGGCCCAGCCCGACGAAAATTGTGGGGGCCACCCCTCACAACCTCCTGGCCTCCTTTACCCCCTTCGTAGGGTTGATTAAGGTCGGCGAAGGCCGACCTTGGGCCGAAGGCCCCAAAAGGCTGATTTCAATCAGTCGGGGCCCGGTGGGCTTGAGTGCACAGGGCGCTGGAAGTGCCCTCTCTCCCCGGTAGCCGTTCGGGAACGTGGGTCGCCAGGACGGAGAGGGGCGCTTTAGCGCCTCATCTTTGCCTGAGCGGAAAGGCTACGGCCCAGCCCGACGAGACTGGGACACACCCCCCAGGACTCGGCGCATGATTGCCAGGGCTTTGTCTATATCCTCAGCCGTTATCCCATAATGGGTGACGGCCCGTATCCTCTTGCCCTCTATGGGGAGCATGAGCACCCCTTCTTCCTTTAGCCGGTCAGTGAACTCCTGAGGGCTCATCTCCGGGTGGTTGAATTCAAAGATTACGATGTTGGTCTTGACTTTTTCGGGGTCAATCTTTATTCCGGGCAACTCCGCAAGGCCCTCAGCCAGGCGGCGGGCATTTTCATGGTCCTCCACCAGCCTGTCCACCATCTTGGTTAGGGCTACGATTCCGGCCGCGGCCAAGACTCCCGCTTGCCTCATCCCTCCCCCGACCATCTTCCGGATGCGCCTGGCTTCGGATATGAATTCCTTGGAGCCGCAGACCATAGAGCCGACCGGCGCTGAAAGGCCTTTTGATAGGCAGAACATTACTGAATCAACATCTTTCACCAGCTCTTTTACGTCTACCCCTAAAGCTATGGCGGCGTTGAAGATGCGGGCACCATCCAGGTGGACTTTCAGGCCGTATCGGTGGGCGAGTTGAGCAACTTGAGAGGTGTATTCAGGGGTGAGGACAGCTCCACCACAGCGGTTGTGGGTGTTCTCAAGGCAAATCAGGCGAGTGCGAGGGAAGTGGATGTTTTCCGGCCTTATGGCCGCCTCTATATCCTCAAGGGCCATGGTTCCATCAGGCTGGTTTCGGACTGGCCGAGGGTGAACCCCTCCCAAGGCTGCTATCCCCCCAACTTCGTAGAGGAAGGTGTGGGACCAATCCCCAAGGATTACCTCATCCCCACGGCCGCAGTGGGTGAGGATGCTGACCAAGTTGCCCATAGTTCCGCTGGCCACAAAGAGCGCAGCCTCCTTACCCATCCTTTCAGCTGCCAGCTCCTGAAGCCGATTCACGGTAGGGTCCTCGCCGAAGACGTCATCTCCAACTTCGGCTTCATACATTGCCTTGCGCATCTCGGGGGTTGGCAGAGTGACCGTATCGCTGCGAAGGTCTATCATGGTTAATACCTCCTTACGATTGGCCGATAGCTTTCCGGTTGGCGCCATTGGAGAAGTTGAGTTTCCTCCCGCCTCTTGCGCACCTCATCCAGCTCTATTGCCGCAATGGCGTAGCCTTCTATGGGCTCATCAATGATGGTGCGCTTTTGGCCATCGGGGCCAACCACCATGCTCTTCCCGCCGAAGGAGTAGGTGTAGTCTTCCCCTACCCTGTTCACGGCCACCATGAAAACTGAGTTCTCATAGGCTCTGGCCTTAACGTAAGTTTCCCATTCGTCCATAGCTCCTGTTTCCCAATTGGCCAGGACGCATATGAGTTCTGCGCCGTTAAGGGTAAGGGAGCGGGCCACTTCAGGGAAGGCTAAATCCCACCCTATCATCACTCCCACCATCCCCAGCCCAGTTTCAAAGACTGGGTAGCGGAAGCCGGAGCGGAAAGCCATCCTCTCCTCACCCCTAAGGTGCACCTTGCGATAATCCCCTATGACCTCGCCATCGGGTCCCAGAAGGATGGCGGCATTGTAGATTATGCTTTCCACCTTCTCCTTAATGGGCATTCCGAAGAGGACATGGACGCTGAATTCGGATGCTTTCCTTGAAATCACGTTTACAACGTGGCCTGGAACCTTTTCGGCCAATTCAGTGAACCGTAACCCACATTCGTATCCGGTTACTGCCAGTTCGGGGAAAACGATGAGGTCAGCCCTTTGCTCTAAAGCGATGCGTTCTATGTATTCCACAATCTTGGCGAGGTTGTGCTCAGGTTCCGAGACTTTGGGATGCATTTGGACGAGGGCTACTGTGATGGGAGCCATTTCCTATCCTCCTTTTTAAGAGCTTCCTCCAGCTCTTGCGGAGTGTTCACATTGATGAAAGAATCCAAATCCGGGTCAAAGAAGCGGATTACTTCTTCCTCCACGTAGCGGACCCGGACTGCGGGCAAGAATAGCAGGATTTTATCCTCCTCTTCGGCCAAGAGCTTTTCAATGGGGCCAAGGCAAGCTTTGGAGTAAACCGCATGAAGCGGTTCAGGCCCTCTTTTGAGCAAAGGCATAACTACATCGTAATTCGGGGCCAAAGCGGCCAAGTAGCGGAGGAGGTCCAGCTTGAGGAAAGGCATATCGCAAGCTACCACAAGGCAATGGTGGTAACGAGCGCCCTTTAAAGCTGAGTATATCCCTACAAGGGAGCTGTGCCTTGGCACCGCATCTTCTACAATCCTTGCTCCAAGGAAACCAAAAAGCTTTTGGTCTTTGGAAACGATGAAAACGTCATCCGATAGGGGTTTCACGGTGGTAAAGATATGCTCAACAAGAGGGCGCCCCCCCCAGGGGGCAAGGGCTTTGTTGAAGCCCATCCTGGAGCTGAGGCCCCCGGCCAGAATTGCCACACTTATCATTCCTTTTTCCCCGTAGCTTTCTTGAGGGCTTCAAGCTCCTTTTCGGCTTGAGCTTGCCTCAGCTCAATGCTCAAGATTAGAAGGAAAGTAATGAACCAAACTACGGCATAAGCGGCAAATAGGTAAGGCATAATCACCCTCCAGCCTCAAATTTCTCCAACTCAGCCCGGAAATTTTCCAGGCGCAGGCGCTGAATGAGGATTACAAAGTAAAGGATTGTAAAAGCGGCCACGCAGAAAAGCAAGGTAAAGAGCATTCTTGGGGTAAGGGAGAACTCTCGTGTGGAGAAGATGACCGGGTGTATAGTCCTCCACCAGCGTATGGCGAAGAAATCCAAGGGAACCGAGGCGAAGCCTGCAATCCCGAAGACAGAGGCGAACCTTGCCCTCCGTGCTGGCTCTTCTACCATTGCCCTAAGCATCAAATAAGCGGCGTAGATTACCCAAACCACAGCTGAAAGCGTAAGCCTTGGGTCCCAAGTCCACCACGTATTCCACACTGGCCTTGCCCAGATAGAGCCGGTGATTATGGCTATGGTCATAAAAGCAAGGCCAATCTCAGCGGAAGAGGCGGCCAAGCGGTCCCACTTTAGGTCCCTTCTCCAAAGGTAAAGGATTCCTCCGAGGAAAGTGACAAAGAAGGCGAAGAATCCAACCCAAGCCGTAGGGACGTGGAAGTAGAAGATCCGCTGCACATGCCCCATAGTGGCTTCGGTTGGGGCGAAGACGAGGGCCAGATACAGGCCTCCGATTACTCCAACCGCCGCCACTGGGATGAGGAAACGGTTCCAACGGAAACTCATCTCAATCCTCCGCTTTAGTCAGCGTTTGCAGTTATTATAGCATTGGGCCATCTCTTTAGCAATCTTTTTCGGTTTCGGAAAAGCAACCCTAAGCGCTCTATAAAAAGGGATGATCGGCAAAGGCTGGCGGAGACCTGATTTCGCCGATTGGAAATCGGCATTTTGGAGCACACTTAGTGCCGGGCGTCGGCCTTCGCTGACGCTGAAACTACGGATGGTCGGCGAATGCCGGCCATCGGCCGAAGGCCTAATACCAATCGTGTTTGTTAAAGCCATTAATGCTTATAATGAAACTTCGGGAGGATCCAGCCCACGCTTTTTGAATCCACGACCAGCCGGTCACCCGCCGTACCCGCTCCGGTTCGGCAGCCAGGCGATGTAATTCCTCTTCCACCCTTGCCACCTTTTCTTCCAACCCGTCATATACCTGGCCCTCAATGGCCCGCCGGAGCTCTTCAAATACCCGCTCCCCCGGATTTACCTCTCCGAGTCCTTCCTGCCCCCATCGTTGGAGCACCGGGGCAATGCTCTCTGCCTTTAAATTCTCAATCCAAAACCAGAATAACC
>Ga0197143_1001212_pt1 | contig 22616 bp, 21 predicted proteins | sample GBS70_MetaG_FD_148603 | JGI IMG/M metagenome (GOLD analysis project Ga0197143, IMG submission 148603) | Sediment microbial communities from Great Boiling Springs, Gerlach, Nevada, United States - GBS 70_MetaG | ecosystem: Environmental > Aquatic > Thermal springs > Hot (42-90C) > Sediment...
GGGCCGGAGCCCCACGACGATGCCGTCCGGCCGTCATCCCCGAGTCGACCCGTTCAGCCGTCCCTCGACCTTCCGGCGCCGTCCCCATCACGCCGGGAGCATGGCCCCCCATCGTCACTCCGTCACTCTAATGTGTAACCCCCTCTCCGTCACCCGTCACCCGCAACTCGTCACCCGTCACTCCATTACCCCAGCCGGCCCAGTCAAGGGGACGCATAGAGGGCCAGGATTTTGGGGGACACCAGGAGGGTCATCCGACGTCGAAAGCCCTCCGGCAGGGGGGAGGCTCGCTGGAAAAGGGCCCGGGCTTGTTGGAGAAGGGCCGGCGCTTTCTCCCCTTCCGCATAGTAGCGAGCCGCCAGACTGCAGGCCATGATGAAGTAAGCCCGCTCGTCTAATCGATATTGGGCTTCTGCGTCTTTCAGGACCCGAAAGGCCATGCCGTACCGTCCGGTGGCGTAAAATTCGAGGGCTTGCAGGACGATGGCCCGCGGGACGGGCAGTGGGGTTGGCGGTGGGACGGACGATGGGGCCGGCGGTTGGACCTGGGGAGACGGCGGCTCGGGTCGACGCTCACAGAGGGCCCGGAATTGCTCTTGAACGCTTGTGAACTCCCCGTATAGGGAACTCCCGGGACCGATTCTCTCCTTCTGGACCGATGCGGCAATGGCCTGGCCGGCCTCGGAGCACTGTTTCAGGAGCAGATAGGCCTTCGCCAAGTAAAGGTAGGGATAGAAGTCCCTAAAGAAGGTCCCGTAGGTCCGCCGGCGGGGGCCGGGCTCGGGGCCTTTCTCGATAGCCCGCCGGAGGTTCTCGACGGCCGCTTGAGCGTTGCCGTCCCGGATCTGCTGAAGGCCCAACTCATAGTAGTAATACCACTCCTGGTCCGCGTAGGCGGTCGAGAAGCCCCCCGCGATCAGGACCCAGACGACCCATCGCAGAAACGGGGTGTACCGTATCATGGCAGACGTTGCCTCCCTTTGGCCTCGGCTTTCTTACGGCTCCGGGAGATCCTGAAGGAGCTCCGGCGGCAGACCCCTCCGGAAGATGGGTTGAATCAGGTTCGTGACCCGGGAACCGACGACGTCGACCTCGACGGTCGCCGGGGTGCTCATGGCCGGGTGACGGTACTCGACGACGTAGCGGCCGGCCGGGATGTCCCGTACCCACAGGGGCGTATAGGACGGCGTCGGGATCGGGACACGGAAACCGTCGGTCGACCGCTCGACCCGAAGGATCTCGGCCCACGGCAGGAAGTTGATGAAAAGGGTCCCTTTGAGCGTCTCCGGAGGGGGCAGGATGCCCTTATTATCGGCCTGCTCGGAAGGCGTCGTCTTTCCCTGACCGTCTCGGTCCGGTGGCGGATTCGGCTCTTCTTCTGGTTGGATCTTGGCCTTCTCGGTCTCTTCGACGGGCCCGGTCTTCTCTGCCGTCTCCCCGGAGGTCGTCGACCGGTCCGGGGGACGGACCTCATGGTCTGTCGAAAAGGCCGAATTCCCGTGGTCGGCCGGCCACCACCGATAGGTGAGGTAGGCAACCGTCACGCCGACGACCAGGAAGGCCCCTATCACGGCGGCCCACAGTCCGACGGGCCAGCGTTTTCCCTCGACCGGCGGTCCGACGGCGATGGAGATCTCCGACGGTGTGGAGGGCGTCGGGGGGGCGACGACGGTCGCCCGGGGTGGGGTCGAGGCCAGGACCGTTGCCGGTTCGGGTTTCGGCGGAGGCGGGGCCTGAACCGTTGGGCGCTCCGTGGGTCGGGGCGGCGTCGGAGGCAGTCCCGACGACGGGGTGACCAGGACGGTACGGGGTTCTTCGGCCGGTCGACTCTGGGTCACGAGGGTCGTCTTCTCGTCCCGGAACTTTCGGATGATGGCCTGAAGGTCACGGCCCATGTCATAGGCCGACGGATAGCGGGCCTCGATGTCCTTAGCCAGGGCCTTCTCGATGACGGCCCAGATGTCCTCGAGATAGGGAATATCGACGTCGGCAGTGATCGGGACCGGGGGTTCGTGGACAATTTTGTAAAAGACGGTCGTATAGTGTTCGCCCTCGAAGGGTCGGCGGTAGGCGAGGAACTCGTAGAGGACGACACCCAGGGCAAAGATGTCCGTCCGACCGTCGATTTTTTCCCGCTCCCCGCGGACCTGTTCGGGTGCCATATAGTGGGGGGTACCCATGATGATACCCGTCTGGGTGAAGTGGGTCGCCCCCATCTTGGCGATTCCGAAGTCCATGATCTTGACGACGTGGTTGTCCAGGACCCGGATGTTGGACGGTTTGATGTCCCGGTGGACGACGCCCTGGGCGTGGGCGTAGCCGAGGGCCTCGCAGGCCTGCCGGATAATGTCCAGCTTTTCGTCGACCGTCAGGGGGGCGCGGGTCCGAATGAGTTCATCCAAGTCCCGGCCCTCCAGGTACTCCATGGCGATGTAGGGGACTCCATCGTCCTCGCCCAGATCGTAAATCGTCACGATGTTTGGATGCCGGAGTCGGCCGGCAGACTGGGCTTCTCGGACGAAGCGTTCCTTCAAGACCGGGTCCTCGGCCAGGTCCGGGAGCATGACCTTCAGGGCGACGTCTCGGCCGATGAAGGGGTCGTAGGCGTGGTATACCCGACCCATACCGCCTTTTCCGAGGAGACGCTTGACGACGTACTTTCCGATACGTTCGGGGATCGGCGCTTGCGTTTTATCGGCCATGGGACTCCTGCACGGGGTTCTCTAATTCCCGTCCGCCACGATGCGGACCAGGACGACCGTGATGTTGTCCGGCCCCCCGTGGTCGTTCGCTTGCTGGATCAACTCCCGGGCGGCTCCCTCCAGGTCGGTCCCGTACCGGGTCACGACGGACAGGATGTCTTCGTCGCTGATGACCCCGCTTAGGCCATCCGTGCAGAGAAGCAGGATGTCGTCCGACAACAAGGGCTCCTCGTCGATGTCTACGACAGGGTCCTGGGGGCCGCCCAAGGCCCGGGTGACGACATTCCGAAAGGGGTGGACCCGAGCTTCCTCGGCCGTGATAATGCCGACTTTGATCTGCTCGGTGACCCACGAATGGTCCTGCGTGAGCTGGATGATCTTGCCCTGCCGGATGAGGTAGGCTCGACTATCGCCGACATGAGCGATGAAGGCCCGCTGAGCCGCGGGGTCGAGCTGGACGACGACGGCCGTCGTGGCCATTCCCTGCCATTCGGGGCGGCTACCGGCCACCTCCAGGATCCGCTGGTGAGCCTTCAAGAGAGCCCACCGGAGGACATGTTCCTTCCACTCCGTCGTGTCCACCGTGGAGCCCGGCCACGTGGCGTCCGGGTCTGCCTGAGCGGTCCGGACGAAGGCCAAGATCTCTTGGACGGCGATCTGAGAAGCCTGCTCTCCGGCCGCATGGCCGCCCATACCGTCGGCCACGATAAACACGCCCAGGCGTTCATCAAAACCCCAGGCGTCTTCGTTCTTTGAACGCTTTCGGCCGACGTCGGTGGCTCCGTAAAATTCCCACCGTAGCGTCATCACGCAGCTTTCCCCTAAATTTGACCCTTATTCAGGCCCAGGATGTGGGCCAAACGTTCTTTCGCCATATTGCGAACGGCCATCGGAACGTCCCGGCTCCGGGTGATGTCCCGGAGTTGCATGACCGAGAGCTGGGCCATCAGGCGGGCGGCGACCGGGATGGGCGTCTTGGGATTCGTCACGATCCGATACACGAAGTTCCGGTTCTTGTAGAATTCTCGGCGGTCCGCCAAGATGCGGAGGACGTCCGGCTCCAGGTGCCGCATAGTGGCGTAAGTCTCGGCCTCCGACTCCGAAAGTCGGGGACTCTTCATGACGGCTTCCTGAACGATACGGTTCGGGTCCCGAATTAGGAACATCCGGGCTTCCCGATGACCCAACAGGGCCAGCATGATCCGTTCGGGGACCGTCATCCGCATGATCCGGTCCCAAAGCCGCTGGGGGTCGCCCTGGGTTTCGGCCTCGACGGCCAGGACTTCCGGCGGCGTCTCGGCCACCGGCTCGGCGGGCTCGACGGCCGATGGGACCGCCATCGGTGTCGTAAGGACAGAAGGTGGCGCCTCCGGAGCCAGCACCGGTGCGGCCGGACCCGTCGGGCCGACCGACGGAGCGACCGGCGGGGGAGTCGGGGGCGACGGCTTCAACTCGTAGCGGACTTCCTTGTGGACAAACTCCTCCTCGAATTCCCGAAGGCGTCTCTGCTGGACGGGTGTCAAGTTCGGATTCCGCCGAAGCGCCGGCAAGAGGTCCGGGGTCTGAAGCAGACGGACCTGGTTGACTACGATGAGCTCCAGGACGTCCGCCCCGGCCTGCTCGGCCAGGTGCACGAGAGCCATGTCCGGTATCGAGGGGTTCCGAGCGAGGCGGGCGGCGACGGCCGAGTCCCGACCGTATCGCTGGACTAAATACTCGAAGGTCGGGCCCTCCAGGTGGGGATGGGCCGCCAGCTCCGCCAGCTCTTCGGTCGAGAGCTGTTCCAGGGACTGCCGGGCGAGGTCCCGCACCTCCGGGGTGCCGCCGTGGGCGGCCAGGTAGACCCAGATGTCCAGAAACTCAGGCCGGGGCAGGGGGAGCAGGCCCCGAGCGGCAAATTCCTGGACGGCCACCGGTGCCCGACCCTCTAAGACCTGGCGGGTAAGGACGTGCTTGCTGGCCATCCCCCATGCCTCATCATCCGAAAGATTATACTCCACTTTCTATTGGGGGGAAGAGGGTTCCCCGGACGGGAGTCGGCTTGCGTCGAAAATCACGTCGCGACGAGTCTCGCCGGGTCCGCCCAAGGGAGGTACCGACCGGTCGTTGACGAACACCCGTAGGGCCCCCGCATTCCCGACCGTCGCCAGACGGATCTGCGTGGTCGCTTCGATCCGATAAGCCTCTCCGGCCCGGAGGGTCCCCAGAAAGACCCGCCGACCGTCGGCATAGACCTCCAACCAGCAATTTTCCTCCGCCACGACGCGAAGCCGGATCGGTAGGAGGGTCGTCGGATGCCCTACGTCCCCCGAAATCGGCTGGGGAGTCGACGAGGCGGGTTCGGCGACCGACGTCGGCCGAGCCCCCCGGTCCGGAACGGATTCCGCCGGCGGCCCCTGGACATGCCACCATATCCCAGACAGGGCGACGACGCCGAGGACGGCCCCGACCCACCAGAATCGCAGGAGAGACTTTCCCCACGAGGGCCGATGGGACGGAAGACGGGGACTTTCCCGCTGGCGGTCGGATAGAGTTGCCAGCGCTTCCGGCGTCAGGGGCACGCCCAGCCAGTCGGCGTAGGCTCGTACGAAGGCCCGCCGGTAGTGACCGCCCGGCAAGTCCGCCCACCGCTCCTCCTCCATCGCCTGGATGTAGGCGGCCGGAATCCGGAGCCGCTCCGCCACCTCTCGTTGGGAGAGGTTTCGTACCTGACGGGCTTGCCGAAGCAGAGGTCCAATGGCCATACAGTCTGGCTCGCCGGGGGAGAGAATTTTCTATTTTACTTCCGACCGTCGGACTCCCGCAACTCCAAAATGGCTCGGTGTCCGGCCTTCGGTCCTCGGCCCTCGGCCTGGGCAAAGGATGCGGGAAAGTCGTATCTCCCTTGCCCCTCATCCCTCCATAGCCGAGGGCCGGATACCGAACACCGAAGACCGAACCGGGGGACTGAGTCCCGGAAAACCCGCACACAGGGTCTGCATCCGTTTCTTAACGGGGGTAGTGTCTCGGCAAGTGTGTCCAACACACGTGGCAATACGGCAGTAGGGCGGTGAGTTATTACCCGTCACTCGTCACTCCGTTCCTTCGTCCCCTCTATCCCCGATCGGCTCTAAGGGACCCAGCCAGTCTACCCGGCCAAGCCGCCACCGCCGAGCCCAGCGCATCGGTGCCAGCCGCCGCCACACGAGGACATAGTCGACAGCCCGTAGACCGGCGGCTAACATCCGTCGTTGGTACAGGGGAACCCCCAGGCCTGGAAGGCCCAGGTCCTGCCGAAGGGCCGCTCCCGTCAGGACCGCTACGACCAGCCGGTCGTCCGGCGTCATCCGGGCCCGAGCGGCTTCGAGCCGTTCGACCGTTTCGGGCCACAGGAAGGCAAACACGCCCCAGCCGACGTAAAGTCGGCCCCGGACGCCGGCCAGCGTCTGACGCCCCGACCGACCGGTAAGGAGTTTCGGCTTCAATTCGGTCGGTATTCGCGAGTCGGCTCGAAGATTGGGTCGATTCAAGGGGATCTACCTCTCAACCGTTTCAAAGTCGGATGAAGTGACAGCGCACGAAGGGGTAGGGGATGAAAAGACATTACCCCCTCACTTCGTCACTCCATCGCTCTGTCCCTTCGAATCACCGCCGTACCGCCCTACTGCCGTCCAGGACTTCCCGATAAGCCGCATAGGTCCGGCGGACCGTCTCGGACCAGCGAAAGTGCTGGGCCTGCCTGCGGCCTCGCTCGATCCGGTCCGCCCGGAACGCTGGGTCGGTGAGGACCCGTTCGCAGGCCTCGGCGAGGGCCTCGGCGTCGGCCTCTTCGACGAGCACGGCGGCGTCTCCGGCGACCTCCGGGACGGCCCCCCGGCGGAGGGCCACGACCGGCACGCCGCTGGCCATCGCTTCTAACAGGGGAATCCCGAAGCCCTCGTCATGAGAGGTCATCAGTAGGAGGGTCGCCCCGTCATAGATCGCCGGAAGTCGCGTCCGGGGCACGTATCCGAGGAAGTGAACGGACAGCCCATACCGGCGCTGGCGCTCCCGCAGGTCGACTTCCAACGGACCCTGGCCCACGACGACCCACGGCCCGGCCCGACCCCGAGACTGCAGGATACGCACGACCTCGGCGGCCAGGACGGGATTCTTCCGACGGTTCAGGGCACCGACGAAGAGGACATATCCTTCGGACAGGCCATAGGCCCGCCGGACTTGCACCGCCGAGTCCGGCGAAAGCGGCCTCAGAAACTCCGGCGGTACCCCCAGGGGCGTGACCCGAATGCGGTCTCGAACCTCGGGAAACAGGCTACCCAACTGCTGGGCGACTGTTTCTGAAACTGTCAGGATGCAGTCTGCCCGCCGGCAGGCCGTGTAGAAGAACCGGGGGTAGTCCCGGGCGATCTCCGCCTCCGTCCCGGCGTCGGGCCGTAGAAACCACAGGTCGTGGACCGTGATGACGGTCCGGGCCGTCTGGGTCGGCAGGGGCAAGGGGTAGGGCGCGTGGGCGATGTCCACTGATGTCCCGATCAGGGTCTCGATGCGGGGTCGGCCCCATCGGGGCCACACGTAGTTTAACACCCGGACCGGCCACCGGCGGTCGACGACCCGCACGGAGGGCATGTCCGACCAGGGCAGGCGGAGCCGGTCGGACCAAGAACTGGAAAACACATACCACTGCACCTCGGGATACGCCTCGACCATGTGCTCGATGAGCCACCGGACGTACAGTCCGACGCCCGTCGGGTTTCGTAGCGCCGGTCGGTAATCGATGACGACCTTCATGGGAATTGGGTCCTGGGTGTTGGGTTCTGGGTATTGGGTGTCGGGCGTGAGTTCCGGGTTCCAGGTGCCGGATGTCGGAAATGGGCCTCAGGTCCCGGGGAAGGTTCCACCCAGGGACCCGAATGGGCAAATCGGCGCCTCGTCCGTCAGGACCGACCGAAGCCGGACGTCCTGCCGGCGTTCAGTCTAAAACATGCACGTCGGATTTGCACCCCCGTATCTGCGTCTTCCACCCCGGTGATCTCATCGGTCCGCTTGGGCGGCGTTTATGGAGCTTCCCCGATGCCCTGCCTATAGGGGTGGGGGGTCCGGCCCCTCACCCAGGGCCGTGGCGGTCGGAATGAGGCTCTCAGGCCGATTCACTCATCAGATTTAGAGCGCCTAACAAAACCTTTCTCGGTGTGCTATCATGGAAGCCGAGGAGGTGAAAGGCAAAATGGCTAAGGAGATTCTCTGCGATGAGTTGTGGGCGGTGATCCAGCCCCTTCTTCCGCCCCCCAAGCCCAAGCCGAAAGGGGGAAGACCGCCCATCCCAGACCGGAAGGTGCTGACGGGGATCTTGTTCGTGCTGATGACGGGGATTCCCTGGGAGATGCTCCCCCAGGAGATGGGCTGTGGAAACGGCATGACCTGTTGGCGGCGCTTGAGATACTGGCAAGAGAGTGGGGTTTGGAAGCGCTTGCACCAGGTGTTGCGAGATCGGCTGGGGGAAGCAGACCGGATCGACTGGTCTCGGGCGGCTTTAGATTCAGCCACCGTGCCTGCCCCCGGGGGGCGAAGCGACCGGGCCGAATCCGACGGATCTCAGAAAATCGGGCACGAAGCGCCATCTTGGGGTCGATAGGAACGGCATCCCGTTGGCCGTCACCCTCTCGGCGGCCAATGTCCACGACATCCCGATGATCGATGCCATCGAACCGATCAGGCGTCCCCGAGGCCGGCCCCGCAAGAGGCCCAAGAAGCTGCATGCCGATAAGGCCTATGATGCAGCGGAGAAGCGGCAGGCATTGTGGAAGCGGGGGATTCAGCCGAGAATCGCACGACGGGGGATAGAAAGCTCGGAGAAGCTGGGGCGCTACCGTTGGGTCGTCGAGAGAACCCATTCGTGGCTGAACCGATACAGGCGATGGAAGATTCGCTATGAACGAAGGGCAGACATCCATCGGGCTTTCCTCTACATCGGCTGTGCCTTGATTTGCTGGAAGTTCATCCAAACATGGTTTTGTTAGACGCTCTTAAATGAAAACCCCTACGGCCGCGCTGGAGGCCCCGGCGGGCTCGGCCCCGGGTCAACTTGACATCGGGGGGAGGGGTCAACAAAATACAGCATTGTCGCGTGGGTGATTTTGTGAACTGCACGATAGGAGGGATATGTCTATGAAGACCGGGAAGTTTGGGAAGTACAAAGCTTCCATTTTTCCCCCAAAGTTCGTGCTGGCCGGACTCGCATGTGCCCTCGGGGTCCTTTCGCCTGTCGGGGCTTGGGCCCAGCTCTCACTGACCCTCATCGTGGAGACTCAAAAGGTGGATGAGTTTTATGACGCTCGGGGACGGCGCCACCGTCCGGACGGCTTCGAACTGTGGAATCCGATCATCGCACCCGGCGCCGAGTACAGCATTCCCATTGCCGGTTGGATGCCCCGATGGGAACCATCGGTGGCTTTTGGTACGCTCTGGGCCTTCTGGAAAGTCCGGGTCTCCCAGGACGATGAGTGGCTGGACTCGGACTTCCGTTTGGTCTGGGTCCTTTACTATGGGGCCCTTCGGACCCGGTACGTCGACGTATATGCGGGCTACCTCATGGACACGGCGCCTCGGCCGGACGTCCGTCGGGGTGAGGTGCCGCTGACGAACTTGAGCGACGAATTCTACTGGGCCGTTTACGGGAAGCTACCGCTACAACTTCCCAAGGGTACGCTGACGCTCCGGGCCGGTATCGATTATGTCATGTCCCTGAAGCACCGGGAGGGTCCCCAAGAAGTCGACCCCTTTGACGAGCGAATCCCCTGGGCGGGCGTGGCCTACCGCTGGTCGGTCGGCAAGCACGGGGCCATCGAGCTGGGTTTGACCCTCAAGCGACCGACCTATGGACCGACGAAGGTCGACGGGGTCGAGACGGCTCCGGCGGGGCACCAGTGGACGCTGTTTCCGACCCTTGTGATCTCGTACAAGAATTTCTCCCTGACGTGGTGGGGGGCCGGCTATATCTCGGAGTACTTCACCCACGGATTTACGCTGTCGGGGAAGAACAGCTTTGCGGCCCGTCGGTTGAACCCGTCCTTCGTCTTCACATATACTTTATGAATTTATGATAATTTAGGAGGTGAATCATGAAAGTCCGACAGGGTTGGGTCGGGCTCGTCATCCTGGTCGGTGGGGTCCTGGGCGTGGCTTGGGCCCAGCAGCAGATCCAGGAACTCCCGCCCGAGGCCCGAGCGCCCCTCTTGGAAGAGGCGGGCGTGGCTCAGGCACCGCCGCCCCATCCCCATCGGGTCTATGTGATGGACCCGGGCGACTTTCTGGTCATTAACAAGGTCTATGTCGTAGACGGTGACACGGGGAAAGTCCTGGGCACCTTCGACACCGGCTATCTGGCCAACGTCGTGCTGGCCCCCGACCATTCGGCCATTTATGTGGCTGAGACCTTCTACTCTCGGGGAGCCCGGGGTAAGCGGGAAGACGTCGTCACCATTTATGACCCCCGGACGTTTGCGCCCGTCGGGGAGATCGACATTCCCGACGACCGGGTCCTGATCATGCCCAAGCTCCCCCATGCCGGGATCACGCCGGACGGCCGGTATCTGCTGGTATTTAACGTGAATCCCGCCTCTTCGGTCAGTGTGGTGGATGTCCAGGCTCGCAAACTCGTCGCCCAGATCGAGACAGAGGGTTGCTATTTGCTGTATCCTTTGGCCAAGCGGTCGGACCGATTTGCGACCCTCTGCGCCGACGGCGGATTCTCGGTCGTCCAGTTTGACGCCAGCGGCAAGCATTCTTCCCAGAAATTGGAACCCTTCCACTCCGAGGACGAGAGCCTCATGGACAACCCGGCCTATTCCGACGACGGGCGGGTCTTCTGGGTGTCTTACAAGGGCACGGTCTTTACGGCGGACATGACCGCCGACACGCCGCGGATCGTAGACAAGTGGTCGACCCTGACGGCCCAAGACCGGGCTCAGAATTGGTGGCCGGGCGGCTGGCAACCCGTCGCCTATCAGCGTCGGCTGAACCGTCTGTATGTGCTGATGCATCAGGGAGTGGAGTTTACTCACAAGGAACCCGGGACCGAAATTTGGGTCTTCGACGTCGCCAAGAAGCAACGGGTCCGACGGATTCGTCTCCCCCATCCGGCCAATTCGGTGGCGGTGAGTCACGACGATAAGCCCCTGCTGTATGCCCTCGCGACGCATGAGAAGACGCTGTACATCTACGACGCGTCGACGGGACGTCTGCTTCGACAGGTCGAAGTCGGCGGCTACACTCCCTACGTCCTTTATACGCCGATGCGGTAAGCCATGGTCCTGGACCCGCTCGTCGTGCTGACCGCTCGTTACGTCCTCGGCGGGGTTTTCGCCGTCTCGGCGACCGCCAAGTTCTTGAGGTTGCAGGACTTTATAGGCATCGTGGCCAACTATCGGGTCCTCCCGTCGTGGGCCGTGCGACCGGTCGCCATGGCGATTCCCCCGATGGAGGCCCTGTTGGCCGTGGGGTTTCTATCCCGCGTCGGGCTCGACGTGGTCTGTCGCACCGCCTGGGTGTTGCTGGCGGTCTTTACGGCGGCGATCGTCGTCAACCTAGTGCGGGGTCGTACGGAAATCGACTGCGGGTGTCTGGGCCCCCTCCTGCGACAACGGATCGGTTGGTGGATGGTCGTACGCAACGCGGTCCTGATGGGCCTCGTCGGTCTGGTGCATCCGGTGTGGGTCTCGACGGGTCGGGCTTACGGCCTGGCGGACGTCGTATTCGGCGGCTTAGCGGCGCTGGTCCTCCTCATTTTGTACGGCGCCTTTCAACTCCTCTGGACTCAGACGCCCCCTGAGGTGAGTGCCCGATGAGCGGGGTGTGGCTTGCTTCGTATGTCTTGCTGTGGGCCCTCGTCGTCCTGCTGGCCTTGGTGGTGTTGGCCCTGGCCCGGCAGATCGGTATACTCCACGAACGGATCGCGCCCCTCGGGGCTCTGGTCACGGCCCACGGGCCTCAGGTCGGAGAACCTTCCCCGGTCCTGGACGTCCGAGACATCCGGGGCCGCCCTTTCCGTATCGGCGGGGAGCGGTCGGACGGGCGGGGTCTCTATATCGTCTTTGTGTCCCCCGAGTGTCCCATCTGCAAGAAGATCCTTCCTTCGCTCAAAGTCATGAGCCGCAGTGAACGTCATCGGTTTGAGTTCGTCCTGGTCAGTGACGGAGAAGAGCGGGACCACTGGGGCTTCATTCAAGAGTTCGGTCTGCAGGAGTTTCCCTACATTCTGTCGTCCGACCTGGGGATGACCTACCGTATCGGCCGTCTTCCCTATGCGGTCCTGTTGGACGACAAGGGCGTCGTTCGGGCGAAGGGTCTCGTGAACACGATGGAGCACCTGGAGAGCCTGGTCGTGGCCTACGACATGGGCGTAGCTTCTCTTCAGGAATATATGGCGTCTTCCGGGAAAAACAAATGATATATTTATAAATTATGCTTAAGGAGGTGTTTCCATGCCTGGGACGAAGCTGGACACGTGGGTCGAGGGCGCCGTCCGGCGCTTGGCCCAGTGCTCGACCCGTCGAAGCTTTCTTGCCTCTGTCGGGGCTTTGATGGTGGCTTCCTTCGCCTTTCCGCTCCTACCGGTCGCTCGCCCGGCCCACGCGGCCGGTAAGGGCGGCGGCCAGAAGCCGAAGGGCCCGCAGTGGCAGGACAAGGACGATACCCGATGTGATTACTGGCGTTATTGCTCCCTCGACGGTTACCCCTGTACGTGTTGCGGGGGCACGATCACGCAATGCCCTCCCGGCACGCAGTTGTCGACGACGGCCTGGGTCGCCAGCTGTCGAAATCCCAAAGACGGCAAGATGTACCTCTTCGCCTATCGGGATTGTTGCGGCAAAAATATCTGCAACCGTTGTCCTTGCCTGAACACTCAGGGTGGGGAACAGCCCTTCTACCGGATCCAGCGAAACAACGACCTTGTCTGGTGCTTCGGGGCGGGCCAAGAGACGACTTATCACTGCACGATCGCGCCGATCGTATCCCAAGTCTAGAGCGGCGGTGATGTCTCGGTCCTGGATTCTGCTCCTCCTGGTCATGGGGAGTCTGAGTGTCGGGACTCGGACAGCGAAGCCCCAGGAAGCCGTGTCGTCGGAGTCCGGTGAGGGCCACCGGCTGTTCATGCAGGCCTGTGCGTCTTGCCATCAGCCGAGCGGGCGGGGGGTCCCGGGCGTGTACCCCCCGCTGACCCCCCAGGTGGGCTACTATGTCCGGGTCCCGGAAGGGCGGGCGTACGTGATCCGCGTCGTGCTCTTCGGCTTGATGGGTCGGATGGAGGCAGAGAGCCGGACTTACGACAACATCATGCTCCCGATCGGCCTCTCGCTGACGGACCGGCAGGTCGCGGACATCCTGAACTTTGTCTTGCGGGATCTGAACCGGGAAAGTCTTCCGAAGGACTTCCAGGACATCCGTCCGGATGAAGTGGCTCAACAGCGGAAGCGCCAGCGGGGCCTGGGGGACGGCCTGAAGGAGCGGGACTTGGTCTTGAAAAAGCTGAGGGAGCTGGAAGAGAAAGACAAGGGAGGCCAACGATGACGTGGGTGCTGACGCGCCGGGAGTTCCTGCGGTTGGGGACGCTGACCGTCGGGGGCCTTTGGGCGGCGGTGCACCGTTTTCCGCTCACGGCCTGGGCGGCCCCCGAGGTGCCCTTCCGGGACCCGCCCCCCCTGGACGTTCGACGTCCAGAGCCCGGCCTCGTGGAAGGGACCCTGATCGCCCGAGAGCAGTGGGTCGACCTGGGGTTTCGAAAGGCCCGCCTGCTGACTTACAACGGGAGCCTGCCGGGGCCCCTCTTGCGCCTGCGGTCGGGAGAAACGGTCCGGCTGAGATTTATCAATAATTTAAAAGAAGCTACAAACCTGCATTATCACGGTCTGCACATCCCGCCGACGGGCCGGGCCGACAACGTCTTCCTCTATATCCCGCCGGGCGAAGGCCTGGAATACGAGTTCACGTTGCCCCAAGAGGCTCAGACTGCATGGTATCATCCCCATACCTTTCGGCCGCCTGCGGCTATCCAGGCCTTTGCCGGTATGGCCGGCCCGATCGTCGTCGAGGGGGACCTCGACCGGGTCCCCGAGCTTCGGGCGGCCGAAGAACACGTCGTCGCCCTCAAGGACGTTGCCTTCCAGGGTGACCGTCCGGCCCCCCATACGACCGACGAGTGGGGTGAGGGCAAGGAGGGCGATTACATCTTGGTCAACGGTCGTCTCCAGCCCACGCTTCGGGTGCAACGCCGGCTGTTGAGGCTCCGCTTCATCAACATGAGCAATGCCCGGCACTACCGGCTCCGACTGGACCCCGCGATGGCCTTCCACCTGATCGCCACGGACGGTGGTTTTATCGAAAAACCCGTCGAGCTCGAGGAAGTCGTCCTGGTACCGGGAGAGCGAGCCGACGTCCTGATCCGCTTCGACCGACCCGGACGGTATCGTCTGGTCAACCTCTTTTATCCCCGGGGGACCTACTTGTCGAAACCGGCCAACTCCCTCCTGATGACGGTCGACGTGCCTGAGGGCCTGCCGGACCCGCCGTCTGTTCCTTCCCGGCTCGGGTCGGTCCCCCGGATCGAGGTCGACCCCCGGGTCCCCACGCGCACGATCGAGTTCGGTCTGTGGCTCATCAATGGGCGGTTTATGGACCCATCTCATCAGAGGGCGGACGTAGAGACACGGCTGGGTCAAAGGGAAGTTTGGGAACTGTGGAATAACCATCCCGTGGACCATCCGTTTCACCTGCACACTTTTCATTTTCAAGTCTTGGACCGTAACGGCGTGCCGGAACCCTTCCCGGCCTGGCACGACACGATCCCCTTCCGTCCCAATGAGCGGATCCGAATTGCCGTGGCCTTCGAAGACTTTGGGGGGAAGACCCTATTCCACTGCCACATCATGGAACACGTGGCCATGGGGATGATGGCCCTCCTGCAGGTGAACGCTTAAATCCATGACCCCCGTGGGGGCGACCCTCGTCGCACCCGGTATAGCGCGGCCCATGGCGTTACAGGCGGCTTTTCTTCGTCTAATCGAGCATGGAGGAGGTGGTGTTTTTGCCAGGACCAGCTCGACGGCACGCCCCGACGTCTCCCCCGTCGAGGCGTGCCGATTTTTATAGGAGTCTGGACGTCCCCTCACAGGGGCCTCTTCCTCGGCGAAGCCCTTTTGGCGGAGAGGATGGCCATGCACCGGTCAGCGTGGATAGCATGGGTCTTATGGGTCTTCAACGGAGCTGTCGCCTGGGGGGCGGCCTGCTTTACCGTCTCCGGCGAGGTCACGTACTGGGCCTCTACGCTACTCAATCAGTGGAAAGGCGTCAACCGGAGCCTTTATGGTGAACTGCGACCCATCGCTCGGGAGACGTTTCAAGGGTGGGCCTGTGTGAACATGAACGATTGGGACTCGGGCAATGAGACTCGCGATAAGCATGGTCGGATCATGATGGAGGTCGAAAAGTATCCTGAGGCCTGCTACGTCATCGACGAGGCCCGTTTACAGGGAGACGTCGGGGTCGTCTCCGGCACGATGGAAATTCATGGCGTCCGGCGACCGCTCTCTATCGAGGGCCGCATCGAGTCACAGGGCCCGGATTTTCGGTTGAAGGCCCGGTTCCCGACCCGTATTTCGGATTGGGGCATGACGCCGCCTCGACTGATGGCCGTCATGAGCGTCAGGGACGAAGTGCAGGTCGAAATCGATGCGACCTTGCGGTCCGGCCCTTGCGGTCAGGTCCGACATAGGCCACCGAGCATGGGGTCGATGGGGACCCAGAAAGCGGCCGTCTATGAGGCCTACTGTAGCTTCTGCCACATGCCCCAGGGCCAGGGTCAGGGCTACTATCCGCCGGTCACCCACGTCGCCACTTTCTTACGTCACCCCGAGGGTCGAGCCTACTTGGCCCGGGTCGTCATGTATGGGTTGTTTGGTCCGATCGAAGTGGGTCGTAAGAAGTACGAAGGCTTTCTCATGCCGGCCTTTGGGGAACTCATGGACGATGCTATGTTAGCTCGCGTCCTCAATGAGCTCCTTTTTGTCCTGTCGCGTGCTTCCCCACCGGGTGTCGCCCCTTATACAGCGGAAGAGGTCCGGCGCTATCGGACGCCTCCGGCGACGCCGGCCGATATGGGTCACCTTCGTCAGAGGATCGTACGCGAGCTGGGCCAGGCTTCACCGTAGAGCGCCATCCCTCGGCGGCCCGGGGCGCCGGGGGCTTCATGCCAGGCCGTCGGTGACCAGGCGGTGTCGAAGCCGGCGGACTTCGTCCCGGAGTCGGGCGGCCGTCTCAAAGTCGAGCCGTTCGGCGGCCTCCCACATCTGCCGCTCCAGGGCCTCGATCTGTACCTCCAGGGCCTCCCGGGAGGTCGGGACCTCGGCCGCCGGGAGCCGGGTCAGGTCCAGATAGTCCCGCTCAAAGGGGCTTCCGATGAGCTCGTGGATGCGCTTCTGGATGGTCCGGGGCGTGATCCCGTGCCGCCGATTGTAGGCCTCCTGAATTCGACGCCGACGCTGGGTCTCCTCGATCGTCTGACGGATGGCCCGCGTCATCCGGTCCGCATAGAGGAGGACCGTCCCGTTCACGTTGCGGGCCGCCCGGCCGCTCATCTGGATGAGGGCCGTCGGCGACCGCAGGAAGCCCTCCTTGTCGGCGTCCAGGATGGCGACGAGGCTGACTTCGGGCAGGTCCAGACCCTCCCGCAAGAGATTGACCCCGACGAGGACGTCAAACACGCCCATCCGCAGGTCCCGCAGGATGGCGACCCGGTCGAGGGTGTCGATATCGGCGTGCAGGTACCGGGCTCGGACACCGTGCTCTTGGAGAAACTGGGTCAGGTCCTCGGCCATCCGCTTCGTCAGCGTGGCGACCAGGACCCGTTCGTTCCGCTCGACCCGCCGCCGGATCTCCCCCAGGAGGTCCTCCATCTGGCCGCGCGTCGGCCGGACCTCGATGACGGGGTCCATCAGACCCGTCGGCCGGATGAGCTGTTCGATGACACGGCCGCCCGACTTTTCAATCTCATAGGGCCCCGGTGTCGCCGACACGTAGATGACCCACTGGACCCGAGCCTCAAATTCCTCGAAGTTCAGGGGCCGGTTGTCGAGGGCCGAGGGGAGCCGAAAGCCGTACTCGACGAGCGTCTGCTTGCGAGACCGGTCGCCCTCGTACATGCCCCGGAGCTGGGGGATCGTGATGTGGCTCTCGTCGATGATCGTCAGGAAATCGTCGGGAAAGTAGTCCAGGAGCGTCGCCGGAGGCTCGCCGGGCCGACGCCCGTCGAGGTGGCGGGAGTAGTTTTCGATGCCCCGGCAGTAGCCTGTCATCAGGAGGAGTTCGATGTCGTACATCGTCCGCTGGTACAGTCGCTGAGCCTCCAGATGACGGCCCTGGGCTTCGAGTTCCCGCCTTCGCGCCTCCAGTTCGGCCCGGATCGACTCGACGGCCTCCAGCAGGCGGGGTCGGGTCGTGACATAGTGGGTACGTGGAAAGATGAGCTTCCGTTCGAGGCGCTCCAGGCGCTGGCCCGTCAGGGGGTCGAAGGCGATGAGGTCCGTCAGGACGTCGTCCTCCAGGACGATGCGGATGGCCCACTCCTCAAAGGTCGGGAACAGCTCGACACGGTCGCCGACGACCCGGAAGGTGCCCCGCCGCAGAAGGCCCGAGACACGCTCGTACTGGAGTTCGACCAAGCGGTACAAGAGGTCCGAAAGCCGCCAGGCCTGCCCGACTTCCAGGTAAAGATGCATGCCGTAAAAGGTCTCCGGTGAGCCGAGGCCGTAGATGCACGACACGCTGGCGACGATGAGGACGTCCCGCCGCTCGAACAGCGACCGCGTGGCCGACAGGCGCAGGCGGTCGATCTCCTCGTTGATGAGGACCTCCTTTTCGATGTACGTATCGGTCGCCGGGATGTAGGCCTCGGGCTGATAATAGTCGTAGTAACTGACGAAGTACTCGACGGCGTTGTGGGGAAAGAACGTGCGGAACTCCTGATAGAGCTGGGCCGCCAGGGTCTTGTTGGGGGCGATGACCAAAGTCGGCTTCTGCAGACGCTCGATGACGGCCGCCATCGTAAAGGTCTTGCCGCTCCCCGTCACGCCGAGCAGGACTTGATGCCGGTAGCCCTGCTCGACACCCCGGACGAGGGCCTCGATGGCCGCCGCCTGAGCTTCCGAGGGTGCAAAGTCCGTCTCCAACCGAAACCGCATGGGCCTCCCTTCGGTATCGGTGCCCGGCCCTCGGTGTCCGGCGGCTCTTCCCCGAAAACCGAGGGCTGAGCAGTGTTCAATTCGTTACGGACGCGGTAAGCGGAAGTGTTTTTACGGCCATAGGGAGTTGGGCAGGAAGGCCATCGGGCAGTAGGGCAATAAGGCAGTAAGGCAGTAAGGCAATAGGGCAATAATTTATCACGTGTCACCCGTCACCCGTCACTCGTCACCCGTCACTCTACCCATAGGACCTGATGGTCCGGCGTCCAGGGGTCAGCTGTCCGATAGACGGCTTCGGCTACGGCCGGTCCGACGAACTGCCAGAGGACGGCCGGGTGAAAGGCCCGCTCCTGCATCTCCCCCAGGGGCCACAGCCAGTGGGCGATGGCCTGCCGGGCCGACGCCCACTGCGAATGGCGCTCCCGCCAGGCTTGTTCGGCTACATTCCGAAACCGTTGGAAGGCCAGCTCGACGGCATCGAGGGCCCGATGCCAGCGTTCGGTATGCGGCAGACCCTGCGTCCGGGCAACGTCCAGCATACGGGCGTGAAAGGCCCGCAGGTCGGCTTCCATCCGCTCGACGTCCGGCGCCCACGGGGGCGCCTCGTCAAGCGCCGGTGTCCAGGCCGACGCCGGCTGGGTCAGACACCGGACGGCGTCGAGGCCCGTCTTCTGAAAGATGCGTCGGAGCGGCGGCGGGACAAGGGTCAGGCTGAGTCGGGGGAAGACGACCGGCATGGGTATCTCCAGGCAATCGTACAGGAACCGCAGTTGGACCCAGTAAGCCGTCTCGGAGGGACCGGCCACGTAGGTGACCGTCGGCAAGACGAAGTCCTGCACGAGGGGACGCAGGACGACGTTGGGACTGATCTCGGCGACGTGGTCGACCAGCCAGCGGGCGAAGGCAGACGGCGTCCACTGCTCGCCGCTCCCGGCACAGACGATGTGTCCGTTCCGCCAGAGGAGGCGGTGCCGTTTGCCCTCGAGGAGACGGAACATGGGAAAGTAGTCCCGGTGAAGTTGGACCTGCCGGTGGTAGCCCCGGCGGTCGAGGGCTTCCATCCACCGGTCCCAAGCCTCGAGCCACTCGGCCCACCGCTCGACGAGCCGGACCAGGACGGGCAGGGCCGCCTGCTTGAGGGCGACCTGTCGGGCCGATACCCAGCCGGGCAGGGGAAACCCGGCCAGCAAACGGCGGAAATACTCCCGAAAGGCCCCATCGAGCGTCCGGTGTCCGTCGCCGTATGCCGCCCGGACGGCTTCCCCGATGGCCGCCTCGTATAGACCGGGCCGGATGCAGTCCGCATGAAAGCGGACGACCCCGGCGACCCGCTCGTCATCGACCTGAATGAGGCCGACGGGCCGGCGATTAGCCGTCACGTCCCCCGGCAAGTCCGGCCGAACGGGCCGGGACTGGACGTCCAGACTGGTGACCGTCAAGAGTTCCTTGAGGTCGTGGTCTTCGTCGAGGACCCAAAAGGCGGCTCCGATGGATTCACCGTGGTCACGCCACCACTCGGCCAGTCGGACGGCCGTAGCGATCTTGTAAAGGGTGAACAGGGGGCCCCCCAGAAGACCCGGCTGTTGACCCGTAACGACGAGGCCCGCCGCCGGCTCAACGGTCTCCCCCGCCGAGGGGTCCCACGCCTGGACCCAGGCCGGCCAGTCGGTCTGATGGGGTAGACGTTGGAAGAAGGCCCGCCGAACTTCCATCTGGCGTCGATGGGCCTCGGCGTCCAAGGGAGGGCCGGGCAACCAGTCCCGGAGCCGTTCGAAACGGTACAGGTAGTCTCGGAAAAGGTCGGTCGCCGGAAGTTGGTTCCACGAGACCGTCTGGACGTTCATCGGAACTCCAGGGGATAGCATTCGGGGCGCGAGCCGTGAGGCGCAGACCCCATGGCCAGGTTCGGTCCTCGGTGCCTGGTATCCGGCCCCCGGCGTCGGACTGGATCAGGGACCGGGTATCAGGTACCAGGTGCCGAGTGTCCGGTGCCCGACACATGGAACCCGATACCCGGAACTGGATATCTGAATGGAAAGGCCGGAATCCCGGCGGAATTCTCGGCTCATGCTTCGAAAACGCGCACATGGAGTATGCAAGATGCAGGATAGGAACGGAGGGTACCGCCCATCCTATTGTATCTTGCATCCTGCATCTTTACCAAAAAAGTAGTAGAACGCACCCCCCTGGAATTCGGGTTCTTCATCGTCACTTCGTCACTCCGTCACTCCACCGATTCACGGGTGCCGAAGGTCCCAGCCGTCTTCGGCAATCCGGATGCCGGCGGCCTGGACCCGACGGGCCGGCTCCGACGCCGGGTCGTTCAGGGGATTCGTGTTGTTGATATGCGTGTAAATCCGCAGAGCCGCCCGCTGTCGGACCATCCAGGGCAGACTCTCCTCGACCGGCAGGTGCCCGATCGAGCGGGCCGACCGCCCGTAAGGGTCGACGGCCGTCAGTTCGGCCTCGTCCCAAAAAGTCCCGTCGAAGACGAGGATGTCGCTTTCGTCCGCCGCCTGCTCCAGGTCCCCGGTGACCTCCCGCACGATGGGGGCATACAGGAGGGTCATCCCCGTCGTGGACTCCCGAACTTGTAAGGCGACCGTCGCCTCCGGGTGGTCCTCCCACCGGTACGTCGGGGGCTTGCCGGGCACGGGGATAGCCCGAACCAGGAGGCCCGTGTCCTCGTCGGCTGGTCCCCGCAGGGGCGTCCACGTCCCCGGCGAGAGGGTCGACCATCGGGCCTTCACGGCCTCAAACATGGGCATCTGCGCCATCAGCGAGCGAACCCATCCCGTGGCGTAGACACTCACGTAGACCCGGGGATCCGAGATAGGACCCCGAAAGTTCAAGAGCCCCCCGCAGTGATTGATATCTGCGTGGGTCAGGACGACGGCTCGCACGGGAGTCCCCCGAAGCGTCCCCCGAGGAGCCAGGAAGGGGTACCGTACGAACATCGAGCGGATTTCCGGGGGTGCATCGATGAGGACCCACGAATGGTCGTCGGAGGCGACGGCCAGGGCCGCCTCCATCCGGGGCGGGAGTTGACCAGCCCGGGCCCGCTCACAGTAGGTGCAGTTGCAGTTCCACTGGGGGAGGCCTCCGCCGCCCCCCGTTCCCAAAAAGACGACCCGCATGACGGTCCTCCTCCAAAGAATCTGCCAGGACTCCTAACCGTACGCCGTATAGCCGTAAAAGATGCCCTGCCCACCGAATAGCTCCTAAGGGCCTTGGAAGACAGGCAGACCGCCCATCACGCCTTCACTTTATCTCCAGCATCCGCTCGATGGCCCGACGGGCCCGGACCGCGATGGAACGGGGAATGTGGACGACGGCCTCGTCTTGATAGGGCGCCTTCGGGTCACAGCAGTCATCGCAGAAGACGACCTCGATGCGGTCCTCCCGGAGACTGCGCAGGAGTTTCTCAAAGGTGTTCGCCTTCATGTAGTCACACACGGAGGCGGCCGCCACGGGAATGAACTCCTTTTCGGGGACTTCCTTGCGGAGGCGGTACACGAGGCCCTTTTCCGTCGCTACGATAAACTTCCGGGCCGGAGAGGCCTTCGCCCGTTCGACCATCTGCTCGGTCGAAAGGAAGTAGGCGCTCCCGTGGGGAATTCGACCGGATTCGACCTCACTCAGGCAGTAAGAGGCACACCCGCATTCGGGGTGGATCATCAGCTCGGCCTCGCCGGAGGCGAGCTCCCGGTGGTACTTCAGGACGGCCCACGTGAGGGCGTCGGTCCCGATCTTCTCGTGGACGTAACAGCAGGCGTTCCAGCCGTCCTTGGAGTAGTCGTAAATGTCGATGAGGTTCGGGTCAACGCCCTGACGAGCCGCCCGGGCCCGCATGACGTAGCCGAGGTACTTATCGGGCAGGAAGAGGATCTTACGGCCCGGGAAGTGGTGGGCCGCGTAGACCAGGATGGCGTCCGTATTCCGGGACGTCGAGACGAAGTCGCTGAGGGCCTTCGTGTAAACGTCGCTATTGATGTATGTGACGACGATGCCGTCCGGGTGGGCCCGCTTCCAGTTTTCGACCCATTCGTAGTCGGTCCCGAAGACGAGCGAGCACCCGAGGGCCTGGGGCGTGTCACTCACAAAGACCCGAGCCTGGTCGCCGACGATGATCTTGGCCGTCGAGGCCATAAAGAAGACGGCCTGAAAGTCGACCCGCCGGGCCCCGGCGTCCCGGACGTAGTAGCTCAGGCCGAGGGAGTCGCCGACCTTATCGGCGATTTCATGGAATTCGGGGTACAGGTAGTTGTGGACCACGATGGTCGAGCCTTTCGAACGGGCAAGAGCCTGGATTTCGAGGGCCATTTCGGCCAGCTCGAGGCACTTCTCCCACGTGTAGCGACCGGGGTAGAGGTCCTCGGCATACCGCCGGAAGAGTTCGTACCATCGCCGGGCCAGTTCCCGCGCATTCATCGGTGGCTCCTTTATGGAGGGCGGGTAGTGCCTCGCCCCGGGTACCCAACGGGGCCATACGGGAGTACGGCAATGATTCATTCATCCCTTCCTTCCCTTCATGTTAGGAAGCGGTCGAGAGGGGTGCAAACGCGAAGTCTGGGGCCTCGTCAGTCATCCGTCTGGAAGAGGCCCAGGGACCCGGACAGGGCCACCCCCAAGAAGCCGATGCCGATAGACCACACGGTCAGGGCCAGGGACCGCCCGATCGCCTCCACGAAGGGGAATTCAAGGA
>Ga0197143_1001213_pt1 | contig 22607 bp, 26 predicted proteins | sample GBS70_MetaG_FD_148603 | JGI IMG/M metagenome (GOLD analysis project Ga0197143, IMG submission 148603) | Sediment microbial communities from Great Boiling Springs, Gerlach, Nevada, United States - GBS 70_MetaG | ecosystem: Environmental > Aquatic > Thermal springs > Hot (42-90C) > Sediment...
TCCCACCCACTCCGAAAATAAGCCTTCGGCTTTAAACTTCGCCCCCATTAAAACCCCCTAAAATAAATAATTTCAGTGTTCTTCTTAAAAATTATTGATAATCAGCAACTTAACACTATTTATTGGACAAAGCACATATCTATTGGATTTAAAGGATTAGTGTTAGTGCGGTGGGACTTATAGAGTGTTCTTGAGCATGCTCTAAGCCCACCAAAAAGGTTATTTTTGTTTAATTCTATATTCTCTACAAGACTTTATATATTCTAGAAGCTCCGTTAAAGATAAGCTATTTATAACATCCTCTTTTGTTAATAATCCTTTTCTTGCCATTTTAACACCAAAAATCATCATATAAAATCCATTTCTATTATGGGCGTCAGTTCCAATTGAAAATTTAACACCATATTGTTTTGCTTTTAATATATTTAAATCATTTAAATCAAGTCTATTATAATGAGCATTTATTTCTAAAATAATTTTTCTTTCAGATGCCTTTTTAAATAATTCATCCAAATCTAATTTATATGGTTCTCTTGAAAGAACAAGTCTTCCTGTTGGATGTGCAATAATATCTACATAAGGATTATCCATAGCTTTTAAATACCTTTGTGTAATATCTTCATCTTTTTTTACATTGTGTATTGAAGCAAGAACAAGATCTAAATTCTTTAAAATTTCATCAGGATAATCTAAGCTTCCATCATTTAAAATTTCAACTTCTGCTGAAACTAATAATTTAACTTTTGAATTTCTATTGAATTTCTTTATTTCTTCATTTCTTTTTAATAAATCTTCAATATCCATTCCTCCTGCAACTTTTAAACTTTTTGAATGGTCAGTAATAGCAACATATTCATAATTCATTTTTAATGCTTCTGCTTCAATTTCCCAAAAATCCATAACTCCATCTGAATATCTACTATGAACTTGTAAATCACCTTTAATATCATTAAAATCTATAAGTTTTGGAATTTTAAATTGCTTAGCAAGCTCAATTTCTCCTCTTGCTTCTCTAATTTCAGGAGGAATATATTGAATTGAAAGTTTTTCAAAGACTTCTTCCTCACTTCTACCTGCTATATAAATTTCATCTTTAAATAATCCATATTCATTTAATTTATATCCTTTTTCAATAGCTAAATCACGCATTTGAATATTATGCTCTTTTGAACCTGTAAAGTACATTAATGCTGAACCCCAACTTTTCTCATCAATTAATCTAATATCAATTTGAATTAATTTGTTATTTGAAAGTTCGTATAAAAATGAAATTTTTGTTTCTCCTTTTGCTAAGATTTCTTTAATCCTTGGATGTTTTAATATATCTTCTGAAACATCTCTTCTTGAAAGGATTAGAATATCTACATCTCCAATAGTTTCTTTAAATCTTCTAAATGAGCCTGCTATTTCAATTTTTTCAATATCTTCAATTGAACTTAAATAATTTTTAAAATTCATTATATCATTATAAACTTCACCAATAGGAAATCTTTGAGATAATTTTTGATGTAATTCTAATCCTTTTTTCATATTTTCAATTTTTTTTATTCCAAATCCCTTAATTTTAAGCAAAGCACCTGTTTCTAAAACATTTTTTAATTTCTCAATACTATCAACTGAAAAATGTTCATATAATAATTTTGCTGTTTTTGGTCCAATATATGGAATATTCATTATTTCAAATATACCTTTTGGGATTTTACTTAGAAGTTCTTCATGCTTTCTAATTTTTCCAGTTTTTAAAAACTCTATAATTTTTTCTCTTAAATCTTCACCAATACCATAAATTTTTTCATTCCTTTGAATATAAACACTTATATCTTCAACTAATCCTTCAATAACATTTGCTGCTGTTCTATAAGCCCTTATCTTAAATGGGTTATCTCCAAGAAATTCCAATGCATCTGCTATTTCATTAAAAATTTTGGCAATAATTTGGTTATTATTCATAATGTTCAAAATCAAATTTAAATTTTTTAATTCCTAAGAGATTTCTTATTCTTTGACTTATGAATTTTTCAGTATCTTTTAACCCATAAGTTGAATTTGAATTTATATATAAATCATGAATATAAAGATATATTTTATCACCAATTTTTATAGGTGTGTTCTCTCTTTCAAATTCAATTTCATAATCAGGTCTTTCAAAAAGCTTAACTAAGAATAAATCTTTGTTTATTCCACCTTTTGGAACAAATCCTTTATAAATTCTTTGAAGCCAAAATATATTAGCAAATTTAATTAATGTTTTTATATTTTCATTTTCCTTAATATGCTCATAAAATTTAAATGGGAGACTTTCTTCAAGTAATGTTAAGAACATTTCAAAATTAAACATTTCAAATATATCATAATCAAACAAATTTCTTGAAAGTTTAAAAATATCTTCCCCTTTTCTTGATTTATAAAGGAAAAATAAATAGCCAAGCGTATAAGGATCAGATAGTGTTTTATAAAGTAAATCTAATAATTCTGCTAAATAAATTAAATTTCCATCTTCATATTCTTCTAATTGTTCTTTTGGAAGATATGGAAATCTTGGTATTATGTTTGATGTTATAAATTCCTTAACATTTATATACTTAACCGCTTCAACATAAAGTGTTTTTTCCCAAAATGTTGCCCATCCTTCATGAATGTACTTTGTAATTGTAATTGGATAAGAGTACATTGCTCTGTGTCTGAAAATTGAAATAATATCTCTTATTGGTTGGGCAATCCAAGGTATTGACATTAAAGCATATAAAATATCACCTTCATTTTCAGTTGGATATTCAGGCTCTTCAATAACAAATGTTTTCTTTTCAATATCAAATTTCTCCCTTGGTCTATATAATATAGAAGAAGGTTGTATTTCATAAGTCCTAAACGAAGATGATACTTCACCTAAGATTTCTGCTATATCCTCAACACTTTCAACAAAATCAATACCATACTTTTCTTCATAATTTTTTAAAATTTTTCTATATTTATTAACCGAAGATGTATAAGAAATAATTGAATTGTAAAATTTATTTTTTAATGAATGATTCTTAAATAAATCCGAATGAGCATAAGCATGTAGAACAACTGCTATTTGATAAGCAATTGGCATATCGCTTCTAATAAAACCAATTGCATAATCTCCCATATCATATATTACTTCAAGAACACCTATTACATAATTTTTTGTCCAATCTCTTTCCAATAAACTTTGTTGCCAATAAATATAACCATCTTCCCAGAATTCAATATCAGATGGAATTCTGCCCATTAAAGCATCTGATATTTCTTCATTATCAATTATTATCCACTCAACAGGAAGTGGGTCTAAGTGATGTGCTTTAACAAGTGCTTCTAAATCTTCTATAACTTTTTTATCTATTTTGGGCATAGCTAAATTTCCCTATTTTTCCTAGATGTTTAAATATCCAATTTAAAACACTTACAGTATCAACATTACTTGAGACCGCTATTTCTCTTCCCATAAAAAGAATTGAACTATTTGGAGGAATATAACTAAATGTGCTAAAAGCATTTTCACTATCATAAACAATAATTCCATAAAAATGAAATGGCTCCCCCCTGAAAATTGTTTTTTCAAAAATTTCTAAATCATTTGAAAAAACAGAAAAATCACCTGCATAGAATAAATATCTACTATAATTTTTATACTTATTTGCTATATTTCTAACTTTTACTGAAAAATCATAAAGTGAAGTTCCTCCACCCCCTTGAATTTTAGCAAATTCTCTAATTGGATTAGCTAATTCACTATCAAGAATTGATAGAGGATTTTCAGATTTTTGAATTTTTAAGGGACCAAAAATTTTTGCTGAAACTTCATGAGAAACTCCATAAAAATTTACTATTTCAAAGTTCGTTCCAAAAAATTGAATAAGTCCTATTAATAAAGATTTTGCTATAACCCTTTCAATATCACTAATTGAACCAGACACATCTATACCAAGAATAACTAAGCATTTTTTACTTATTGTTTCCTTTATACTAAAACGATTAAATACAAGGTCTTCATCTGAAAAAGGAGTATCAAATAATGAAGAAGGATCTAAATTACCTTCAATAGCAAGTCTTCTCATTTTTTGTTTAAGTGTTCTTTCTAAATCTAATTGACTAAATCTTCCAACTTTACTTTTACCTTCTTTTCTAACATCAAATTCATAACTTGTTTCTTCAATAATTATTGGAATTTGAAAATCAGATAAGAAGTATTTTACAATTTCATCTCTTCCAACAGCACCCTCATCTTCACTACCAGGACCACTACCTGTTGTTATCCCTAAATCAAATTCCCATACATATAATGGTCTTGGTAATGATAATCTTGGAATTTTAGTAGTTTTATCCAAGGAAACATTTGGCTTTTCTTTAAGCAATCTTCTTAGATATTTCCACTTTGTATTCATAAGTATTTTTAAATTTTAAAGCATAAAAGTAAAACTTTAAAATTTCAAATATGAAGAAATGCCCAAATTGTAATGTGTTTATGAACGAAGTTATAAAAGTTGGAATTTTAATTGATGTTTGTTCTCAATGTGGAGGAATTTGGCTTGATAGAGGAGAACTTGAAAAAATTATAAATAGAATTAAAGAAATTGAACATGATTGGGAGGATGATTATAGGAAATATAAACATTATGATGATTATGAATATAATAAAAAAAAGAAAAAGTGGTTTGACCTTTTTGATATATTTGACTAATGTTTAGAACAATTGTAAAAATTAGATTTTCTGCTGCTCATTTTCTAAAAAGTTATAAAGGAAAACCTGAAGAAATTCACGGCCATAATTATTTGCTTGAAGTTTATATTAATTCAGATAAATTAAATAATGAAGAAATAACTTATGATTTCCTTGAAATTGAGAACTTCTTAAAATGTTTAGTTCCTGATAGAAAATTCTTAAACGAAATTTATGACTTTAATCCAAGCTGTGAAAACTTAGCAAAATTCTTCTATAAAAAAATTAAAGAAAAATATCCAAATTTAGAAAAGGTTATTCTTTGGGAAACAGAAAATTTTGGTATTGAATATAGTGATAGCGAGTAAATAAGGTAAAGCCCCCCAAGGCATAAAAATGGGTATTTTAAAGCCGAAGGCTTGAATAGATTTTACTTTTTTATCCTTTAAAATTTCGTTCTTGCTTGAAATAATTTTAGATAGATATGAATTTCCAAATTATAAGAGGAAATTAAGAGATTTTAATGCTTATTCAAAGAATTTTAGTGATTTTTGTAGTGATTTTATTGAAGTGTTTTTAAAAATTGAAGAAAACAAAATTTTAGATATCGGATACGATGGTAAATTATGCACTATAAGTCAAGGTGTTATTGAAATTGTAATTGATAGAATTATAAATAAAAGTATAGATGAGATAAAGAGTTTTTCTATTGATGATATAAAAGAATTAATTGGTGAAGAAACTTTAAAAATTAGAACAAGATGTTGTTTAATTGGTATTGAAACCATAAAAAATGCTATAATTGAATATGAAAGAAATTATTCATTTAATTCAAGAAGTTGAACGATTAAAATTTATTCCAAGATCAGGTTGGACCTATTATGGAATAAAATTTCCAGAAAGTGTTGCTGAACATAGTTTTTTAGTAGTATTTTTAAGTTTAATTGTTGGATTATTATTAATAAAAAGAGGTGAAAATATTGATTTGAAAAAAATTTTAATTATGGCAATAATTCACGAACTTGGTGAAGTAAAAATTGGAGATATTCATCTGGTTGCGAAGAAATACTTAGGATTTGATAATGTTGATAATGCAGAAAAAAGAGCGACTTTTGACTTATTAAATGGATTAAATTTAGATGAACTAAAAGATATTTATGATGAATTTTTGGAAGGAAAAAGTAGAGAAGCAATTATCGTAAGGGCTTGTGATAAATTAGAACTTTTATTTCAAGCAAAAATTTATAAATTAGATGAAATTTTTAAAACCGAAGAAAATTTAATTGAGATTGAAAAAGAAGGAATTATTAAAGAAATTTTCACTTACCTATACAAAAATCTTTAAAAACTCTATTTAGAATCTCTTCAGGTAAATCTTCAATTCCAAGTAATTTTGATATTGAATTTACAGCTAATCTTATTTGATGGGATAAAATATCCAAAGGTTCATATTTTAAGTTAAGAGTTTCCTTTAATCTATCATAAGCATATTGTAAAAGTTCAAATTCGCTTCTTGAAAAGTAATAATCTGCAGAAATTTCACTTATTGCTTTATTATATAAATTTCTTTTTAATTCTTCAAAACCTATGTTTTCTTTTACAGAAATATAAATTGGATTATAATTTTCAATTATAGGTTTTGAAATTTCACATTTATTAACTACTAAAATTAGCTTATCTTTTGGAACTTTATTTAATAATTCAATTTCAAATTCTTCTATGTTTTCAGCAGATAGAACAAACATAACAATATCTGAAAATTTACTTAAATTCAGGCTTATTTCAATACCAATTTTTTCTATTAAATCAATAGCTTCTCTAATTCCTGCAGTATCAATAACTCTAAATAAAATTCCATTTATGTTAATATATTCAGAAATATAATCTCGTGTTGTTCCAGGAATATCTGAGACGATTGCTCTTTCATATCCAAGAAGCTTATTAAATATTGATGATTTTCCAACATTAGCTTTACCAATAATAACTACACTTATTCCCTCACTAATTTTTTCTATACTTGAAGAGTTATTTATTAAATCTTCAAAAATTTTTAATATATTATTAATTCTTTTAAAGACTTCTTCTTTTGAAATTTCAGGAACATCTTCCTCAAAATCTATTCTTGCTTCAATTTCTTTCAATAAATCCAGTAAATGTTCTCTTAAATTTTCTATTTTCTTTGATAGTTTTCCTTCAATTCTTTCTCTTAATGGGAAAATAGCAAATTCATCCTTAGCATTTATAATTTCATTTATTGTTCTTGATTGAATTAAATCTAATTTCCCGTTTAAAAATGCCCTTTTTGTAAATTCTCCAGGTTCTGCTTGTCTTGCTCCAATTTTTATAATTTCTTTAACAATCATTTTGGGAATAATAATTCCACCATGGGAAAATATCTCAAGCATATCTTCACCAGTATAACTTTTTGGTGCTTTATAGTAAATTGCAATAACATCATCAATAACTTTTCCATCGCTATTGAACAACTTTAAATAATGGGCGTATCTTTCTTTTAATGTTTTTTTAAAAATTTTTTTTATAATTTCATTTACTAAGCTTCCACTAACTCTTATTACACTAATTGCAGAAATTCCATATCCACTACTAATTGAAACAATAGTATCATTTAACATCCGGAACGATAACTAATTTTGTTCTTTTACCTTTTCCTACTTTTTCAATTCTTATCCCCTTTATACTTTTTAAAGCTTCTATAACCAATTTTTTTTCATAACCTTTAATTGGATCTAATGTGTATTCAAGCTTGTTTTCAATTGCTAATTTTGCTGTTGCAATTGCTTTATTTATAATATATTCTTCTCTTTTCTTTTTATAACTACTTATATCAAAAATAAATTTAAAGTTTTTTGGAAACGATTTTTTAAGCATTAAATTAAGTAAATAATTTAGCTCTTGAAGAACTTTTCCATCCTTTCCTATTAAAACACTATCCAAATCCGCAGTTTTCATATTAATATAAATTGTGTTTTTATCTTGTGGTATAATCTGAAATTTACCTTTTGTACCAAGTTTTTGAAAAAGCTCCTTTATAAAATTTTCAATTTTTTCAATCTCTTCCGTCCTTTTATAAACTCTAACTACAATTGGATCTTTCTTTATAATTACATACTTAACAGAATTTATATCTACTTGGAGCTTGCTTAGAGCTTTTTTTATAGCTTTTTCAATCGTTATATCACTTTCATCTACAAACTCCATATTTTTAACCCCCTTTTAATAAAAACTTTTTAAATATAAACTGCTCTAAGATACTAAAAAGGCTATAACTTAACCAATAAAGGACAAGTCCTGCTGGAAATGTTAAGAATATCAATAAGAAAATTAATGACATAATTATACCTATCATTTTTGAATTTTTATCAATTGATGGTTGAATAAGTGAATTTATTAAGCTAATTAATGTCATTAAAATAGGAAGAATAAAATAGGGGTCTTTTGATGATAAGTCCTTAATCCATAAAATAAATGGAGCGTTTTTAAAATCAATTGAAGTTATAAGAACTTGATATAATGCAAAAAATATAGGTAATTGAATTAGCAAAGGTAAGCAGCCACTAAATGGATTAACTTTTTCTTCTTGATAAATTCTTAAAATTTCTTTTTGTAGTTTTTCAGGGTCATCTTTGTATATTACTTGTAATTTTTGAATTTTGGGTTGTATTTTTGATAATTTTCTCATAGCAATATATGATTTATAAGTTAAAGGTGAAAAGATAATTTTTATTATTAATGAAAATAATATAATTACAAATCCATAATTATGAACAAGAGAATAAAGTCCTCTAAAAGAATAAAATATAATTTGACTAAATGGTGCAAACAAGAAAAACCCCCAATCATAAATCGGTTCAAGTCTTTTATCTATGGATTTTAAAACTTGTGGGTCAATTGGTCCTAAGTAGAATTTAAAATTAGTATTTACTTTCCCTTCAAATATGATTCTGTCATTATATAAAAATGCTTTATTGTTTTTCATTTCATTTAAAATAATAAATGAGAAATAGTGTGTTTTTGAACCGATAAAGTTCGCATAATCAACATTAAATGGAGTTATTAATTTATCCTCTGTAATTTTATTTAACTTTTGATCATAATAAATAAAATTTGAATATCGTTTTTCATAGCTATCTTCAAGATTTGGATTTATTCCGTATGAAATGATTTCACTATCACTTGATATAACATTCACAAGATAATTGCTCTTAAATTCATATATAATGCTATCATTTCCACTTTTAAGAATAACTTTATTTTCTAAAATTTCATAATTAAATTCTTTGTCTTTTAAGTTTTTAAATATAAAAATTGGATAGTTTTCAACAAGCTTACTTTTATACTTTTCAATATAAAAGCTTTTTATAAATCCTCCTTTTCTTGATATTTTAACACTATAAAGTTCATTCTCATAAGATATTAAGCTATCTGATATTGGAACTTCAATTTTTAAATTTGATTGATTTTTTATATTTGTTGGTTTTGGTGGGAATAAAAATGTCCAAAGAAAAAAAATTGTAAATGCTATTATAAAATAAACAAGAATTCTATTCATGGATAATCAATACCTCCTTTTGATATTGGATTACATCTTATAATTCTCCAAATCCCCTTTAATAAACCTTTTAAAATCCCATACTTCTCAATTGATAATATCATATAATCTGAACATGTTGGATAAAATCTACAACTATTTGGTAAAATTGGAGATAAAAATAACTTATAAAGCTTAATAATACTTATAATGATATTCTTCATTAAAACTAAACAGTTAATTTTTTTCTGCCTTTCTTCCTTCTTCTTTTTAAAACTCTTCTTCCTGCTTTTGTTTTCATTCTTGCTCTAAATCCATGTGTCCTTTTTCTTTTAATTCTTGATGGTTGATAAGTTCTTTTCATAAGTTTGAAATTTTAAAGGAGAGCAAAGCCCTCCTAAAATCGTTATTGAGGACAACTAAATTCTCTTATTATTTCCTTTGAACCTGTTGGAAGATTTAAAATAATTCTTAATGAACCTGATGTTATCCCTACATTTCCATTTGGACATTTCGCTATCCTCAATGTATCAATAGGTGAAAATGATATATTAACACTTATATTTGAGCATGTTGATAATTTTCCTTCACCAATAGGCCAAATTTTTAATGTTTTATTTCCAAGTGTATCTCCTGGCTTCCAACCAAGTGCTTGATCAATAAATACATATGTTATTTCATTAATAGAAACATTCCTACAAGTTAAATCGTTTCTTGTATGGTATATTGAACGGATTAATTTATAAACATAATCACTTACATATTCCATTTTAATACTTCCCGTTTGAGAATAATTCTTATCTTCAATAAGAGTATCATTTCTGTATACTTTTAAAATTACTTTAAATGGATTACCCCAACTTACAGAGAATACAAATGGATTATTGTCATAGGTGTCATAATGAACTAAATTTCCAATTAGAGTATAATTTACAACATAATTTTGGTTATTCTTAATAACTGTATCAGTTCTATTATTACAATTAAAAATAATTGTAGCATTTCTATAAACTTTATCTCCATCATTATCAGTTGTATCTGATGGATTATATGAAACACATTTATTTTTTAGGTTTATTCCGTTTGTGTCAATAGAGTACAAGAAATATCCATTATATGTATATCTTTTTACAGTGGGAGCTCCTGGATCTTGAAGTGTATTTGAAGATAATTGAGTTATTTCTTCTATGCTTTGAACTGTGAAATCTATATCTTCCTGAGCTACTTCCCCCACTTTTTCACCTCTTTTACAACCAAGTGCTACTATGCTCCAAACTGACAAGATATATATCAATCTCCTCATGGTCTAACCTCCTTTAATATAACTATGGATTCTGCTATTTCTTTAATTGTTTTTCTGCTATCCATAGCTTTCTTTCTTATATAATTATAAGCCTCCTCCTCACTCATTCCGTATTTCATTAAAATTCCTTTTGCTCTTTCAACTAATTTCCTTTCTTCAATTTCATCCCTTAGTTTCTTATTTTTCATTATTAAATCTGCTTGATTTAAAATTAAAACAATTGCTTTTTTTTGTTCATCAGTTAAATTCTTATCACTTAACATTACCGAGAAATAGTTTGACTTAATATCTGATTGAATTTTATTATCTTGGAAAACTTTAACAGGTTTCTTAATAATTTTAAATATCATCATTTCAATTTTTTGGCAAATATCTCCATTTTCATCTAATATACTATCTAAGATGTTTTCTAAAATTTCTGCTTTTTTCTTATATTGTTCATATAACCAATCTCTTTCTAATGCACCACTTACAAGTTCTGAAAGCATTTTTAAAATTGTTTTTTCAGTTCTTGTATATCTATGTTCATTTTTATGTTGAACATTCATAACACCTACAAGATTATCTTTAAAAATAATAGGAATTGAGATAATAGCTTCGTATGTATCTTCTTTAAGATTTTTAAAAACTTTAAATCTTTTATCTTTATAAGCTTTCTTACTAATTGAAATAATTTTTCTTTCTTTTCCTACAAGACCTGCAAGACCTTCCCCCATTTGTAATTTTATCCTTCCAACAGCATCGTGATATAATGATGAAGAACCCATTAAAACAAGTTCATCATTTTCCTTATCATAAAGATATATAAAGCAATTATCTGCATTTGTTAATTGACAAGCAGAAACACATATCATATTAAGCATTTGTGAGAGATTTCTTGAATTATTTAAAATTTCTAAAACTTTTAATATAATTTCAAGTGAGTTTTTTTTCATTGAGGTTTAGCAATTGTAAATTCAGGATATTTGTATTTTTCAGGAGTTTCTTTTAACTTTTCACCAAGCTCTTGTAATTGTGAAATTTTTTTCTTTTTCTTAATCCCAATTGAATATAAAACAATTTCTCTTTTAAGAAACTGGATTGCTTTTGCTGGATCTACACCTTTTGGACAAACGTAAGAACAAGACTGGGCAAAATGACATCTAAAACAACCATTTGGACTATCTAAGATTGCTAATCTTTCTTCAAAACCATTATCTCTACTATCATATATATATCTTAAAGCGGACATTAGGGCTTGTGGTCCTAGAAAATCTTCATTACTTTGGGATACTGGACAGGCGGATATACAAGCACCACATTTAATACAATAAGCAAATTGTAAGTAATTTTCAAGTTCTTCAGGAGTTTGAATATACTCTTCTTTTGGATTAACAGTTTCTTCAATATCTTTCCTAATTATATAAGGTTTAATTGAGGTATGATGTTTAAATAAATTATTTAAATCACAGGCAAGGTCTTTAATAACAGGAAATGATTTTAATGGCTCTATTGTAATTTCATCAGTTTTTAATTCCAAAACTTGCGTTTGACAAGCAAGAGAAGGTTTTCCATTTATAACCATAGCACAACTACCACAAACACCCATTCTACAAGATTGTCTCCAAGACAAAGTGCTATCTATTTTTTCTTTTATCTCATTAAGAGCAGAAAGAACAGTCATTCCTTTATATACTTCAATTTCATATTCACTATAATATGGTTTATCATCCTTACTAGGATTAAATCTAAAAACTTTAAATTTAACTTTCATTTACTACCTCCTAAGATAAGGTATCCATGTTGTTAAAAGAGCATAAATGAAAAATAAAATCCCTATTAAAATTAAGATAACATTTATAACTTTTTGAGAAAATGTTGTATTAAATCTTTCAAACAAAATACCTCTAAGTCCATATAAACCATGAAAAAGAGCTAATCCTACAAAAATTGTATAACTTAAAGGAAAAAATAAATCTTTTGCTCTTTTAAAAGTATTTTCAACTGAAAGTGGATCTCCACCTGAAAGGTGCATATAGTACATATGGCCACCAAGAAGTATTATAAGGAACGCTCCGCTTATAATATGAAAAAACCAAAGTTTTCCTTCCTTCATAATCACCTCCCCAAGGGATTATAAAACACAAATAAAGACCAAATTATAAAAATTCCTGCAATAATCATAATTATCCAAGAAAAAGCTCTTTGATAATCAATAGATGATTTGTAAGGATAAATAGGTCTTTCTGGCTTTCCTATGAAAAATCCAAGTTCTAAAAATATAAGTCTTAATCCGTTCATCATGTGGAAAATTACCGCTACAAGTAATAACCATTCTAAAAAGTATATTATTGGATTATAATAACCATTATAATGTCCTGAAATTAGTTTCATAATTTTGTCCCAAAGTTCAGGACTATATGCTCTAAATCCAACAACAATAATATGAACAAGTAAATAAAAAATTAATATAATTCCTGTTAATCTGTGTAATAGAAACAAAATTCTCTCAAAATTCAGTTTTCCACCGTAAAACCAACCCACAATTCCAGGATAATTTTGGTATCTTTTCATTATGTTTAAAATTTTAAAGGATAAAGAATTATGCTGAGCCCCCAAAGGCATAAAGAAAGCAAATAAAACTTGCTTAGTATTATTAGGCTATGAGAGCTTTGTCCCTTTGGTGAAAAAATACTTCTTAAAAATCTTCCAATTAATTTTATATCTTCCCCATAAACTAATCTATAATCGTTTATTGTTTTTACATAACTTAGAGAGCTTCTTAATCTGTGATGATTTGTAAAGATAAATAAAAAAAATTTCATTTTAAAACTTTTCGCTTATAATAGTAGTATCCAGAATAATCACTCCTAAATTCAACTCCGTTTATAATATAAGCTGATATTTTTTCATTATTTATAAGTTTAAGGGCATTTAAAATTTGAGGTATGGTTGTCTTATCAGCTCTTATAATAAATAGAAGACTATCTAAATAGTCAATAATAACACTTGTTTCTGAAATTCCAAGAATAGGGGGGAGATCAAAAATTAAATATTCAAAATTATTTGATATATAATCAATGAAATTTTTAAATTTTGTATTGAGAAATATACCAATAGGATCAACAATTTCATTTCCTGCCGGAACTAAAAATAAATTTCCATTTAATTCATATATCAAATTCTTATAATTCAACTCTTCAATAATGTTTGATAAACCTTTTTCATTATTTAAAGAAAAAAAATAACTCAAACTTTTCTTTCTTAAATCGGCATCTTATGCTAAAATTTTTATTTAGAATGGATTTTAAAACTATTATTCTAAAACTTTCAATTGAATAAAAACAGTTGAAAATTTTTTGATGAAGATTTTTTGAAAGATATATATTCAAAGGTATATCTTCATATTTATTTATAATGGGAATTTCAAAACTATCCTTAATATTTAGCTTAATTTCTAATTCCTCTTTATTCTTAATTGTTTGTTTAAAATATTCCTTTAAGAGGATAATTACAATTGAAAAGAATATTGAAAAGAGTATTGAAAATAATATGTTTATACTTAAACTATTCAACTCACTTTTAATAATAGGATTTTCTGAGATTTGGAATAATTCGAAATCATTTTTCATACTCACTTCTTCCATTTCAATTTCTTTTAACTTTTTATTAAGTAAAGATAAAATTTCCATTATTGATTGCTTTTGGGTATTTAATTTAGATAGTTCATTTTCAAATTCAATTATTTTGTCTGAAATTTCTCTAAATTGGTTTTCTTGGTTTTTTAACAATTTTAATTTTTCATTTAAATATATAATTCGTTTTTGAATGACATTTTTTAGATTTGTTTTTAAACTATCTAATATCATTTTATAGTAATTATATTCTCTACTTTCCTTGCCATATTTTAAAGATAAAATTTTTAATGAATCTTCCATAATAGAAATTTTTAGTAAGTAATTATTTACTAGACTATCATAGCTTACTATTGATTTTTCAAGATTATTCAGATAATTAATTAGATTTTTAATTTCAAAATTTGTTAGATACTCTTGAAAAACAATATCATTTAAAATGTTGGGTTTATTTACAATTTCAAGCTTAATATTTTTTATTTTTTCGTCTATATTTTCAATTTCATTATTATAATAATCAATTTGATTTTTTATAAGAGTTTTTAATTTACTATAGATTTTCTTTTTTTGATTTAAATTATCTTCTAATAGAAAGTTTATGAAATTTTTGAAAATTTCCCCTTCATGTTCATCCTTTGAACTAAATGATAAATGAATGATGTTTGGTGAGAATTTAGGAAGGTTTTTTTCTTTTAAAAATTCAGAAGAACTTGTAACTCTCAAATTTAATTTTGAAATAAAGTTTTTAACTGCATTATCATAATCCAAGAACTTTAATTTAATATAACCTTCTTGATTTGATATAATATAATAACTCTCATTCTTTTCATTTGTTTTAAATTTATAAATGCCTTTTTCAAACGGTTTATATATTTCAATTTTCTTAATTTTTAAGTTTTTTGTTTTTTGGATAATTTCAAAATTGTAATTATATATCGAAATAAATTTTTTTATTGTATGATTACTTATTATGTAATCAATAATTTTTTGATAAGAAGGTTCATTTTTTCCTGGAGGATAAATATAATTCATTAAATTTTCATCTTGATTTCTATTATTATTTTCTTCAACTATTAATTTTGCTTCCCAAACAAATAATTTTCGTGATTTTTGAATAAAGCTAATAATTAAGGTTATTGAAATAAATAAAATTAAATTTAGTATAAATAGTTTATAGTATTTTTTAATATAATACATATTTCACCTTACGATATAAAATTCAACTTTCCTTTGAGATTTTCTATATTCACCTGTATATGATAGTTTTAATTTATTCGCAGGCGCTCCAAGACTAATTAGATATTTGGCAACGGACAAAGCTCTTGCAGAAGATAATTGCCAATTTGATGGATACTTTTTTGTTAGCTCTCCTCTTATAGGTAAGCTATCAGCATAACCTTCAATTATAAGTTCTTTTATATTTTTCCAATCAATATCATAATAAATTTTTTCAAGAATTGGTTTATATTCATCTTTTATTTCCGCACTTCCAATGTCAAAATCAACTTCTTCACTTATTTTATAAGACTCAAAGCATTTAAATTTTTCAGTTTCACTACTTAATTTATATAATTCTCTTGTTAAAGTATCATAATTTGGCTTAAAAGCGATATATAAATTTAATTTTTGAACATTTAAAGCATAAAAATTTATAACATTTTTTATCATTCTCCATTTTCCTTCAACATCGGAAATGTAGTTAAAAATTTCAAAACCATATGGAAATATGAAAGATAGTGAAACGTACGAATAAGCATACTTAATTTTTGGTCTTGTTGTATCAGGTAGAATGGATACTGACACTTTAAAAATAAGAATGTCTGATTCTTTTGAAATTTTCAAATCTCTTAAAATACTATCTTCAATTTCCTTAGGTTTTAAAATATGAACTTTTGTACTATCAATTTGAAGGCTTGTGAAAACTAAGGAATTTGAAAATTCTAAGCATAAATTATTATCACATTTATAAACATTTGATTTCGGATATGTTAGAACAAATGAAGATGGATCATAATCAATTGGATAGATTCTAACAAGTTTGCTAATTCTTTTTGACCTGCTTAAACTAAAAACGATAACATTTCTTAAATATGAATCTATAAAATATATATCTTCTTTGGCAAAATTTAAAATTAATGTAATCATCTTTTTAAAACGAGCCCCCGAAAGGGGGCTTGGGAGATGGAACCATTATTATTTTTTGAAGCTGATTTTTTGAATATACTCATTAGCTTTTATAATATAAAATTCGGTTGTGGGTTTGATGTTAGTAAGTAAAAATGTCTTATATGGAGTATTGAAGGGGAAGTATGGACCATCTCTTGAATTGTCATCAGCACCTGCATTCATTAGCCCAACTAGGGCAGGTATCAGGCTTAGACTTATCATTAACCTCTTCATATTCTACCTCCGAAGTTAAATTATAAGATAAAATTCTAAATTTAGTTTTAAATAAATTATTCTTAATAAAGTATTTATAATTATTTTTAGAAATTTTTTAAAAATACTTTAAAATTTCAAATTTAAGTATGCCAAAATTTAAAAAATTGACGATTTATGAAAGGTTTAAAATATATGTAATGCTAAGGAATTTTTCTGCAAGGAAAATTTCAAAAATGCTTAAAATAAATAGGAATACAATTAACAAAATTAAAAAGGTAGGATTTTTCAAATTTGATAAGTCAGCATATCGGATTTATTTAATTAAAGAAAGAAATCCACATTTTACATTAAAGGATATTCAAAAAATTTACCATGAAAAGTTTAAAAAAGTTATTTCAATTGAAACAATAAGGATTAAGCTTGGAAAATATGATATTTACAAAAGATTAAAAGATGAAAAACTTGAACAATTTATAAACTATCTTATTGAAAATAATTATTATAAAGAAGTTAAAGATATTTTAAAATTTTATAAACCAAAGGATATACAAATTTTAATGAGAATTCCATTTAAATATATTCCAATTTATTTGAGGGCTGATTTAATGGATTACCAATTTAAAAATTATAAATTTGAAAATTATGAAGAATTTTTAAATAAAGTTGATAAACAAATGAAAATTTGTTTAAAAAAGAATTTCATTTTAAGTTATTATAAATTTTTCGCTTTAAAAATTAGCTTATTACTATATTTAAATCGTCAAACTGATGCTTATATTCTTTACTTAAATCATATAAATTACATCTTAAAGCTTCCTAAGAACATAAAAATTAACATTTTAAGAAAATTTTTGTTTTTAGTTTATGCTAACCCAAAGGTTAGTGTTCAATTAGCAAATTATTTAAAGAAATTTAAGAATGATAATGATATAAGAGAAGCACTTATAAAAACTTATAGAAATCTTGGTTATATTAAGAAAGCAAAATTATTAAGTGATAATCATTTTTATGATTGTTTCTTTGAATGCGATTTTAAGAAATTTTTTAAATTTTCTGATTATTATTTCAACGATAAAGAAAATGAGTTGCTCTATAAAATTCTAAAACTCGTAGCAATTGTACTTTCTAACAGACAATTTGAAGATTCACTTGAACTAAAATTAGATATAGAAAAAATTTATAATGAGAAAAAGGAAAAAGTTTATGAATCTTTATATTACTTTGCCCTTGGAATTTATCATTTTAATTTTGGAGAGATTAAGGAAGCAGAAAAATTTCTTAAAAAATCAATAAAAACAGGAATAATTATCTTAAAGAAAAATAAATTTGAGCTTTCAAAATTTAGAAAACAAGAATTAATTTTAAAGTACTTATTAAGCGGTAATATAAGAACAGCTGTTGATATTGCTAAAAGAAGTGGAAATTTAGCTGTTTTAAATATATATGCTTTTTTGCTTAGAAAACCTTATCATAGAATTAAAAAATATAAAGAATTAAAATATGCTTCACATTTAATTAGGAAGAATAATGAAATTAAAGTGTATTTTATGCGATTTTATCCTGTTATATATGTAAATGGTAGGAAGTATATTATTTATAGATTTTCAAAAAGTTATAGATTACTTGCTTATTTAATTTTAAATAATTCAAAGGTCAAAATAGATCATATTGATTGGATTAAGGATATAAAAAGTGCTGTTTATTTCATAAATCGCAAATTTAAAACAACACTTTTAAGTATTCACAATGATGAAATTATTATAAATAGTAAAGTTTATTGTGATATAGATAAATTTTTAAAACTTTATAAATCTTCAAAGAAAAAAGCTTTGATTTTATATAGAGCTGAGCCATTTAGAACAATTTGTTATTATCATAATTGGGCAGAAGATATTAGAGATTTGATTAAAATGAATAGAGAAATTCTGTTAGGTTATAAATGGGAAAGTTCTTGATTAGTAAAACTTGCTTTATCCAATAAATAGTGATAAGTGATTGGCTATCAATTTTTTATCCTTTATAATTTTGGCTATGTCGGTTGATTTAATTTATGATTTTGGTGAAAGTTTTAAGTTTCAAACAGATGATGGAAAAGAATTTATAATGAGTGATAATACACCAAAACCTATGCAATTATTACTTATCTCTCTTATTGGTTGTACTGCAATAGATATTGTTGATATACTGGATAAAATGAAAGTTAAGTATGAAAAATTTAAAATTAGTGCTAATGGAAAAAGAAGAGAAGAATATCCAAGAAAATTTGAATACATTAAAATTACTTATAGTTTCTATGGAAAAGATTTAGACAAATATAGAGAAAAAATTGAAAGAGCGGTTTCTCTTTCACAAGAAAAGTATTGTTCAGTAAAAGCAAGTTTAAATACAATTGTAGAATACGAAATTAAATTAAATGATATTTGAAATCTATAAAGCAAATAGAAAAATTGGATATATTGAATTTAAAGATGAATACAAGATTTTCCTTCCTAATAAATACTATTGGTTAAGTAATTTTTTAGATTCTTTATTAAAAGAGCCGATTTATTATAACAATAAGTTATTAGAACCATTTAGTTATGAGCATCTTACCGCAATAATTGAACAATTTGAAATAATAAAGAGTTCAAATTTAAAATGGAGTTTATTTATTAGTGCTATTGGAGGCGATATTAGAGATATTAAAATTATTAGAAGAAATAAAATTTAGTGCTATTAATAAATAATGTCTTGTTTTTATCAAAGGCAAAAATAAAGCATTCTACCTAAAAACAGGTATTTATAGAACTAAGCTTTGCTTTAATGCTTGATAATAAATATAAAAATTATTCTGAAACTGCGGTAGGCTTATCAATGCTACTTTATTTCAGTGTGGGAAAAAGATAATAAAATAAATACTCTTGCTTTGTCCAATAAATGGTGTTAAGTCTTTTATTATCAATAATTTATGAAAAATTTTCTAAAACTATTGATTTTATGGGGGGCTTCGCCCCCCAAGGCATAAAAATGGGTATTTTAAAGCCAAAGGCTTATTCTTAGGGTGGGTGGGGAAAACAAAGAAAAATAAATACTTTCAGAATTATTGGACAAAGTAAATACTCTAAATTTTTTCCTTTAAAATTTTCATGCTATGGCATATGTAATAACACAACCTTGTATAGGGACAAAGAGTGGGGAGTGTGTTCAAGTTTGTCCAGTTGATGCTATACATCCAAGAAAAGATGAGAATTGGGATGAGACTACACAACTATATATAGATCCTAATACTTGTATAGATTGTGGTGCTTGTGCTTCGGTATGTCCTGTCAGTGCTATATATCAAGAGAATGATGTTCCATCTGAATGGTCTGATTTTAAGGAAAAGAATGCAGATTATTATCGTTTGAGTAAAGAGGATTTTATCAAAAAGTGGGGTTCGCTATAGGGACCTTTGGTCCCTTCATTTTAAGTAATTTAGATTATTTTTATGTTTTAAAGGCTCTTGAAAGTTATGGATTAAACTTTAATGATTTAGGATATAAGAAAGATATTTCTGTTGAAACGAATTTAAAGCCAAAAGGTTTTATTGAAACTTTAAAAGAACCTTTTAAGATAGATACATTATCTTTTAAATTGCTTCAAAGAAATGTTTTTTTTCAGCTTGAAACAATTTTAAATGATTATTATGATTTAAACATTAATGGACCATATTCTATTGTTTTTAATCCTGATACAATATTTTCATCTTTTGATATTAAAATTCAAAATGCTTTAATTAAGTTCATTCAAACATCAAAAATTTACTCCTTTTATTTAGAACATTCAAATGTTGATTTAGATGAGATTGAAAATTTAATTAAATTTGCTAAGGACCAAGTTTTAAATGATAGTTCAATTATCTCTAAGGATAGTGTTATAAGTTATCTTTCAAGGTTAAATTTTAAGAATTTTTTTTATGCTAATTTGGTTTTATTAAATGCTTTTTTAGAGCTTAAAGAAGCTGTAAAATTGCTTAAAGGTAAAGATATTAATTTTTTATATGAAACTGAATTTGGAAAAATTGTTATTACTGATAGTACTATGCCTTCTGATAGTGATTTTATTTATATAAATACCAAAGGTTCTCAAAATTATAATAAAATTTGTCAAACAAATATAAAAATTTGTGCTTTTATTGACCTTGAAGGAGATGATAAATATGAACTTGATAGCTTTTCAATTTATGGTGAATATGGAGCGGTTTTTTTCCATGATAACGAAGGTAATGATATTTATAAATGTTTAGGTTTTTGTCTCTCTTCAACAATCTTAGGCATTTCTTACTTTGAAGATAATACTGGAAATGATATTTATGATGTTGGTAGGTTTTCTATCTCTTCAAGTTTTTACGGAATTTCTATATTTATTGATAATGAAGGTGATGATATTTATAGGGCTATAAATATGGCATTTTCTTTTAGTAGTATATGGGGAATAAGTATATTTGAGGATTTGAAGGGTAATGATATTTATTATTTGGGAAGGTTTTATGAGCATAAGCCATTATGGAAAAATGAATTTTATGGATTTGGATTGGGATTTTCAACTGGTATTAGAGAGGATATAGCAGGTGGTTTTTCTTATTTTGTAGATTATGAAGGGAATGATTTATATAATTGTGGAACTTATTGTATTTCAAGCTCATATTGGTATTCAATGAGTGTTTTTATTGATTCAAGTGGTAATGATAGGTATATTGGTGTTGAATATGGACTAGGAGCAGGTATTCATATTGCAATTAGTTCTTTCTTTGATTTAGAAGGTGATGATATTTATATTTTTAAAGCAGGTCCATCCATAGGAAGTGGTCATGATTTTTCAATTGGATTTTTTTATGATAAAAGTGGAAACGATATTTATTATGTCTCAGGAGGAATTGGAAATAGTATAGCAAATGGTCTTGGAATTTTTATAGATCATATTGGAAATGATAGTTATAATTTTACTGAATATCATTTAAGTTGTGGAGCAAGTCAAAATTTAATTAATCAAAGAGAATTCTTTGGATTAGGTTTATTTATTGATATTTCAGGAAATGATAACTATCCTTCTCAATCAAAATGTAAGAATAATAGCTTTTGGAGAGTAGGGGATATTGGTATTGGTTATGATAGGGAATGACTTAATAAGAAAAGTTCAAGAGCTTCTAAGAAAATTCAATTTAGATGGTTGGTTATTTTATGATTTTCAAAACAAAAATTATATAGCTCAAATGATATTGAATATAAATCCAAGAGAACACTTTACAAGAAGATGGTTTTATTTTATTCCAAAAGATGGAGAACCTATTAAGTTATTATCAAGAGTTGAACCCCATAAACTTGAACATCTAAAAGGTAATAAATTACTATATTCAACTTGGAAGGAAATGATTGAAAAACTAAAAGAAATTTTAAAAAATTCTAAAACAATTGCTATGGAATATTCAAAAAATTGTTCAATTCCATATATTTCAATTATTGATGCTGGAACTTACGAAATTATTAAAAGTTTATCAATGGAAGTTGTTTCATCTGCTGATTTAGTTCAAATGTTTTTCCTTATTTCAGAAAATGAAATTAAAACACATTATCAAGCGGGAGAAATTATAAGAAATGTTTTATTTGATGTTTTTAATAATTTAAATTCATTTAAATATGAGTTTGAGATATGTGAGTTTATTTATAATAAACTAATTGAGAATAACTTAACAACTGATGGTGATTTTCCAATTTTTGCTATTGGCGAGAATTCTTCTAATCCCCACTATATGCCTACAAAAGATAAATCAAAAAAAATTGAGAAAGAAAATCCATTTTTAATAGATATTTGGGCAAGGTTAAATCAAGAAAATAGTATTTATTATGATATTACATGGGTTGGGTATTATGGAAAAAGGATTCCGAATGAATATAAAAAAATTTTTGAAATAGTAAAATTTGCAAGAGATTTAGCGATTGAATATATAAATAGTAAATTGGATAAGAATTTGGAAATTTTTGGTTATGAAGTAGATGATATTGTAAGAAGTTATATTATTCAAAAAGGTTATGGAAATTATTTTATTCATAGAACAGGTCA
>Ga0197143_1001215_pt1 | contig 22578 bp, 23 predicted proteins | sample GBS70_MetaG_FD_148603 | JGI IMG/M metagenome (GOLD analysis project Ga0197143, IMG submission 148603) | Sediment microbial communities from Great Boiling Springs, Gerlach, Nevada, United States - GBS 70_MetaG | ecosystem: Environmental > Aquatic > Thermal springs > Hot (42-90C) > Sediment...
TTCGTAAGGGAGGGCAAAGTTACCGAGGTCCTGGCCGAGGTAAGCTTTACCATGGGCCGGGGCGAATTCGTGGCCCTGGTGGGGCCGAGCGGTTGCGGCAAAACCACCCTGCTCCGTATTATCGCCGGGCTGGTCCCGCCTTCGTCGGGGGTCGTCCGGGTGGGGGGGCGGGCGGTGACGGGGCCGGGTCCCGACCGGGCAATGGTCTTTCAGCAGGATTCCCTCTTTCCCTGGCGGACGGTCCTTCAAAACGTCCGGTTCGGCCTTGAGGTTCGGGGAGTGGGCCGCCGCCAGGCCGACGAGGTGTGCCTCAAGCTCCTGGAGCGGGTCGGCCTCAGGGCCTTCGCCCACTACTATCCCCACGAAATCTCGGGCGGAATGCGCCAGCGGGTCAACCTGGCCCGGGCCCTGGCCGTGGACCCGCAGATCCTGCTGATGGACGAACCCTTCGCCGCCCTGGATGCCCAGACCCGGGAGCTCATGCAGCTGGAGCTTCTCCGGGTCTGGTCGGACACCGGCAAGACGGTGGTCTTCGTTACCCACCAGGTCGACGAAGCCTGCTACCTGGCCGACCGGGTGCTGGTGATGGCCTCCCGGCCCGGCCGCATTATCGAGGACATTCCCATCGAAATCCCCCGACCCCGGCCCCTTCAGGTTAAGCGGACGGCCGGCTTCGGCCAATACGTGGAGCACATCTGGGGCCTGCTTGAAAAAGAGGTCCGACAGGCGGCCCTCGGCCTGCCGTCGGCCGAGTAGGGGCCGGCCGGTTTGACAGGGCCCGGGGGCGGCTGGTATACGCTTTTGAAAACTTCGCCCACAGGAGGCCGCAGGCACATGCCCTACACGGTAAACCTTGAAGGCAAGGTCGCCATCGTTACCGGTGCCGGCCGCTATAACGGCATCGGGCGGGGCATCGCCCTGGCCCTGGCCGATGCCGGGGCCGACGTGGTGGTTACCGCCCGCTACCGGCCCCCCGAAACCTACCCCGAATACGAAAGGGCCATGGGCTGGCGGGGGGTGGAAAGCGTGGCCGAAGAGATCCGGGCCTTGGGCCGGCGGGCCCTCCCCCTGTGGGTCGACGTCACCGACCGGGACCAGGTGGTCGGGATGGTGGAGCGCACCCTGGCCGAGTTCGGCCGCATCGACATCCTGGTGAACAACGCCGCCGCCCCCCGGGGAAGGGACCGGGTCCCGGTGGTCGACCTCGAAGAGGACGCCTGGGAGGAAGTGCTCCGGGTGAACCTGACCGGCACCTTTCTCTGCTGCAAGTACGTGGCACCGGTTATGATTCGGCAGGGTTGGGGCGGCAAGATTATAAATATCTCCTCCATCGCCGGCCGTCGGGGCAACCCCCGAATGGGAGCGTACTCGACCTCTAAGTTCGGCCTGCAGGGGTTCACCCAGGTCCTGGCCATGGAGCTGGCTCCGGCCGGCATTAACGTGAACGCCGTCTGCCCCGGCCTCATCGAAACGGAGCGGATGTCCGACTGGGGGGCCTACGAAGCCCGGCAGTGGGGGGTGAGCCTCGAGGAAGCCCGGAGGCGGCTCATCGAGCAGATTCCCCTGCGCCGGACGGGCACCGTGGCGGACGTGGCCAACCTGGTCGTATTTTTGGCCTCGGACCGGGCCGGCTATATAACCGGGCAGACCATCAACGTCTGCGGGGGCCGGGTCCTGAGTTGATGCGTCCTGGGCGGCTTATTGGGCTCCTAGCCGCCCTGCTCTGGCTGGCGGGCGGCCTCGCCCTGGCCGACAGGCCCATTGCCAACGGCCGGTTCTTCCAGACCGGACCGGAGGGCCTGGGCTACTTCGTGGCCGACTGGGACGGCTACCCGTTCTGGACGGCCTTTCAGGCGGCCGGGGGCGAGGCCGGCCCGGGCCGGCCGGTAAGCCGCCGCTTCCTGGCCGGGAACGGCCTGGCCCAGGCCTTCGACCGGGGCCTGATATTCAGCCGGGGAGACGGAAAGAGCTGGGAGGTGCGGCCCCCCGGTCCGGTGCCCGAATCGGCCCGGCGGCCGGAGCCCGAGCCCAGGGTAAGCCTGCCGGCCGATGAGGCTCCCCACCGGGACCCGGTGGAGTGGTGGTATTTTACCGGCCACCTGACGGACCCCGACGGCCGGGAGTTCGGCTTTGAGCTCACTTTCTTCCAGGTTATCGGCCGGGCCGGAATCGCCGGCCACTTTGCCCACTTTGCGGTTTCGGCCCCGGACCTGGGGCTCTTTATCACCGACGAGCGGTTCGGCCTGCCGGCTCGGGATCCCCGGCCGGGATTGGTCGACCTGCAGCTGGGCGACTGGCTGATTCGGGGCCAGAACCGCCGCTACCGGCTGGCGGCCGGGGACGGGGCGGCCGCCTTCGACCTGGAGCTGGCCGATGCCAAGCAGGCGGTGCTTCACGGGGATACCGGCCTCGTTTCTTACGGCCCGGCCGGCGACAGTTATTACTACTCCCGGACCCGGCTCACGGGGGCGGGGCGGCTGCGGCTGGGGGGAGAGGAGCTTCCCGTGACGGCCCTGGCCTGGCATGACCGCCAGTGGGGCGGGTTCACCGCCCTCCTCGGGGGCGGCTGGGACTGGTTCTCCATCCAGCTGGACGACAACACCGAAGTTATGCTCTACCTGGTCCGGCTTTCCCCAGGGCCTCCGGCCATCCTCCACGGCACCTACGTAGATGAGTACGGGGTCGGCCGGCCCCTCGGACCCCAGGACTTTCGGGTTACGGCCCTGGGAACCTGGCAGAGTCCCCTTACCGGGGCGGTCTACCCGTCGGGGTGGGCGGTGGAGCTTCCCGGCGAGGGCCTGGTGCTTTCCCTTGCGCCGGCGATGCCCGGTCAGGAATTCATCAGCCGGGTTTTCGGGCTGGCTTACTGGGAAGGGAAGGTGACCGTCTCCGGCCAACGGGGCGGCCGGGAGGTCTCGGGCCGGGGCTATGTGGAGTTGACCGGTTATGCTATGATTCGGTAGACCCAGCGGCGCAGCTGTTCCGGCCCTGGCCGGACGGGGAAGGTGCAAAGGCCTGAGTGAAGGGTTTTAAGCCGGTCTTTAGGGCCCTCGGCCAGCACGGGCCCCTGGCCGTCGCCCTCGTTGCCCTGCTGGCGCTGGGCTTTCTGGCCCTGCGGCCTCAGCCCGCCGATAACTCGGCCGCCTTCAGCGTCTTCAATCCGCCCCCTAGCCGGGTGGCCTTTATGGCCCCGTCGGCGGCGCCCCGCCCGGCCTCCCTGCTGACCCCCGAAGGGGTCGCCCGGGCGTATATTTACGCCCTGGTCGAGGGCAACCCCGACGCCGTCATCCGCCTTTCCCGGCCGGGCAGTCGGTCCATCGACCTGACGCCGGGGTACGGGGTACCCGGGTTCGGCCTCGTCTGGTTAGATATCCGGGAGCTCAGCCGGGCCGAGGACCGGGTGGAATTCGAAGTTCGGGGGATGCTCGCCGACGGAAACCGCCAGGACCCGGTGGCCCGCCGCCCCTTCCAGGGCCGGCTGACCATCCGCTGGGCCGAAGGCTCCTGGTACGTGGAGCGGGCCGACCTGGCGACGGGCCGCACCTGACGGCCCGGCCTTCAACGGCCCAAAATCGGCAGGTACAGGCACCGCCAGGCGGTGTCCGGGCAGGGCCGGGCGGGCGGTGAAGGCCCCGAACCCGGGGTCGGCGTTGGGGTGGGTGGCGGGGCCGGGGAGGCCGGCCGGGTAAAGACGACCACCCCCCAGGGGCCGTCGCCGGCCTGGGCGCTGGCCGGATTGGTCGGGTCCGAAACCTTAACGAAACCCACCAGGTTGTTCCGGTAGGTCTGGTTGTCGGCCCCCGTCACCACCAGCAGGGCCTCCTCGGGGCTCGGTCCGGGGTAAAGGACCATCGAGTTAAACCGGTTGGGCTGAGTCGGACCGAAAACGGTGAACTGAACCGACCTCTGGGGTAGCTCGATCCGCCAGATGGAATTGTCCGAGCCGCAGGCCACGTAGAGCCACTGCACCCGCGGGTCGTAAACGATGGCCACCGGTCCGGCCCCCACCGGAATCGGCCCGGAAATGTCCGGGACAGGGCGCAGGTCGAAGGTGAAGCTTTCCACCCGGTTGGCGGCCTGCTCAAGGACGTAAATCCGGTTTATGGGCTCGCCTACCGCCTGAACGGCCACAGGCCCGGAGCCCGCCTCGAGGGTGGCGGTGGCCGCGACCTGATGGGTCGTCGGGTCCAGCAGCGCCAGGGTGCTGCTTTCTCGGTTAGCCACCACAACCCGCCCGTCCGGAAGGAACCCCAGGCCCCTGGGGCCGGTCCCAACCTGGGGCTCGGCCACCACCCGGCCGTCGTCCGTGGCCAGGATGCTCACGGTGCCGGCCGCCTGGTTGGAAACGTAAAGAAACTTTCCGTCGGGGGAGACCGCCAGCTCCCGGGGGGTGCGGACGGTTCCGTCCCGCCTTAAAGACCAGGTGGCGACGACCGTAAGATTGGCCGGGTCGACTACCGTCACCGAGTCGGCGGCCGAGTTGCTCACGTAGAGGCGGTCGGCCCGGGGGCTGAGGGCGAGGCCGAAGGGCTCGCACCGGGAGCCGATATCCGAGGGGCAGGCGAGGTTGAGGGTCCGGTAGGCGGCCCGGGACGGCAGGTAGATGACGGATAGGCTGTCGGCCTGGCTGTTGGCCACGAAGGCCCAGGGGCCGTCAAAGGGGAGGGGTTCGCCCCCGGCCCGGGGCAGAAAGCCTGCGACCAGGGCAAATAAGATGACTGCGCCGAGAAGGAGCATCCTTGCGGCCGACAAAAATCCGCTCCGCTCTGCCCGCGACCGGGCGAAGGGTCTTTCGGGTTTATTTTAAGCCTTAAGGGCCGCCAAGGGGCGGCCTGCGGACCCGTACGAACGTACTCAGTCGTGGGCCACGGCCACCGCCCAGACCTGCCGGGCGCCCGCCAGCCGCAGGGTTCGGGCGGCCTCGGCCACGGTGGCCCCGGTGGTGATAACGTCGTCCACCAGCCAGACGGTGCGTCCCCGAACCAGCTCCGGCCGGGGGCACCGGAAAGCCCCCCGAACGTTCTCCCGCCGGGCCGCCGCCGTCAGGCCAACCTGGGGGGCCGTCGGCCGGGTCCGGAGGAGGGCCCGGGGCTCATGCCGGACCCCGAAAAGGTGGCCCAGCGCCGCCCCCAGCAGGGCCGACTGGCTGTAGCCCCGGCTCCGCTCCCGGCCCGGGTGGAGGGGGACGGGGACGACCAGTTCCGGGGGCGGGGCCAGGGTCAGGGGGCCGGCGGCCAGCAGTTCGGCCAGGGGCCGGGCCAAGCCCTGCCGGTGGCGGTATTTAAAGGCCCGGATGGCCCCGGCCAGGGGGCCGCCGTAGACGCCGGCCGCCGTCTGCCCGGCCAGGGGCGAACGGGTCCGGCAGGCCGGGTGGGTTGCTCCCCCCGAAGAAGGCCCGTCGCAGGCCGGGCAGACCGGGGGTCAGGGCTCCACCGCCGCCCGGCACTCCCGGCACAAAAGAGACCCCGGCCGGCGACAGCCGCAGCACCTGGCCGGAAGGATGAGGTCGAGGAGGGTGCCGAAAAGGCCCACCGCCCTCAGCGGCGGCGCTCCCGTCCGGCGGCGGGGCGGGGCTGGGCCCGGCGGGCCGCCCGCCGCTCGGCCTCGGGGGTCCAGACGTAGATGAGCCGCCAGTGGGGCCGGCTGTACTCCTGACCGGTAAACTCGAAGCCGGCCAGGTCTTCGAAAACCTCCCGCCACTGGGTCTGGTCGGCCCGGACCTTCACGGTGACGCTGGTGGGCCGGACCAGGCGGATAAGCTCCCGGACCAGCCGCTTGATGGCCCCCGGTTTGAACTCGTCCCCGAGGCAGCCGGCGTCCCGGATGGTGACCGAACCGTCCACCCGGGTGTACCATTCGATAAAGGCCTCGATTTTCGGCTCGGGAAGGCGCGGGTCACGGCGCTCGAGGATAAGCAGCTCGTTGCGGGCCACCGCATCCTCGAACTTTTTCTTACTGCCCTTGCCCTCGGGACTTGCCAGGGTAGCCCGAACCGATTTTTTCAAAACCTCAACGTCGGATGGTTCGGCCAGCCGGATGAAATAACCTGCTTCTTCCATCGCCCCGCTTCCAATCCCGGTTGATAGATTATACTATACATGGGGTGGCCGTACGGTCACCCGGCAGCCAGCCACTCGGCTTCAACTTTCTGGTGGGAGGTGTGTGACCGTGCGGATCGCTCAAGTGGCTCCCCTCTGGGAATCTGTTCCACCTACCGCCTACGGCGGAACGGAAAGGGTCGTCCACTGGCTTACGGAAGAGCTCGTCCACCGGGGCCACGAGGTGACCCTCTTTGCCAGCGGGGACTCGGTGACCTCGGCCAGGCTGGTTCCCGTCTCGCCCCGGGCCCTCTGGCACGACCCCGATATCGAAGACCCCTTCGCCTGGGTGATGCGGGAGCTGGGAATGGTCTTCGAACAGGCCGAAGAATTTGACATAATACACTCACACGTGGACTATTTCGCCTTCCCCTTCGCCCGGATGGTGCGGACGCCGGTGGTGCATACCCTCCACGGCCGGCTTGACGTTCGGGACCTGCCCCCCATTTACGGCCTTTATCGGGACCAGGCGTTCGTTTCCATTTCGAACTCCCAGCGGAAACCCCTGCCCGACATCAACTGGGTGGCCACCGTCTACCACGGCCTGGACCTGCGGGAGTATCCTTTCAGCCCCGACCCCGAAGATTTCCTCGTCTTCGTTGGCCGGATCTCCCCCGAAAAGGGTCTTCACTGGGCCATCGAGGTCGCCAAGCGGTCGGGGCGGCGGCTGGTGATCGCCGCCAAACTAAATACCAAGCACCCCCCGGACGTGGAATATTACGAAAAATACATCCGGCCGGAGCTTAACCATCCCCTTATCGAATTCATCGGGGAGGTGAACCAGCAGGAGAAGGTCGAGCTGTTGGGCCGGGCCTACGCCTTTCTCTTCCCCATCGATTGGCCGGAGCCTTTCGGTCTGGCCCCCATCGAGGCCCTGGCCTGCGGCTGTCCGGTCATTGCCCGGCGCCGGGGCTCGGTGCCCGAGCTGATGCAGGACGGGGTTACCGGTTACACCGGCGAGACGGTGGAGGAGCTTACGGCCGCCGTCGGCCGCATCGACCGGATCGACCGGGCGGCCTGCCGTCAGTACGTGGCCCGGCGGTTCAGCGTGGAGCGGATGGCCGACGATTACGAGCGGGTCTACGCCCGCCTCATCCTGGCGGCCGAATCCCCGGCCCGGACCGTCAGCCCGGAACTTCCGTTGCTCCGGTTCGGTAGCTAGCCAGAAATTCGGCCGCGTACTCCTCGAGGGCGCCCGCCCGAATGGCGGCCCGGGCGCCCTCGACCAGTCTTTGCAAAAAGCGGATGTTGTGGATGGTGACCAGCCGGGGCCCCAGCATCTCCCCGGCGTTAAAAAGGTGCCTTAGATACGCCCGGCTGAACCGGCGGCAGGTGTAGCAGTCGCAGTCGGCCTCGATGGGGCCCGGGTCCTCCCGAAAGACGGCCGCCCGCAGGTTCAGGCGGCCCCGCCGGGTGTAGGCGGCCCCGTGGCGGCCGAGGCGGGTCGGGGCCACGCAGTCGAAGAGGTCAACCCCCCGGGCGATTCCCCCCAGCAGGTCTTCGGGCTCCCCGATTCCCAGGAGGTGGCGGGGCTTGCCTTCGGGGAGGAGGGGGACCACCCAGTCCACCACCTGCCACATCTCTTCTTTCGAGCGGCCCAGGGAGCCGCCGATGCCGTAGCCGTCGAAGGGCAGGCTGGCGATGAACCGGGCGCTGGCCTCCCGGAGGTCCCGGTAGGCCCCGCCCTGGACGATGCCGAAGAGGGCCTGGTCGGACCGGGTTCTGGCGGCCAGACAGCGCAGGGCCCACCGGTGGGTTCGCTCCAGGGCCTGGCGGGTATATTCGTAATCGTGCAGGGGCGAGGTGCACTCGTCGAAGGCAAAGATGATGTCCGCCCCAAGTTTCTCCTGGGTCTCGATGGACTTTTCCGGGGTGAAGCGGTGGCGGGAACCGTCCAGGTGGGAGGTAAAAGTAACCCCATCGTCGTCGATGGCAACGAGGCGGGGCTTCACCCCCCGGGCCGGGGTTTCCACGTCCATTCCCGGAAAGATCTTGGCGATTTTCCCCACCCCGTGTTCGAGGGCAAAGCCGAGACTAAAAACCTGAAAGCCCCCGCTGTCGGTCATAAGGGGCCCCGACCAGCCCATGAACCGGTGGAGTCCCCCCAATCGGCCCACCACTTCCGCCCCGGGCCGCAGGTAAAGGTGATAGGTGTTGGCCAGGACGATTTCCGTCCCGGCGGCCCGGACCTCCTCGGGGGTCAGGCCCTTCACGGTGGCCTGGGTGGCAACGATGACCAGGGCCGGGGTCTCGGCCTGACCGTGGGGGGTAAAGAGGCGGCCGACCCGGGCGAATCCGGGGCCGGCGGCAACGATTTCAAAGCGCACCGTCATCCCACCTCGATTTTAACCGGGGTCAGGGCGCCCGCCGGAGCAGGGCCTCAAGGAGGGGTCCGACCCGGCCGGGCAGGCCTGGGAAGAAAGTAAGCTGACCCAGCCAGAGATGTTCCAGGGGTACCGGCCCGGCGTGGGGAACGTCCCCCAGGCCGTACCGGGCCAGCAGGACCAGGTTAAAGGCGGCGAATCCCAGACTGAGGCCGGCCGGGGCGACCGCCCGGCGGCGGGCCCAGCCGTCGTAGAGGGCCGCAAGCCCAAGGCCCAGCCCCGGCAGAAGACCCACCAGGAGGCGGGGCCCGAAGGCCGCCCCGCCCGACCAGCTGCTCCACGAGCCCACGACGTAGACCTGGGCCAGGAACTGGGCCCCGAGGAGTCGGGCCAGGGCCGGGCGCCGGCGAAGGAGCGGCCCGAAAAGGCCCAGCACCCCGAAAACCGAAAGGGGCATCCAGGGGAAAAGCCCCCGGTCGGTGGAAAAGAGAACGTCGAGAAAATGGGGCGACCGGAGGTCAAAGCCGCCGGCCCCGGTCAGGCCGTAGGGATTGAGCACAACCCACTCCCCGAACACCACCCGCCAGACGATAAGCTGGGGTGAAAAACCCACCAGCGCCCCGAGCCCCAGGGCCCCCAACCGGGCGAGCCCATCCCGAAGGCCCAACCGGCCCTGGACCGCCTCTTCCAGGGCCGGCCAGAGCAGGAGGGTCGCATTCTGGTAGCGGACGGAGGCGGCCAGGCCGCCCACCAGCCCGAGGCCAAGCCGGGACCGCCAGGAGCCGTCCCCGCGGACCCACAGCCACAAAAATAGGGCGTTAACGAAAAAATCTGGGGCGTGGGCCATAAAGGGGTGGGCCAACATGTAAAAGACCAGGGGCGAGGCCAGCCAGATGCCGAGCACGGCCCAGAAGGCGGCCCCCGGGCCGGCAAAGGCGAGCATCAACCGCCTCACCAGAAGCAGGCCCGCCAGCCCATAAAGGCTCGAGCCCAGGGCGGTGAAAACCAGATACGGGGCGCCGAAGCCGTCGGCCGGGGCCCGGGCGGCCAGGGCGGTGAGGTGTCCGGCCAGAAAGAAGGGCAGCCAGAGCACGGCCGGCCCCACCGGCCACTCGTTCAGCCGGTAGCCGGTCGGGGAGAGTCCCCGCTCCCCCAGGTAGCCGTAGCGGGCAAAAGTCTCGGTGACATCTAACGTGCCTCCGATCACCGCGGACCGGAGCCAGGAGTAATACGCCACGGTGTCGAAGCCGTGCAGCTCCGGGCGGAAAAGGACCAGCATCATCCCCACCCAGCTGACGAAGAGGGTACAGTCCGGCCTCAGCTTCACGGTTTTCGCCGGGTTTCAAAGACCATGAGGGCCCAGATGCCCAGCATGCCGAAGGTGGCCAGGTCCAGGAGGGGCGTACAACCGACCAAGGCGTGCCAGGCCACCCCCCATACCTGGATGAGGCCGTAGCTCAAAGCGAGGCCCCCCCACCACCAACCCGGCCGGCTGGCAGACCGGCCGAGGAGCACGGCCAGGGGTATGCCCAGCATGGTGGCGTGGTGGTACCAGGTGCCGGGATTGGCCAGCAGGGCGGCGGCACAGACCAGCCCGGCCCTCGCCTGGAAAGAGGGACCGCTGCGTCCCGGCGGCCAAGAGGCCGCGGCGGTGATGGCGAGGACCAGGGCCGAGAGACCCAGGCCGGCCCAGCGGGCGGCCGCCGGGTGGTCGGCCGGGGAGAAACCGTAGGGGTGGGCGGTGAGCCAGCGGGCGGCGAGCCCCGGTAGACTCTGGGCCGGGGGATACGGCGTGGGTGCCGGGAAAAGGTTTGAGCCGATGAAATTGAGGGCAACAGACCCGAAGGCGGCGGCCGGCAGGCTCAAAAGAACGAGGGCCGTAATCACCGCCCCGAAGAGCGCCCGCCACCGCCCCTCCCAGAGGAGCAGGGCGGCCAAACCCAGGCCCAGGGGCTTGAGGGTGAGGCTCAGGCCCAGGAGCCCCCCACCCACCGCCCGGCCCGCGCCCACGAGGACGACGGCCGCGGCCGCCGGCAGGGTGGCCAGGGGATTCACCTGCCCGGCGTAGAGGCCGGCAAAAAAGGGCATGAGCAGCCCCACCCCCAGCCAGATAAGCCTTCGGCGGGCCCCGGCCGGCCCCAGGCGCCCCAGGACCCAGCAAGTTAAAAGCCAGGCGCCGGCCTGCAGGGCCGACCAGGCCCAGATGCCGGCCGCCGGCAGGCCGACCAGGGGAACGGCCAGCAGGGCGGTTAGGGGCGGGTAGCGATAGGGGGGCGCGTACCGGCCCAGGCCGAGGTCGGCGGCGGCCCGGGCGTAGTCCTCTTCGCCCCAGGCGTAGACGTTCTCCCCCCGGAGAAACCCGTAGGCGGCCATCACGTAGACCGGGTAATCCACGGCCGTCCGCCCCCGGCCCACGACGGCCACGGCCGCCAGACAGGCCCCGATGAGCAGGGCCCAGACGGCCAGGTCGACCCCCTTCAAAGGGGCCGGCAGAAGGCTGTTCCGGTGGCTCACCGCCGACCAGGTCCTCCCCTTTGGCGCTTTTTAGTATAACCGGGCACAAGGGGGCGGGCCGAAGTTTGTGCAGGTGAACGTAGACCGCCAGGCGATCCCGGCCTACCCTTTGTATGGAAGCCTAAATAACGGGAGGCGCCGGATGACCTTAACGCTTGAGTCCGAAGGGGTGAGGGGAGACCTGTTGGGCCTGGGTGTGGCCCACCTGCTGGTGGGGGAGGCCGCCCGGGCGGAAAGGCTGCTGCGCCGGGCCGTTCGCCTGGCACCGGGCTGGGCCGTGGCCCACGCCTACCTGGGGACCGCCCTCCTGGCCCGGGGCAAGAAGCGGGCGGCCCGGCGGGCTCTGGAGCAGGCGGTCAGGCTTGATCCCGGCGATTTTGTGGTGCGAACCCAGCGGGCCAAATATTTCCTGAAGGAGGGGGCCTACCGGGAGGCGTTCATCGAGCTGGCCGTGGCCCTCTGGAAGGCCCCAGACCCGGGGGCCCGGGCCCAGGTTTACGGCCTGCTCCGGCAGATCCTGAGGGTCCAGGCCGACCTCTGGGCCGGGGAAGGGGCGCAGGGCCTTTATGCTGACGCTGGCGCCCATCGCCCACGACGGTAAGAAAGCCGACCTGGTGGCCTGGGCCACCTTCAACCGGCAGGCCCTCGCCCGATGCCGCCTGGTGGCCACGGCCGGCACGGCCCGCCTGCTTCGGGACAAGGTGGGGCTGGAGGTGGAGGCCCTCCGGGCCGGGCCTGAGGGTGGGGACATCCAGATCGGGGCCCGGGTCGTAGAGGGGCAGGTGAACGCCGTCATATTTCTCGTCGACCCGATGGACAAGCATCCCCACGAGCCCGACATCGAGGCCCTCCTGCGGCTGTGCAACGTCCACGACGTTCCCCTGGCTACCAACGTGGCCACGGCCGACGCCATCATGGTCTGGCTGGCCCGCCGGGACGGGCCGCCGACCCCGCCGGGCCAGGGGCCGGTCTGAGCCGGCGGTCGAGGTTTTGGGTATTTTGAACAAACAGGCGGCTCCGGGTTTGTGGGGTTTTGATTAGATGTTGTGCACAAAAGTTATGGCCAAAATTGGTGATGACATCTATATGTCGGCCGGGACCCCGCAACCCAGAATCTATTTAGAAAGCTTCCGGCGCCGGCGCAAAGAAGCTTTCTAGAAAAATACGGTGGGAGGTGTTAGACAATGCCTGAGATTAACGCCGGAGACACCGCCTGGGTTCTCGCCTCGGCGGCCCTGGTGATGATCATGACCCCGGGCCTGGCCCTCTTTTACGGCGGCCTCGTCCGGGGCCATAACGTAGTGTCTACCGTCATGCACAGCTTCTTTATCCTGGCCTTGGTGAGCGTGCAGTGGGTGGTCATCGGCTACACACTGGCCTTCGGCCCGGACCACTTCGGCATCATCGGGGGCCTCGACTGGGTGGGCCTGCACCGGGTTGGGGCCGAACCGAACCCCGACTACGCCCCCACCATCCCCCACCTGGCCTTCATGGCCTTCCAGATGATGTTCGCCATCATCACCCCGGCCCTCATAACCGGGGCCTTCGCCGAGCGGAAGCGGTTTAAGGCCTTCGTTCTTTTCAGCATCCTCTGGGCTACCCTGGTCTACGACCCCATCGCCCACTGGGTCTGGGGGGTCGGCGGCTGGCTGCGGAGTCTCGGGGCCCTCGACTTTGCCGGGGGAACGGTGGTCCACATCTCTTCGGGGGTCTCCGGCCTGGTCGCGGCTCTGGTCCTGGGGCCCCGGCTCGGGTTTGGGGAGAAGCCCCTGGAAGGCCACAACCTGACCCTGACGGCCCTGGGGGCGGCCCTGCTCTGGTTCGGCTGGTTCGGTTTTAACGCCGGGAGCGCCCTGGGGGCAGGCCCCCTGGCTGCCTCGGCCTTCGTGGTGACCAACACGGCCGCGGCCATGGCTGCCCTAACCTGGATGTTCACCGGCTGGCTGCACCAGGGCCGGCCGAGCCTGGCCGGCCTCTGCGCCGGGGCCATCGCCGGGCTGGTGGCCATCACCCCGGCCAGCGGCTACGTGGAGCCGGGATCGGCCATCGTCATCGGCCTGGTGGCCGGTTTCGTCTGCTACTGGGCCGTCTACCTGACGAAGAGCCGGTTCCGGGTGGACGACGCCCTGGACGTCTTTGGGGTCCACGGCATCGGCGGCCTCTGGGGCGCCCTGGCCACCGGCCTCTTCGCCACCACCGCCGTGAACCCGGCCGGGGCCAACGGCCTCTTCTTCGGAAACCCGGCCCAGTTGCTTTATCAAGCCGTGGCCGCCGCCACCACCTTCATTTACGCCGCCGCCATGACCTGGGTCATCCTCAAGGTTCTGGACCTGGTGGTAGGCATCCGGGTGGAGGAGCAGGAAGAGGCGGTGGGGCTGGACGTAAGCCAGCACGGCGAGCTGGCCTACCGGCCTTAGTCTGCGCCCTTTGTCAAGGGACCTGGGCCGGCGGGCGACCTGTCCGCCGGCCGGCCCTTTTCGGGCCCCTCAGTCTTCGGATTCTTTTTCGGCCCGGGCCTTGGCCGCCTCGGCGATGATCTGCTGGGCCAGGTGGGGCGGGACCTCCTCGTAGTGGCTGAACTCCATCTCGAAGGTCCCCCGGGCCTGGGTCATGGACCGGAGCTCGGTGGCGTACCGGCGCATCTCGGCGTACGGCACCAGGGCCTCGATGGTGGTCTTGCCGTCGGCCGAGGTCATCCCCAGCACCCGCCCCCGGCGGGTGTTCAGGTCGCCCATGACGTCCCCGGTGTACTCATCGGGAACGGTGACCCGAACCCGCATGATGGGCTCCAGGAGGACCGGGTTGGCCTGGGCCATCCCCTTCTTGAAGGCCTCCCGCCCGGCGATCTGGAAGGAGATGTCCGAGGAGTCCACCGGGTGGTAAGAACCGTCGTAGAGGGTGACTTTAACGTCGACGACGGGGAAGCGGGCCAGAACCCCCTCCTGGAGGGCGGCCCTCACCCCCTTTTCCACGGCCGGGATGTACTCCTTGGGGACGGCCCCGCCGAAGATGCGCTCGTGGAACTCAAAGCCGGCGCCCCGGGGCAAAGGCTCCAGCTCCAGGAAGACGTGGCCGTACTGGCCGCGGCCGCCCGTCTGCTTCTTGTGCTTGTGTTCGGCCTTAACCGGCCGGGTGATGGTCTCCTTGTAGGGCACCTTGGGAAGCTCGGTGCGGACCTCGACCCCGAACTTGCGCTTGAGCTTGTCCACCGCCACGTCGATGTGGGACTCCCCCATCCCCCCCAGCAAAATCTCGTTGGTGTCCGGCTCCCGCCGGATGCGCAGGGTCGGGTCCTCTTCCACCAGCCGGGCCAGGGCCCCGCTCAGCTTGTCCAGGTCGGCCTGGGTCTTGGGGTGGACGGCCGCGTAGTAGGCGGGCTCGGGGAACCTGATCCCCGGCAGCAGGTAAGGCCGGTCTTTGGTGCAGAGGGTGTCGCCGGTGGAGGTTTCGGCCAGCTTGGCCACGGCGGCGATGTCCCCGGCCACCACCTCCGCCGTGGGCTCCTGGTGCTTGCCCCGGAGGAAAAAGACCTGACCGATGCGCTCCTCACGGCCCTTGGTGGCATTCCAGACGTGGGAGTCGGACCGCAAAACCCCGGTGTAAACCCGGAAGTAGTTAAGGCGGCCCACGTAAGGGTCGGCCGTCGTCTTGAAAACCAGGGCAGTCAGGGGCGAGGTGGGCAGGGGGTCGAGCCGCTCCTCCTGGTTGGCCGCCAGGTTCAGGGCCGCCACCGGCCCGAGGTCCACGGGCGAAGGCATCACCTTCACCAGAAGGTCGACAAAGGGGGCCACGGCCCGGTTGAGGAGGGCGCTCCCCACCAGCACGGGCACCACCTGGCCGGACCGGACCGCCGCCCTGAGGGCCTGCTCGAGCTCATCGGGGGTCAGCTCCTGGCCCTCTAGGTACTTGTTGAGCAGGTCGTCGTCGGCCTCCACTACCGCCTCGACCAGCTTCTCCCGGTACTCTTCCACCTGCCCGGCCAGGTCGGCCGGCACCGGCCCCCCGGCGGGGTCCTCCCCATCGTAGGCCCGCAGGCTGACCAGGTCCACCACCCCCTTAAAGGCGGCCTGACTGCCGATGGGAAGCTGGACGGGGACGCAGCGGCGGCCGAACTTGGCGTTGAGGGAGTTGAGGGCCCGCCAGAAGTCGGCATTTTCCCGGTCGACCTTGTTAATAAAGACGACCCGGGGGAGGTTCCGCTCGTCGGCCATCTTCCAGACGGTCTCGGTGCCCACTTCGACCCCGGCCACGGCGTCGACGACGATGACGGCCCCGTCCACCACCCGCATGGCGCTGATGGCCTCCCCGATGAAGTCGAAATAACCGGGGGTGTCGACCAGGTTGACCTTAAGGCCCTGCCACTCGAAGGGGAGCAGGGAGAGGTTAACGGAGATGCGGCGGCGGATTTCGTCGGGGTCGTAGTCGGAGGTGGTGGTGCCCTCTTCGACCCGGCCGAGGCGGCTGATAACCCCGGCGGTGTAGAGGACCGCCTCGGAAAGGGAGGTCTTGCCCGAGCCCCCGTGGCCGAAGAGGCCGATGTTGCGGATCTGGTCGGTGCGATAGGCTTTCATCGCCGGTTTCTCCCCCGCAGTTTAGCCCAGTAATCAATTTTAGTTGGGCCCGAAACCCAACCGCAAACGCCCCCGGTCAAAGGCGGAGCTTTGTCGTTATCCCCCTGAAACGCAGCCAGGGGCGCAGGGCCCCCATAAAGGCCCGGCTCAGGGCTCGGGGTCGGGGAGGGGGTGGAAGCGGCGGTGGGCCTCCCGGGCCGCCCGGTCGTGCAAGTTGACATAACGATTCGTAGTTTGCAAAGATTCGTGGCCGAGGAGCACCTGGATGGCGGCCGGGTTGGCCCCTTCTTCGGCCAGGTAGGTGGCGAAGGCGTGGCGGAAGGTGTGGGGGGTGATGGGAACGTTGATTTTAAGCCGGGCCAGGTAATAGCGGAGGCGAGCCTCCACGTAGTTGGGGGAGATGCGGGGGTCCCGGGTTTCGAGGCGGCGGCCCCGGTAAGGGATAAAGAGGGCGGGAAAGGGGTCGGTTCGGGTGGCCAGGTACTGGTCCAGGTGGTGGCGGGCCCGGGGCGTCAGGTAAACGAACCGCTCCTTCTTGCCCTTGCCCCGGACGAAGATTTCGCCGTCGGGCCCGAGCTGGTTGCGGTTAAGGCCGCACAGCTCCGAGATGCGCAGGCCGGTGGCGAAGAGGACCTCGAAGATGGCCCGGTTTCTTAAGGCCACCTTCGGGTCGGCCTCCAGGTAGGAGGGGGCCTCCATCAGCCGGAGGAGGTCGGTCAGGTCGGGGACCCGGGGGTGGGGCCTTTCGGCCCGGGCGAGCTTTACGGCGTCGGGGGGAATGGGGACGGGCCGGTCGATTTCGACCAGGAAACGGAGGTAGCTTCGGAGGGCGGAGAGGGTGCGGTTCACCGAGCGGGCCTTCAGGCGCTCCCGCTGGGGCCGGTCCTCCAGCAGGCGGACGTGGTCGGGGTCGGCCAGGGCGGCCTTAAAACGGGTGACCGTCAGCTTATCGACCCGGTCGAAGGTGAGGCCGCTTTGGGCGAGGAAGCGGCCGAAGAGGAGGAGGTCCCGGCGGTAGCTGTAGACGGTGCGGGCCGAATAGCCGTTGGCCCGCAGGTGAACGAGGAAGTCTTCGAACTCGGGGAGCAGGTCGGCCGGGTCCACCCTGAAACCTCCTTAAATTGCGTATAATCAGCATTAGCCGTAATTAATCATAAGGCCCGGCCGGCCGGGGCCCCAACCCCTTTTTCCACCAGTCAAGGCCCGCCCCAGGAAGCCTCCGCCTTCCCCAACCCCAGGGGCAGCCGTCCGGCTGCCGGCGCCACGTCCCCACATCCCGCGGGTCAAGCCGCCGCAAGGACCCGAACCGGTCAAAAGGGCGGTCGGCCGAAAGGACCTCGTTAACCCCAACCCGCTTCCTCACCGCGGCCTGAACCAGGTCCCGGGCCGGAATCCCCGGCCCGGCCTCGGCGGCCAGCCGGCAGGCCTCAACCACGTCCTGGGTCAATACTGGCTCGGTCCGGCCGCGCATCAGTTCGGCAAACGCCGGGACAACCTCACACCCCGGTCCGACCATGCCACGGGCCACGTGGTAATGTAAGAGCTCTTGCAAAACCTCAGCATCCGTTAGGAACCGGCGAGGCTGGGCGGCCGCCAGCTTAAGAACTTCGATACACGGCCCCTTCAACGGGTGGTCCGGGCGGCGGCATAGGTGGGGATGTTGGCGTCAAGGAACGCCGGCATCGTGGGCCACAGCCAGCTCCCGGCACAGCCCTTCGGAGTCGGCCGGGGCTTCAAGGGCAAAGCCGGCGATCCTTTCGGCCGCTTCCCGGCGCCGGCGTTCGAGAAGCTGCCGGTAGGCCTCGTCAATGAGCCGCCGCATGGTCGCCGATAGGGTCAATCCGGCCTCAGATGTCAAATAAATGGCGGTGCCCCGCCGCCGGATCGGGTATACTACCTTCCGGACGGAACTAACTTTCAGGGAGTGTGAATCGGATGCCCCGAACCAAATCGGCCTTAAAGCAGCTTCGCAAGAGCGAAAAGCGCCGCCTGCGCAACCAGGCCTACAAATCCCGGGTTAAAACCTTTATAAAGAAGGCCCTGGCCGCCATCCAGTCCGGCAGCCGGGCCGCGGCCGAGGCCGCCGTCCGGGAGGCCGTGAGCATCATCGACCGGACGGCCGAGCGGGGGGTCTTCCACCCCAATAAGGCCGCCCGCCTCAAGTCCCGGCTTATGGCCAAGTTTAACGCCGCCTTCGGCCGCTAGCCCGTGGGCCGGGTCCTGCCTTTCGTCGGCTTAAGATACGACCCGGCCCGGGTCGGGGACGTCAATGACGTGGTTGCGCCCCCCTACGACGTGATCCCGGCCGACCAGGCCGCCCGCTATTTCAACCGGAGCCCGTACAACATCGCCCGCATCGAGCTGGCCCGCCTGCTCTACCCTGAAGCCCAGGACCCCTACCGGCTGGCCGCCGCCGAGCTCGGCCGCTGGCAACGGGAGGGGGTCCTCCGGCCGGACCCGGCCCCGGGCTTTTACGTTTACGCCCTCGCCTTTAACTGGGGGGGCCGCCGGTTTGATCGGGTGGGGCTGGTGGGGATGGTCCGCCTCCCCGAGGCCGCCGACGGCTCCGTCCTCGCCCACGAGCGCACGGTCCCGCCCACCGTGGCCGACCGGCTGGAGCTCCTCCGGGCCACCCGCACCAACACCAGCCCCCTCTTCGGCCTGGTCCTGGACGACGGGTCCGCCCTGCAGGCCGAGCTGGCGGCCCTGGGCTCAGCCCTTCAGCCCGTGGCCGAGGCCGCCGACGAGGCCGGGTCCCACCGGCTGGGCCGGCTGACGGACCCGGCCGCCCTTCGCCGGCTCACCGGGCTGTTGGCCGGGGCCCAGGTGCTGGTGGCCGACGGCCACCACCGCTTCCGGGCGGCCCAGCTCTTTCGGGACGAAAACCGCCGGGACCTCAGGGAGCGGCCCCGGGCGGCGTGGAACTACGTGCTGATGGTGCTTTACCCGGCGGCCGACCCCAGCCTGGTAATCCTGCCCACCCACCGCCTCATCCCCGACGGCCCCGGGCCCGGGCAGGTTTTTCGCCGGCTTGAGGCCCACTTTGAGGTCCGCCCCTTTGGGGGAACGGCCCGGGAGCTGGCGGCCGAGCTCGAGGCCTCCGACCGCCCGGCCTTCGGCCTGTACGGCCCCGGCGGCCTCTACCTGCTGACCCTCCGGCGTCTGCCGGAGCCGGGTTCCGGCTGGCCGGAAGACCGTCCCGGGGCCTGGCGGCAGGTGGACGTGGGCCTGGCCCAGGTGCTCATCGTCGAGCAGGCCTTCGGGGTGGACGACCCCGGGCGGCTGGGCTACACCCGGGAGCTGGCCGAGGCGGTGGGGCAGGTGGAGGCCGGCCGGTACGGCTGGGCGGTGATTCTGCGGCCGCCCCGGGCCGAAGAGGTGGTGGCCCTGGCCCGGGCGGGGGTGGAGATGCCCCCGAAATCGACCTATTTTTACCCCAAGCCCCTTTCGGGCCTGGTCCTGGCGCCCCTGGACCAGGAACTCCGCGAAGCTTTATAGTTTAAAGCGAGTTTCCAACGGCGGGTTGGGAGGTTTTGCCCATGGTTGACCGGATTCGGGGAATTCACCAAGTGACGGCCATCGCCGGGGACCCTAACGTCAACATCGACTTCTACACCCGGGTCCTCGGCCTGCGGCTGGTAAAAATCACCGTAAACTTCGACGACCCTTCGGCCTATCATTTTTATTTCGGCGACGAACTGGGCCGGCCGGGAACGGTCTTAACCTTCTTCCTCTGGCCCCACCGGGTTCCCGGCCGCCGGGGAACCGGCCAGGTGACGGCCGTCGCCTTCTCGGTTCCGGCCGGAAGTTTCGACTACTGGCAGGGCCGTTTCGAGGGCCACGGCGTCCGATTCGAGCCCCCGGCCGAACGCTTCGACGAGCAGGTGCTGGTCTTCTACGACCCCGACGGCCTTAAACTGGAGCTGGTGGCCGGGCCGGAACCGGACGACCGGGAGCCCTGGTCCGGGGGACCGGTCCCCGCCGAGCACGCCGTCCGGGGAATCTACGGGGTGACCCTGACCGAGGCGGTTCCCGACCCCACGGCGGGCCTGCTTACCCAGATCATGGGGTTCACCTTTCGGGCGGCCGCGGGGGGCCGCCGCTACCGGTACGCCGCCGGGGCCGGCGGTCCGGGGGCCATCGTAGACGTGGAGGTCCGGCGGGACCTCTTCCGGGGCCGGATTGCGGCCGGGACGGTCCACCACGTGGCCTTTCGGACCCAGAACGACGATACCCAGCTGGCCTGGCGCAGCCGGCTGCTGGCGGCCGGGTACCAGGTCACCCCCGTCCGGGACCGGCTCTACTTCCACTCGATTTATTTCTTCGAGCCCGGCGGGGTCCTCTTTGAAATCGCCACCGACCCGCCGGGGTTCACCGTGGACGAGCCGCCCGAGGCCCTGGGCACCGGCCGGCGGCTGCCGCCCTGGCTGGAGCCCCGGCGGGCGGAACTTGAGGCGATTTTGCCGCCCCTGCGCCTGCCGGGCCGGCCCGTCCCCACCCCCGAATCGTAAAACATTATGTCAAATTTAAGGATATTTGCCCGGGCGGGCCGATTCGGGGTATAATCCTCAAAGGATGGGGGCCCGGAAGCGGCCCTCCCCGCCCGGTGATGACCCATGTACGCAGTCGTTGAGACCGGAGGCAAACAGTACCGGGTCCGGCCCGGCGATACCCTGCTCGTCGAGCGGCTCGATGCCCCCGTGGGCAGCCGGGTGGAGCTGGACCGGGTGCTCCTGGTGGTGCCCGATTCCGGCCCCCCGCTGGTCGGCCGGCCCGTGGTTCCGGGGGCGGCGGTGCGGGCCCGGGTCCTGGCCCAGGAGAAGGGCCGAAAAATCGTGGTCTTTAAATTCAAGGCCAAGACCCGGTACCGGCGAAAGCAGGGGCACCGTCAGCGGTACACCCGCCTGGCGGTGGAAGAGATTCGGTTGGGTGAGGTGAGTCAGAATGGCCCATAAGAAAGGCGGCGGAAGCACCCGAAACGGCCGCGACAGCATCTCCAAGCGCCTGGGCGTAAAGCGCTTCGACGGTCAGTTCGTCCGGGCAGGGGAGGTCCTCGTCCGCCAGCGGGGCACCAGGATCGTCCCGGGCCGGAATGTCGGCCTCGGCCGGGACGACACCCTCTTCGCCCTCAAGGACGGGTTTGTCAAGTTCGACTTTTACGCCAAGGACAAAAAGCGGGTGAACGTCATTCCCGCCCCGGTTGCGGTCGGCCTATGAAGCCGAAGATCCACCCCCAGTATTACCCGAACGCCCAGGTAATCTGCGCCTGCGGCAACACCTTCACCACCGGCTCCACCAAGCCCGTCCTCCGGGTTGAGGTTTGCAGTCGGTGCCACCCCTTCTTTACCGGCGAACAGCGGATCGTGGACACGGCCGGGCGGGTGGAGCGGTTCCTCCGCCGGTACGGCCGGGAGCAGGAGCAGGCCGAGGGCGGGCAGGAGTAGCCCTCCCTTAAAAATCCCTTTATGGCGGCCCCGTCCGGCCCCCCAACCCGCCCCTTCCACTACGGCGGGCAGGCCCTCATCGAGGGGGTCATGATCCGGGGCCGCACCCACTACGCCGTGGCCGTCCGCCAACCCGACGGGGCCATCTTCGTCCGGACCGAACCCTTAAATTCCCCGCTTGCCCGCAGTAAGCTGGCCGGGCTGCCCTTTATCCGGGGGGTGCTCGTCCTTTACGAGACCCTCTCCCTGGGGATAAAGGCCCTCACCCTTTCGGCCGCGGTGGCGGCCGGTCAGCAGGCCGAGGTGGGCCCGGCGCTGGTCTGGCCGGTGCTGGTGAGCTCGCTGGCCATCGCCCTGGCGGCCTTTTTTATGGGCCCGGCCCTCCTCACCCACTGGCTGGGGGCCCTTCTGCCCGACCCCATCTTCGTCAACCTCGCCGAAGGGTTGGTGCGCCTCGGGTTGCTGTTGGGGTATATCGTCGCCATCGGGCATCTCCCGGAAATCCGCCGGGTCTTTGCCTACCACGGGGCGGAACACCAGGCGGTCCACGCCCTGGAGGCCGGGGCGCCCCTCCGGCCGGAGGTGGCCCTGGGCTTCAGCACCGCCCACCCCCGCTGCGGCACGGCCTTTCTTTTGACGGTGATGGTCCTGGCCGTCTTTGTTTTCGCCTGGCTCGGGGACCCGCCCCTGCCCCTGAAGCTTCTTTCCCGGGTGGCCCTGGTCCCCCTGGTGGCGGCGGTGGCCTACGAAGTCATCCGGTTCGGGGCCGCCCACGTCCGCAATCCCCTGGTCCGCCTCCTGCTGGTTTCGCCCGGCCTCTGGCTCCAGCGGCTCACTACCCGGAAACCGGACCCCGACCAGGTGGAGGTGGCCCTGGCGGCCCTGCAGGCCGCCCTCAAGGCCGACGGCCTGCCCGCCGAGGCCTAATCGGGCCGGTAGCCGAGGCGGGCCAGCAGGGCCCGCGGGTTCTCCTCCAGCACGGTCCGGAGCTCTTCGGCCTCCAGTCCGGCCCCCAGGGCCACCGTCCGGGCAAACTCGGGGGTGAGGAGGTCGGCGGGGTCGTGGGCGTCGGAGTTAACCAGGAGCCTGGCCCCGGCCCGGCGGGCGACCCGCACCACGTGGCCGTTGGCCAGGCAGTGGCCCTTCCGGGCCGAGACCTCAATGAAGACCCCGTTGGCGGCGGCCAGGGCCGCCTCCTCCTCGGTGAGGAGGCCGGGATGGGCCAGAATGTCCACATCGGCCGAGCTCACGGCGGCCCGGTTGGTCCCGGGAATTACCGGCTCTACCGGCGTCTCCCCGTGGACCACCACCAGGGCCCCCAGGGCCTTGGCCCGGCGGGCCAGCTCGGGGATGGCGGCCGGGGGGAGGTGGGTGAGCTCCACCCCGGGAACGGCCAGGATCCCCCACTCCCGCCTCACCAGCTCGCAGTCGGCCTTAAGCCGCTCGATAACCCACTCCAGGTTGCCGGGGCCGGCGTGGTCGGTAAGGCCGACGGCCCGGTAGCCCCGGACCGCCGCCCGCCGCACCAGCTCCACCGGCGAAAGGGAGCCGTCGGAGTAAAAGGTCTGGGTGTGGAAGTCGTAAACCAGCCCTAACCCCCCAGGGTGACGGTGAGGCTGAGCTCCTG
>Ga0197143_1001217_pt1 | contig 22551 bp, 22 predicted proteins | sample GBS70_MetaG_FD_148603 | JGI IMG/M metagenome (GOLD analysis project Ga0197143, IMG submission 148603) | Sediment microbial communities from Great Boiling Springs, Gerlach, Nevada, United States - GBS 70_MetaG | ecosystem: Environmental > Aquatic > Thermal springs > Hot (42-90C) > Sediment...
ATCTTCTGGGAGATGACATTATTTATGAGATCTCTCTCAGTCAGGAAGCCTAATATCCTATCTGATTTAACTAAAGGGCTCCAAATATCTCTCTCAGCCATTATCTCTAGGGCCTGAAGGAGGTTCATATCCGGGTTAATTATCAGGGGGTTGGGGGACATGAACTCAGATACCCTCATGAGGTCACCATATATTCCAGATACGGAGGGTTATATTCTTTTCTAAAAAAGATTAAGATTTAGATCTCTCGAACCTCTCCCTCTCAACTATGAACCTCTCATGCTCCCCCTCGCCTATTACTTCCTCCCCCTTGAGGCACTTGACCTCGAACTTGAGCCTCCTCCCGCTCACCTCCAGGAGCCTCGCTCTAACTACTACCTCATCCCCCAACCAAGCTGGAGCTCTGTGCCTCACGCAGACCATCGTGCCCACGCTTATCATACCACCCGGAAGCTTATCAGCTACTATCGATTCTGAGACGCTCTCCATGAGCGCTATCATCGAGGGAGTTGAGAGGACATCCACTCTCCCGCTCCCGACTATGCTAGCTAGCATCTCCTCAGTCACTCTGAACTTCCTCTCAGCTTCCAATCCCGCTTCTATCATCACTTACCCCCCTCTTGCACACTCTCTCGAGTATCAATGGGGATAGCAGAGTCGTGAGAGCGACCATCCCGACTATCTCAGCGTAAGCTTCCTTCCCCAAAGCTCCAGTAGTGATGCCTATCGATGCTATTATCAACCCCAGCTCTCCTCTGGGCATCATACCCACCCCTATGCCTATGGACTCCCTCAAGCTGAGGGAAAGGAGCGATGGTATCGCAGCCCCTATGAACTTCCCAGCCATAGCGAGAGCTGTGAGGATAAGTATGACGCTCACTACCCTCGGGTCGCTCAGGACCCTGAGATCTAAGAGGGTCCCGAGGTAAGCGAAGAAGATAGATCCGAATATCGCCTCCAGATCTGAGACGAGCTCCATTATCTCCTCCCTCCACTTCGACTCACCTATAGCTAAGCCAGCAGCGTAAGCTCCGACTAAGGGGCTGAGCCCTAAGGCTCCGGTCACGGAAGCCGTGCCCAAGCCAGCGGAGATAGCTATAGCCTTCATAGCCCCCTTTCCGCCGAAGCTCTCCAGGGCCTCTATGAACCTAGGTATTATCGCTACTGATATCCCGAGGATTATGAGCCAGAGCACTATGAATGATGCTGTCTTCCATGCGATAGACAATGGATCGAGTGATCCACCTGATATAGCGCTCACGACGACACCTAAAACCACTATCCCCACTATATCGTCGAGGACAGCTGCGCTCATTAAAGTAGCTCCCATCCTCGTGGTGAGCAGCCCCATGTCGCTCAGGATCCTCTTAGATATCGCTATACTAGTAGCTACGAAAGCAGCTCCCGCGATTAGAGCTACTGCTTCATTGCTCCCAATAGCTAAGTAGAAGTAGTAAGCTAGTAAGAAAGGTAAGATACCTCCTCCAGTAGCTATCAAGACAGCTATCTTCCCGGATTCCCTCAAGCTCTCCAATCCCAGCTCTATGCCAGCAGCTAGAAGGAGGAGGATAGCCCCTATCTCAGCGAAGCCCTCGACGTATTCGTTTACGACTACTAGAGGTTCCCCGAAGATAGAGATACCTTCTCCTAGGGCATAGGGGCCCAATAGAATCCCGGCGAAGAGCTCCCCCAAGACGGGAGGGAGCTTGAGCCCTCTGAATATACCTGAGAAGAGCTTAGCTGCTATGATCAATATGCTTACAGTGATTATCCCCCTTATCAACGGTTCCATATCCTCTAGGGGTAGATCCAACTTAAAAGTGATGCTCCTGCTCTCTCACTCTCGATCTCGACAAGCTTAAATATTTGTGAAATATATTCCAGAGGTGATCGCATGAGAGTAGCTGTCCTCACGGATAACGGGGGCCTTCAAGATAGGGTGAGCTACCATTTCGGTAGGGCCAAGACTATAACGCTCGTGGAACTGGATGATGAGATAAAATCAGTTGAGGTCATTCAGAATCCGCATGGAGCTGGGAGAGGGGGCGGAAGAGCTGTCTCCGAGGCCCTAGCTAGGAGAGGAGTTAGCGTTGTGATCGTGGGCAGCATAGGGCCCGGAGCCCTGAGTCACCTATCGGGATATGGGATCAAGGTATATAGAGCAGTTGGGATGAGCGTTAGTGATGCCTTGAGATCTTTAATTGAGGGGAAGCTCGAGGAAATAGGGGAACCATGTGAGGATCATGGAGAATGCGGACACTAAGGTTGCGATAATGAGATCGGGTCCGCTAGATGAAGCCTATGGTTTATAGAAAAGCTTAAATATTTATAGAACATATTTCACATGGGGAATCGCATGGGTTGGTGGAGAGGTAAGTGGTGGAGAGGTTGGGGCCCCTGGCCGGGCCGCGGACCCTTCAGCTACCTTCCTCCCTGGGAGAGGCCCGGATGGGTCTTAAGGGGGAGATGTTGGCCATTCTGGTACTACAGGTTCCCTCCTAGCTCTGGAATACAGGAGGCTTTTCCCAGTAAGGAAGAGGAGATCAAATACCTCGAGGAGCTAGGGAAAGATCTCAGGGAGCAGTTGAAGTACATCGAGGAGAGGCTCAAGGAGCTGAGGGGTGAGACCCCTTAATTTTTTAATTTAAACTAACTGGAGTAGCGATGCGGATAATGGGGGAGGTCAGATCTACACTCATCTGTTTAATGATATTCTTCCTCCTCATCCCAATCATAAAGGACACTGGCTACTCCAGGTACATGCTGGACATACCGACTTACGAAGGATCTGGCCAAGCGATCCACCCGGATGTGCTCCTCCTAAAGAAGCCCATTGGAGGTTACAGGTACTGGATGACCTTTACTCCATATCCGAACGGCTCAAACATGCATGAGAATCCATCTATAGTCGTTAGTAATGATGGGAAGAACTGGCAAGTTCCTAGAGGACTCAGAAACCCATTAGAGCAAGCTCCGGGCGAGGGTCACTACTCAGATCCCGATATCTTCTTGGATGATAGGGGGAGGCTCTGGCTCTTCTTCAGGTGGTCTCATGGGCTTGAGGAACGCATATACGCGAAGTACTCGACTGATGGCATTAGATGGAGCGAGAAGATCCCTATCCTGGAGACTGAATCAGAGAGTCTCATATCCCCAGCGGTAGTGCACGATAAATTATATAAGATGTGGTACGTCGATATAAGGCCTGAGCCTAACGTAATAAAGCTGAGGACAGCTTCTTCTCCCCTAGGGCCTTGGAGCGAGCCCTTGAAGTGCAGAGTAAATGGTGTCCCTTATGGTAGGAACATATGGCACTTAGATGTCGTTAAAGTGAAGGGAGGGTATGATGCCTTCATCCTCTTGATAAATAAGGGGAGGGGATTGAGGAACGGGGAGCTCTACTTCGCTACGAGTGAGGATGGGATAGAGTGGAACTTGAGCTCCTTCCCCATACTCGTACCATCATCAAAGGACTGGGATAGCTTCATAATTTACCGGAGCTCCGCTCTGCTGCTGGAAGAGATTGGGGGATGCAGGCATTACGCCCTCTATTACTCAGCTGCTGAGAGCTCCGGTAAGTCCAAGATATGGCATATAGGATACACAGAGGTAAGGATCTGTGTGGATGAGGAGGGGAGGATCAGACTAGGGTAGCTCTCCGTACTCTTGGAGATTTTATAGTGATACCTGCTTGATAGCCCTATGAACTCCGAGGAGATCTTCAGTATGATAGAGGAAGCTAGTGACTACTTAGAGCCCGTGATACGTAAGACGCCGATCCTAATGAGTGACACGATATCGGGACTATCGAGAGCAGAGGTATTCCTCAAGATGGAGAACTTCCAGAGGACGGGGTCCTTCAAAGTGAGAGGAGCTTATTACAAGATGAGCAAAATGAGGGGAGTTAAGAGCGTCGTAGCAGCTAGCTCCGGAAATCACGCTCAGGGAGTAGCTTATTCAGCGAGCCTCCTGAGTATGAAAGCGAAGATAGTGATGCCGAGATATACGCCCTTCTCTAAGGTGAACGCTGTTAAAAGCTATGGTGCTGAGGTGATCCTCCACGGAGAGACTTACGACGATGCTTATCTTAAAGCTATGGAGATCTCGAAGGAGGAAGGGATCCCATTCATACATCCCTTCGATGACCCCGAGATAATAGCTGGGCAGGGTACTATAGGCTTGGAGATAAGCGATATCGATTTCGATGTCGTGCTAGTCCCAGTCGGAGGAGGTGGCCTCATATCCGGGATAGCAGTAGCTGTCAAGAGATTGAGGCCCAACGCGGAAGTGATAGGGGTTCAACCAGCTGGGGCTCCTTCTTCTTATCTCTCCTTCAGGGAGGGGAGAGTCGTAGAGTCTGATCGGGCTTACAGTATCGCTGATGGCGTCATAGTGAAGAGGCCAGGGGAATTGACTCTGAAGCTCATGAAGGAATTCGTCGATGATATAGTAGTGGTTGACGATAGGGAGATAGCGAGAGCGATATTCCTGCTATTAGAGAGGGAGAAAACTGTCGTTGAGGGCGCAGGAGCTCTTCCAGTAGCGGCCCTCCTATCGGGGAAGCTGAGGCTAGAGGGGAAGAGGGTAGTCTGCATCCTCTCCGGCGGTAATATAGATCCGCCCATGCTCGCTAGGATAATGAACAGAGTCTTACTGCTTGAGGGGAGACAGATAAAGGTCATGGGGGTCCTACCCGAGAGGCCGGGGCAGTTGAAGAAGGTGATCGATGTAGTAGCTGAGTTAGGCTTCAATATAGTTGAGATCGAGCACGAGAGGTTGAATCCATTGATACATCCGGGCATGACTCAAGTCACGCTCGTGCTCGAGGTCCCCGGTAGGGAGTACGCTGATCTACTCATATCGAGGCTCAGGGGTATCGGGCTAGAGTTCGGCCAAGTCATGTTTTAATCCTTCAACCTCTATTAATTCAGGTGGTCTCATGGTGGAGTACGTATTCACTGATAGGGCTCCGAAGCCCATAGGCCCCTATAGTCAAGCTGTCGTAGCTGGTAACTTCGTCTTCTTAGCGGGGCAGATACCCATAGATCCTGAGACCGGTGAGATCGTCGGTGGCGGTATAAAGGAGCAGACTAAGAGAGTTCTGGAGAACATAAAAGCCGTTCTGGAGGGAGCTGGATGCTCTCTCAAGGACGTAGTCAATGTCACGGTCTTCCTCAAGGATCTATCGCATTTCAATGAGTTCAATGAAGTGTACAGTGAGTACTTCTCGGAGAACAAACCAGCTAGAGCGACTATTCAAGTTGCGGCCTTGCCCAAGAACGCTTTAATCGAGATAGTAGCTATAGCTTACAGGAAGTAGCTCACTCCACTATCAAGGGGACGCAGATCTCGAATGAGCTCTCATCCCTGTAGACCTTGAGGTTAACGCAACCCGAACCATAGCTATCCTCTAGGGCATTCCTCAAGTCGCTCGCCTTGATTAACTTCCTTCCAGCTGCCTCAGTTATGACATCCCCCGGCCTTATGCCTTTCGAAGCTGCTGGTGATCTCGGGACGACTTGGACGACTATCAACCCCTCCCTCTGAGGTATGCCGTACATCCTCGATATATTAGGGTTCAATGGTGCGACGAAGACCCCTATCCATGCCCTTATCGGCCTCCCATATTTTTCTATCATCGAGAGGAACCTTTTGACGGAGTTTATCGGGATCGCGAACCCTATCCCTTGAGCGAAAGGTATTATAGCTGTCGCTACCCCTATAGCTTCCCCCTCGCAACTGACTATAGGACCCCCGCTGTTCCCAGGGTTTATAGCTGCATCAGTCTGAAGTAGATCATCGAGGTAGATACCGCTCGCTTCATCTATTATCGCCCTTCCAACTGCGCTTATGACCCCCATGGAGACAGAAGTCCCCGTCAATCCCAAGGGAGAACCTATCGCGAAGACTAACTCCCCTACCCTGACGCTATCAGAATCGCCCATCTTGAGGGGAGGGAGATCCGTATCTACCTCCACTACAGCTAAGTCCCTCATAGTATCGAGGGCCCTCAACTTTCCCTTAGAACTCGAACCGTCGCTGAACACTACGTTTATCTCCTTAGCTCTAGCGACGACGTGAGCGTTAGTCACTACCATGTCCTTCTTCGCGATGAAACCCGAGCCAGCTCCGTGCAGGACCCTGGGGCCGAAGAAGAGGGAGATCTCGGGGACCGTCGTATAGACCGTGACTACACTCTCAGCTACCTCAGAGACCATCGACGCTATCTTATCGCTCATCTCCTTGAAGCTCATCCTCTCATACCTCTCATTTGGTGAGAGAGATAATCCTTATCATAGTATCAGCTCAACCGTATAGTACTACTTTCAGCCCGATGCCCTCGAATACCTCCTTTATCTCCTTGAGCCTCTCCCTACTCGGTGCTTCGTGCACTCTCATCTTATAGGGCATGCCGAGCCTAGCGTACTTCTCAGCTACATCATGGAAGGGGAGGAGGTGTATCTCCTCAACTCTCAAGGTCGATAAGAAGCTAGATATCCCCCTTATATTCTCCTCCGTATCCGTTATAGTCGGTATCACTGGGAACCTGATCACCATATCCCTCTTGCTCTCGCTCAAGAACCTCATGTTATCTAAGATCGGTTTGCTTGGGACTCCTGTATATAATAAGCTGCTCTCATCATCGAAGAGCTTTATGTCTTGGTAGAAGAGGTCTATGTCCTGCATCAACTTCCTCAATATCTCCCTGGATACGAACCCAGAGGTCTCGACTACTGTATGTATGCCCTCAGCCTTGCATCCCTCTAGCAGTCCCTTCAGGAAGAGAGGTTGGAAGAAGGGCTCGCCCCCAGTGAAAGTGACCCCTCCTCCTGAGGAATCGAAGAAAGTCACATCCTTCCTTATCTCCTCCATCACCTCCTCGACGCTGTACTCCCTCCCGACTAACTTCAGAGCATTAGATGGACAGTTATCACTGCACTTCCCACAAGCATCACAGAGCTCCCTATCTATGATATGGACGTCTCCCTTATCAATCCTTATAGCTTGCAATGGGCATACATCGACGCAGAAGTGGCAGTGAAGGCACTTGAATTCGAAGTACATTATCTGAGGCTTGGGACTTATCCCCTCAGGGTTCTGGCACCACCAACAGTGTAAGGGACATCCCTTCAGGAATACATTCGTCCTTATCCCTGGGCCATCGTGTATCGCGAATCTCTGGATATCGAATATCGTCCCTCTCAAGCTAACTCCTCTCAGAGGGATTTATGTTCAGTCCTCTCTATTATCTCATCTTGCAGACCCTTCGGCAAGTTGACGAAGTAATCGCTGTAACCAGCTACCCTGACCATCAGATCTTGGAATTCCTGAGGCCTCCTCTGAGCTTCCCTGAGGAGCTCAGCGCTCACTACATTGAACTGAACGTGATGACCACCTAGCCTGAAGAACGCTCTGATGAGTTGAGCGAGCTTCTTCAAGTTCTCCTCACTCTCAAATATATCCGGCGTTAGTTTCTGGTTGAGGAGGGCTCCTCCAGTCTTGTCCCAATCGCACTTAGCGACGCTCCTGAAGACAGCAGCTATGCCTCTCCTATCCATACCTTGCACTGGGGATACGCCCTCAGATACGGGGAATCCCGCGACTCTACCATCTGGAGTAGCTCCAGTCACCTTCCCGAAGTAGACGTGAACTGTTGTAGGCAGGAAGTACACCCTTCTAGATGCCTTCCTCACAGGACTCCTCGGGTAGCTCTCTATCAGCTCTACAATCTTATCGACTACCTCCTCAGCTATGGAATCAGCGTAATCATTATCGTTCCCGAATTTAGGTGTCTTATCTGGGTTCCTCAAGATCTCCCTGAGGAACTCGTATCCCTCGAAGTTCTTGGAGAGGGCATCTAAGAGCTCCGACATCGATATAGTTCCCTTCTCGAATACGTGGTACTTTATAGCCGCTAAACTATCTGTTATCGTCCCCAATCCCACGACTTGGATGTACTGAGTGTTGTACCTAGCTCCCCCAGCGTTATAATCCTTCGCTCTCTCAACGCAATCATCTATCCAGAGGGAGAGGAACGGGACCGGGAGGTACTTAGCGTATAGGGCCTCGATTATATCATTCCCCTTCATCTTTATGTCCAGGAAGTACTTCACCTGCTTGATGAAAGCATTCCAAAGGTCCTCAAAGCTCTTGAACTCCCTAGGATCCCCTGTCTCTAGGCCTATCTTCTTCCCAGTCCTCGGATCTACCCCATTATTCAGAGTTATCTCCAGTATCTTGGGCAAGTTGAAGTAACCAGTCAGTATATAGCACTCCTTCCCGAATGAGCCGGATTCAACGCATCCACTCACCCCAGAGGTCCTAGCATCCTCTAAGCTCTTCCCCTGCCTGAGCATCTTCACTATAACCCCATCGAAATTGAAGAATGGAGGTTCGCCGAATCCAGGGCCGACTACCTTTAAAGCTTTTATTAAGAAGCTATCCGGATTTTTCTCACTGACCAGAACTGCTGTATTCGGCTGAAGTGTCCTCATCTCATCCAGGACTTCTAATATGAGGTAGGAGAGTTCGTTAACACCATCCTTCCCATCCTTCGTCAGACCGCCTAAGTTCAGCTTGGAGAAGTCGTTGTAAGTGAAGCTCTCCTCAGCTGTGACTCCTACCTTAGGGACAGCCGGCTGATTGTTGAACTTGAGCCAGAACGCTTGTAATAACTCCTTAGCCCTCTCCCTAGTCAGCCTCCCTTCCTCTATGTCCCTCTTATAGAAGGGGTAGAGGTGCTGATCTATCCTCCCGGGGTTGAATGAGTCCCATGGGTTCGTCTCATAAGTTACGCCTACGTGCACGAACCAGTAATGCTGCAGAGCCTCCCAGAAGGTTCTAGGTGCGTGAGCCGGTACCCATCTGCATATTTCAGCCATTTGCTCTAATTCCTTCTTCCTCTCAGGGTCCTTCTCCTCTTCAGCCATCTGCTCTAATTTATCAGCGTATCTCTTAGCGTAAATCAGTATAGCATCAGCCACTATATCCATAGCTTTGAGCTCCTCCATCTTCTCATAGTACTCGGGATCAGAGGGATCTAGGGACTCCATCCTCCTCTTTATCTGTTCCTTTATATCCAAGACTCCCATCTTGAATATCCTCTCTCCTCCAGCAGTATGCCCTGGAGCCCTCTGCTCCATGAACTCAGTCCATACTCCCGCTTCATAAGCGTCTATCCACTCCTTAGGTAAGTTCTCGAATATTATATCCCTCATAGCCCTGCCTCTCCAGAAAGGTATGGCTTCCCTCTCATAGAACTCCTTAGTCTCCTCATCGACTTTATAAGGCATGTTCTTCCTCTTATCGAGGATCTCGAGATCTTCGAGGCTGTGGACGCATATCTCCGGGTAAGTTGGCACTTCCTTAACTCCAGTTCCCCTGAGGCCCACTATGAGCTGGCCCTCCTCGATGGGGAGGCTCACTCTCTCCATCAGGTATTTGAACGCTAAAGCTCTCTGCACGGGGATCGATTTCCCCTTCGGGATATCGCTCTTGTAAAATTCAGTGATCAATTTAGCTCTCTCCAAAGATACCCTCACTTGAGCGTTAACGCTCTCCTCCCTCAACTTAGCGATCCTCTCATTTATCGGCTTAATTACACTCCTCCTCTTCTCAACTTCCTTCGAAATCTTGACCTCGCAAGAGGCTTCTCGAGTGATGAGGGTCATCAACCCACCTTCCTCACACTCTATTCATATTTTTTAAGTATTGCGTCCATCTGAGCTCTCCGTAATTTAAGTGTTGTGTTCACGCTAGCTCGATCAATCCTCAACTGAGCTCTCCGATCGAGAGGACATCTTTCTCTCCAGATATTCTCCGAAGAAAGCCCATGCAGAGAACACACCGACGAGAGCGCCTATTCCTATCGCGAAACCTAAGGAGAGAGCGAATTTTATCTCATAAGTTAAGTTAGCTAGATCTATTATCAGAGTAGCTATTATGAGGGAGATGAGCATCAAGAAAAACCTCTCTGTCTTCTTCTCAAATCTCATCGACTTAACTAATGCATCAGTGAGGACTATGGAGACTAAGGTCAAGATGATTACGCTCCCTATCCTAGTGAGGTAGCTCATAGCCTCCCCGTAAAGTTGAGCTTGCTCCGGGACGAATATCCTGATTATAGCAGCTGAAGCAGCTATGAGTATGAGGGAATCCGCTAAGAATGAGAACATCCTCGTCAGGGGGAGCCTCGTACCCTCGGGGAATAGCTCCCTTATTCCTTCCTCGAGCTTCCCAGTCTTGACGAGCCACCTTATGATCCTATTGATCAATCTGATTATGAGTAAGGATAAGAGGAGGATCAAGGAAGCTAGAGCTACCTTCGGTACAGCTGAGATCACATCATTCAAGGCCCTCAAGAGCTCCTCGATTATTTGCATATCACACCCCGATGAGAGCTATAGCTACTCTATATAATACGTAGAGCATCAGCAAGAGGGTAGTCAGGGCTAGAGCGGATATAAATGTCTTGAGGAGCTCCCTAGAGGCTTGGAGCGTGAAGGAATATCCGAGGAGGCTAGTTGAGTAGATGAGCTTGCTTATCTCGTATGCCCTCTTAGCTGGGACTATCGCAGCTTCTTGTATCGTGAGGAGTGCTATGATAGTTGAGAGTAGTTTGATAGAACCAGCCAGGATTAGATTCTGGGAAGAGGATTGGAGGAATGATGAGATTAGGCTCGCCGCTAAGAGGCCTATGTAGTTCGAGGACACTAGATAAGCTGAAGCCCTTGTCCTCCCGATCCTCTCATTCACTTCTGAGAATATGTGCATGCCCAGTAAGTTCACCCCTAGGAAAGTCAGGGAGGTGAGGAGAGATACTGCTACGTGGTAAGTCGGTACAGTTATGAAAGGTATAGCTGCTGTCAGTAACGAGTTCAAGGACATAGCGATTATGTAGGCTTTATACCCCTTCCATATGTATGAGCCTAAGATCCCACCTAAGTTCCCAGTGATCGTCAGAGCTACCGTTACGTAAACGGGAGCTCCTAACTCCCTCAGTAAGGGGCTCCAAGAGATCCCGAGCATGTTGCTACCAGCGAACATAAGGCTGAGGATGAGTAGTGCTGTCCCGCTCCTTATCCTAACTTCCTCTACGACGCTAGATCTAGGCTCAGATATCGATTCGGGTATGGGCGTCATCATCAAGAGCAGGGAGCCGGAGATACCTATGAGTAGGGCCGTGAAGTAGAGTAAGTAGTAAGATGAGGGAGCCGCGTAAGTAGCGGAGACGTAAGTCATGACGAGGGAGCCGAGTAGGGAGGAGAGGGATGATGCGGCAGATCTATGCACCGAGACCTCTATTACCTCATCCCCGCTGAACATAGAGTATACTGCAGCTCCTATCAAGATGCTAGTTAGAGCTGCGGATATGTTCGCTAACATGTAAGCTAGGGAGAGGAGGGAAGGGCTTGAGAGGAGGAAGGGGAGTGAGGACCACATCAACCTCTCCAATATGTGCGAGGAGATTATTATCTTCTTGAACACGCTCTCGAAGATGCTGGGATCCCTATAGACGATCGATGATACTAAAATTCCTCCGATCGCTGTAGGTATGAGGACCAGAGAGATATCGCGGACTGGGTAGCCGGAGTAAGCGAGCATCGGTATGAAGAGACCCCTAGTTATGGAGACGTAGAAGCCGCTGAAGAAAGCCTCAGCTATCATGGATATTTTCGATAGAGCGTTCCCCATGAACTCCCCTCTTAGCTTTAGATGAGTTCATTTGAATATAGCGGGCTTTTTAATCTATACTAACTCGATGTCTTATGAGTAAGAACGAGATAAAGCTCATGAGTTATGAGGAAGCTAGTGATTATTTTTCGAAGAGAGATATCGCTATCCTCCCTATCGGCTCTATAGAGCAACATGGCCCGGCTAATCCCCTAGGGACAGATTCCATAATAGCTGAGGCTCTAGCTAAGGAAGCTTCGAGGAGGACAGGTACGTTATGCTTGCCCTTGATCCCAGTGGGGATCAGCTTCCACCATATTAACTTCCCTGGGACATTGAGCGTGAGTGAGAGGGCTCTAGAGCAATATACCCTAGATTTGATTAGTTCACTAGCGAGATGGGGTGTCAGGAAGGTCTTAATAATAAACGGTCACGGTGGCAATCTTCCAACGCTCCAGATACTCTCTAGGAGAGCTAGAGAGGATTTAGGAGTTTATGTCTACATCTATCAATGGTGGAACAGTCCGAAACTTGAGGATCTCTTCGATTCTGAGGAGAGAGGACATGCTGCGGCTGCTGAAACATCCTTGATCATGTACCTCTGCCCAGAAGCTGTTAATACTCAGAAATTAAGGGATGAGAGTTTATCAAGAGAGGAGATCAATGCGGTCAGATTCGTTTACACGGATGAGATCTCGAGAAGTGGTATTATGGGGAGACAAAGCTCTGCTTCAGCGTATAGAGGGAGGGAGCTCTTCGAAAAAATTTTGGAAGATTTGATCGAGGTAATTGAAAAAATTAGGGGTTAGAAGCCCACGTACCTATCCTTAGGGGCCCCGCAGACTGGGCACCTCTCTGGAGGTACTTCAGCTATATAAGTGTGACCGCAGACTGGGCATATCCATACCTTCCCCTCTATTTTGAAATCATTTCCAGCATCTACGCTCTCCTTAGCCCTTCTGTAGAGCTCAGCATGTATCTTCTCAGCCTCGTAAGCCCATTTGAAGCTTCTCTCAGCTTGATCGACTCCTTGAGACCTGGCTAGCTCCATATATACTGGGTACATCTCCTTCACTTCGTACTCCTCCCCCTCTATCGCTAGCTCTAAGTTGTGGGAAGTAGATCCCGGGCCTATTGGTGTCCCAGCGGAGACTTTAGCACCCTCCTTATAATCCTTGAGCACGTTATAGTGATTAGTAGCGTGAACTTGCTCAGCGTAAGCTATAGCCCTGAAGAGCCTAGCTACGTTAGGGAATCCCTCTCTCTCAGCGATACTAGCGAAGATCAGATACCTCATGTGGGCCATCGATTCCCCTCCAAAAGCTGAGAGGAGGGCATCCTTAGTCATGGGGCGTATGTGGTGCATATGCTAAACAGTACATGAATAATTTAAAAATTACTATAGTTAAAATATAGAACTACCTAACTTTGAGGGATACCGCATTCAAAACAACGATAATGTCGCTCATACTCATTATCAAAGCTCCCATCGCGGGCCCTATAACTACAAGCCCCGCTAAAGCCCCAGCTGCGATTGGAATCGTTATTGAATTATATCCTATGGCCCAGAGCACGTTCTCCAGCATTTTCCTATATGAAGATTTAGCTAGCTTGAAGAAGTAGACCACATCTCCTATATCGCTCCTGACTAATATTACGTCAGCGCTCTCAATAGCTATATCAGTACCAGCACCTATAGCGATGCCTACATCAGCTTGTATGAGCGCTGGAGCGTCGTTTATCCCATCCCCCACCATAGCGACAGCTAAACCCTTGTCCTGCATCCCCCTTATTATATCGACTTTCTCATGAGGTTTCACTTCGGCATGATAACTATCTATTCCCAATCTCTCAGAAAGCTTAGAGGCAACAGCTCTCCTATCTCCAGTGAGCATGTGAACTTTGTAACCCATCTCCTTGAGCTCCTTAATGGCTCTCTCAACTCCTTCCTTAAGCTCATCCTCTAACTCAATTACCCCAGCTACTACCCCATCTACGACTATCTGGACAGTCGTGCTCCCTGATTCGGTTACGAGACCCGATCCAGCGGTGATAGAGACCCTTCTACCCTCTACGATCCCCTCTACACCTAAACCCGGAGTGCTCTTGAATTCGCTTACACCAGCTAGCTTTATCCCCTCCTCCTCGGCTTTCCTCACGATAGCTCTAGCCACTGGGTGGTTCGAGAGGTAGTCCAGTGAGGCAGCTAACTTGAGGATCTCTAACTCATTGAAGCTATTGAAAGCTTCTATCCTCTTGACTCTGAATTTACCCTCAGTTAGAGTGCCTGTCTTATCGAATATTATCACCTCCACGTCCTTAGCCCTCTCTAGAGCTTCCTTCGACTTCACAAGTATACCCCTGCTTGAGGATAGCGTTGCTGCCCTCTGCACGACGATGGGGATAGCTAAACCCAATGCATGGGGACATGCAACTACGACGACGGAGACAGCCCTCTCTACAGCGAAATCTAAGCTAGAGCCGTTCAATGACCAATAAGCTAGGGTGATCGCTCCTGAGGCTATAACGAATATCGTGAGGAAGAACGCAGCTCTATCAGCTATCTCCCTGAATCTAGATCTAGAGGACCTTATCTCCTTGATCAACCTCTCGACTTGACCCAAGTAGCTATCTTCACCCGTTCTCGTGACCTCGATCTTAACCGCTCCCTCCAGATTTATGCTACCAGCTATGACTTTGCCGCCCTTCCCCCTTATCACAGGAGCGGATTCTCCAGTTAGGATAGATTCATCAAAGGAAGAAGTGCCCTCTATTATGACACCATCTGCTGGTACTCTCTCCCCTGGCTTAACGAGGACTATATTTCCAGGTTTCAGCTCCCTCACGGGGACGTCCCTGTAACTACTATCTGAGATGAGATGGGCTTCATAAGGGAGAAGTCTTACGAGTAGATCTACAGAGCTAGTAGCTGATGAGATCACTCTGGCCTCTATGAAATGGCCTATCAGCATTATATCGATCAATAGAGCGAGCTCAAGGTAGAAGGTTCCTGATTTCCCCAATAAGAAGGAATATAAACTGTAGAGGAATGATGCTGAGATACCTATGGAGACGAGTAGCATCATCCCCGGGCTCCTCTCCTTGAGCTCGGATACGGCCCCTCTGAGGAATGGGTAGCCCCCGTAGAGGAAGAGAGGAGAGGCTGAGAGCAACCCTATTGTTCCCCGATGTACCATTAGCGAGAGCCCTAGATCCTCAGCTACATCTGATGTGAGAAAAATAGGGATTGTGAGGATTAAGGAGACGATTAGTCTTCTCTTAAGATCGGAGGAATGGTGAGCGTGACTCTTGTGATGAGAGTGGCCTCCATTATGTTCCCCCGATAAGTAGCGTTGTGGATCCTTCGAGAACTCCTCCATGCAGGCTCTGGAGCAGAAATAGTATTCCTGCCCTCGGTAAGTGAGCTTGTATTCAGCTTTCTTAGGGTCGACGTCCATCCCGCATACAGGATCCTTAACCATAGTTATCTAATGTCCATGACCTATACTTTTTAATAATGTTACGGTGGGGTAGGTGTTTAAATGCCCCTCACATCATCATGAGGTGGATATGGAGAAAGCTAAAGAGCTCCTCGAGAAAGGGGTGAAGCCCTCACTCTGGTATGCTCTAGAGAGGGACCCGAAGTTAGCTTCCGAATTGATCGGTAAGATGTTCGAGGAGGTACTCACGGTCATCGTGAAGGTTAATCAAGATCTCTCGAATAGGATAAGCGAGCTCACTGAGAACGTAAACAATCTGTCCAAGAGGATGGAGGAGATAAACACACAGCTCTCCAGTAAAATAGCTGAGCTCACTGAGAACGTAAACAATCTGTCCAAGATTGTTAACAATCTAGCCTCCACAGTCGGGAAGCCAGATAGAAGGTATGCAAAGCTCGAGGAGATAGAGTTAAGACAGGACCTCAGGGAGCTCTGCTCTAATAGGGGGTTCGAGGTAGATAGGGGTTTCATAGCGAGGGGGAAGCCCGAAGTCGATGCTATAATAACGGGGAGGAGAGTAGTTGCTCTAGTGGAGATAGCGATGAGAGGGGGATCTAAGGACATAAGGCAGTTATTAAGGGCATCTGAAGCTTATGAGGAGATATATAAAGTTAAACCGAGTAAGCTCTTCCTCTTATGTGTCGAGGAACCAGATGAGCTCACCATCAGGAGGGCTGAGGGAAAAGGCGTTATCGTGACGATGAGACCTGGCGAGATCGTCAGGGAATTGGAGAGAGTTGAGAGAACTGAGTAGTTTGTGAAATTCAGAAGCTGAGTATAGTATTCCTCTCCTCTCCTATCGTAGTAGGATCTCCGTGACCCGGGAAGACTGATGTCTCCTCAGGGAGGCTCAATAACTTCCTCAAGCTCTTCCTCATCTGCTTATAGTCTGGCTTCCCTGAGTAGCGTAAGGTACCTACGGCACCCTTGAATAGCGTATCCCCCGTGAATATCGAGCTTATCTCACTCGAGTAGTAGCAAGTGCTCCCCGGAGTGTGTCCCGGTGTGTGAATCGCTGAGAAGCTCAGTTCCCCCAACTTTATCCTCATACCATCATCTATAGAGTCCTCTATCTTCGGTAGAGCGCCGAAATCCTCCTTCCAGTATGAGGGGAGCATCTCTAAGTCCATGGGATTTGCCGAAGCTCTGCAGTTCGTTGCCCTCACTATCTCATTGAGCCCCAACACGTGATCGAAGTGAGTATGCGTTATCAAAATTCTCTCGAGCCTCAGACCTCTCCCCTCGATAATTCCAATTACAGCCTCAGCTGGGCACCCGGCATCTATGAGCAAGGAGTTCTTCTCAGCCTTATTCTCAATTAGATAGCAGAGGCTCTCGAAGGGGCCGCAGCATATCCTGAATACTATTGCTAGGGATGTCTCCAGAACCTTCTCCAGGAGATCACCCCCCGTTAAATACCCTGAAGATATAAAACTGTGCCCCCAGATACAAGCTGCACCCGAGATGCCCATACTCAATGCCGATATGCAGTGAGAGAGAGCCTCCTCTCATCGATTTAGATGGGAGGAAGGTGAGGTGCTGGCTCCACAGCAAATAAATTAATATCCAGTGATTCATGCGGGATGGAGTACGTCAAGGACATATTATGGAAGCCCGGCATCGGAGTAAAGGAGCTAGTAGAATCCTTTGGGAGCGCCGGATTTCAAGCTACTGAGCTCTATAAAGCAGCTGAGATATTCGTCAAGATGAAGAGAGAGGGAGCTAAGGTGATACTCACTTTCACATCTAACATGGGGACCTCAGGGCTGAGGGGACTCTTCGCTCAGTTAGTGAAGCTCGGGATAGTGGATGTGTTGATAACTACCGTGGGAGCTATAGAGGAGGACGTGATGAAGGCCTTAGGAGAGAAGTTCTACATACATCGCTTCTCAGCTGATGATGTAGAGTTGCACGAGTTAGGCATGAATAGAGTCGGTAATATATTGATAAGTAACGATAGTTACGCTAGGTTCGAGGCCTTCATCACACGCTCGATAGATGAGTTAGGGGAGAAGAAGCTGACTGTATCGGAGTTCCTCAGGGAGATAGGGCTCAAGTTGAATGATGAGAACTCCTTCTTATATCAAGCGGCTAAGAGAGGAGTCCCCGTATTCTGCCCAGCTATAACGGATGGTGCTCTGGGCTTCCACTTATTCATGGCGAGGGAGAGATATCCGGATTTCGAGCTCGATGTGATCGGGGACTTCGGGAAGATGGTGATGATGCTGGGGCAGGAGGATAGGAAGGGAGTGATAGCTTTAGGAGGGGGCGTATCGAAGCACCACGCCATATTGATGACTCTGTTGAGCGGAGGAGCTGATTACGCTATCTACATAACTACATCAACTCAGTTCTCAGGAAGCATGAGTGGGGCGACTACATCTGAAGCGAAGAGCTGGGGGAAGATAAAGGACGATTCGGACTCAGTCACAGTGATAGGGGATGCCACTATCTTATTCCCTTTAGTCGCTTTCTACACTATAGAGAGGCTCAAGGAGGAGGGGCTTCTGAGGTGATAGAGTGGCTAAGTTCATACTGAGCAGGAGAGTCGCTCTCAGGCAGTACTCGATAGCTAGGAGTTATTGCGATGCTCTAGCTTACAGTTACAAGACTAACCCCTACATCTGGGAGGTGCTGAGGGAGACAGACTCCTTAGTCGGTATAAGTTCACTAGCTTCGATAGAGAGAGTCGAGGGGGAGAGGGCAGTTTACTACTTGCAGGGGGAGAGGGAGGACGAGATGAGCTACTTACTGGATAGGGGGGTCGAGTGGTTCATAGTGGATAACGAACCGGAGCTCGAGAAGGTCATGAAAGTAGTTGATGAGAGGGGGGAGAGGATAAACTTATTCATCAGGATAAAGATGAGGGAGCACACGATATATACGGGGAAGCACTTCGTCTACGGGATAGATTGGAGGAAGGCCTCTAAGCTGATAGAGAGGCTGAGGGGCTCCGATACTATAGATCAACTCGGTGTGCATTTCCACAGGAAGACTCAGAACGTGGGGGAGTGGAGCCTCAAGGAGGATGTATCCGAAGCTTTAGCGGATTCCCTGAAGCACTTAGATTGGGTCAACATAGGTGGAGGTATCCCAGTGAAGTACGCGAACTCCAAGCCTGAGATAGACTCCGTCCTGAGGGAAATAGAGGAGCTAAAGGACTTCTTGAACTCAAGAGGGATAAAGCTCATGATGGAACCAGGTAGATTCATAGCTGCACCTTCAGTAGCCCTAGAAGCTGAGGTCCTGAATGTATATGAGGGGAACGTCATTCTGGATTGCTCTATATTCAACGCTTATATGGACACTTACTTACTGAACATAAGGCTCCCCGTCTTAGGGGAGTCAGAGAGAGGTTTCAGGTACCTCCTCAAAGGTAGATCTCCAGACTCCTTAGATATATTCAGGTACTCAGTCTACTTAGATAGAGAGCTGAAGCCAGGGGATAAGATAATATTTCTGAACGCTGGCGCTTACAACTTCCACACTGAGTTCAATGACATGCCGAAAATAAAAGTTGAGATAGTCGATGACTTCCCCTTCTCACTCCCTTAATATGACTTGGCTCATGCAATGAGGACCTCCGTAACCTCCAGTGAGAGCTGAGAAATCTAAGAGATCCGCTTTGACGCCGTACTCTTTCAACCTCTCCTCAAAAGATTCTCCAGCTTGTTTCACCCCTATTATCCTCTTCTCCTCAAGGAGGAGGAAGTTCGGAGCGAAGTTCCTCTGCTCCTCAACGGTTATCTTGAATATCTCGAATCCCTTCTCCTCAAGGTACTTCCTCAACGTCATCTCCCCCTTCCTCTTGTAGCTGATCTTCTCCTCCGCTACCGGTTCGAATATCTCAACTAAGGGTTCCTTCCCCTCGATCATCCTGTCCTCAGAGAGTAGAGCTAGCTTACTGCCTAAGAAGTTGAAGTAAGTATCTAAGTGCATCTCCTCCATCCCAGGAGTCGGATCCCTGACTAAAGCTACTTCAACGTTCCCATAGACCCCATTATCTAGCATCTGCTTCACTCCATCCTCATCACTTAGTAGACCTACTCCTTGAAGGACGAAATCTCCTGCGGGCATGAAGTCCCCTCCTTCAGCATGTCCAGGCTCCTTAACTCTGTATATAGGCTCTATACCCATCTGCCTCAGGGCTAGCTCGACTATATCGTTCTCTATCTTCCTGACATCGAGCATGAAGTTCCCTATCACTACGCCCTCTTTAGTCGTCAGCATCCCGTCCCTCATGAAGTAGAGGTTATTCGCTGGAGCTAAGCAGTAACTGGAGAGGAACTTAGTAGTGGGATCTAGGGCCCTCGGGTTGTACCTTATATTTATTATCGGCCTTAATATTATTACGTCAGCTAGCACCTCGGGGCTGAGTACATCTATAGTCCTCTTGAGGTTCGATAGTAACAGCTCCCCATCCTCTCGCGATATCCCCTCGAAAGCATACTTCACACTAGTTAGAGCAAATCCCCTCAATCTCTTGAGGTTCTCCGGATCATCGCATTTATTGGTGAGCATTTCCCTAACATCATAAACTTTAGCTCCGAACTCCTCAATTTTCCTCCTATAATTCCTGTGCTCCTCGATAGCTTTCTTCAGATCGAATGGATAGAGGAAGTTCGCGGAGTTAGTCTCTAGTATCGCAAATAGAGTCTCGATACTAGGCTGGCAGAGGAGGACTACTTCAGCTCTATCCCACTCAGCTGGTTGAGATGCTCTCAAGCTCTCGCCCTCTTGCTCCAGATGTAGAGTAAGTAACCGATTATCAGCACTGCAGCTGTGCCTCCCGCGAGCTCGACCTCGTAGAGGAAGATATCTGTTATCTCTTCGGGGGGCATGAAGAAGAAGATGCACGCCATAGCTATGAATAACTCACCGAGTATCGCTGATATCCATGCTAGAGGCATGCCTCCGGGTAATTTGTAGGGCCTAGCCACTTCGGGCCTCTTGTACCTCAGCTTGAGGAAGGACGGGAAGAGCAGCAAATATGGGAGCAGGAATATCAAACTGGAGAGAGCGAAGAGCGTCCAGAATATGCTAGCTACTGTCTCAGCTGGTATAGCATTCCCTATTAGGAGCAAAGTACTTATGATCCCAGTTAAGTAGTAAGCGTAATCTGGCGAGAGGTACTTACTGTGCAGATGGCCTAGCGATCTGGGGAGGAGGCCCTCGCTCGCTGTAGATGCTAGCACTCTATTAGCGCCTAGCGTCCAAGTGACCATATTAGCTAGGAATGTGTACAATATCATTATACCGAATATTATTATGAGGGCCTCTCCGGCAGGTCCTAACACATTAGCGACCTCGATGACCGAGTCTATTATGCCCGTGACTATGCTCAATTTATCTAGGGGGAGGATGGCGAGGAGGCCGAACGTCCCTATCACATAGAGGAGGAATATAGCTGCTCCAGCGAATATTATAGCCCTCGGGACGTCCTTCTGGGGGTTCACCATCTCCTCCCCAGCTGAACTAGCTAGCTCGAATCCCATGTAGTTGTACACGACCACCGGTAGGTAAGCTAGAGCCACGCTCCATGAAGGGAGTAAGTCCTGGGGGGTGAAGGGGTTAGCGAAGCCCCTAGTCAGCGTCCAGTAGACTCCGAGGACACCGACCCCTAGGAGGACTATAGCTTTAACTATCGCACCTAGATTGGGGATCCACTTCGACTTCCCCAGCTCTAGGATACCTGCCGCTACTGTGACCCAAGTCATCACTATAGCTATGAACGTCTGCGCCCATATATCGAGATCTGGAGCGAATACTTGAGCGAGAGTCCCGCTGAAGAGCACGTATACTGAGGGCATCCATATAGCTACGTTGACCCAGTAGAGCCAGGAGGTCATGACTGCCCACTTCTCACCGAAGGCCTCCTTGACCCAAACATATATGCCACCCTCACTGGGCCATGCTGAGCCTAACTCAGCTGTTATCAAACCGTAGGGGATGAAGAAGAGGAAGAGAGTTAAGAACCACCAGAAGAACGTCTGCATGCCTATAGCTGCTGAGGAAGCTACTGTATCCAACACGACTATAGCGCAAACGTTGAATAAAAAGAGGTCCCAGTACTTCAGGACCTTCTTGAAGGAAACTGACATGAGATCACCCCATTAGGAGCACTAATATTGCTTTCTCCACGTGAAGCCTGTTCTCAGCTTGATCCCAGACTATGCTCCACGGCCCATCTATGACTTCATCAGTCACTTCCATTCCCCTGCCCGCTGGTAGGCAGTGCATGAAAACTGCGTTCTTAGCTGCTCTCTTCATCAAGTTAGAGTTGACTTGATAAGGCTGGAACGCGACTTTCCTCTCCTCTGCTTCATGCTCCTGTCCGATCCACCACCACAGATCTGTATAGACGACGTTAGCATCTTTTATCGCTTTATCTATATCCTCTGTTATCTCTATATTTGCCCCTGTCTCAGCTACGTTCTCCTCGACCATCTTCATCACTCTCTCCTTCGGCCAGTACTTCTTGGGCCCGCAGAATGTGAAGTTCATCCCGAGCCTAGATGTCAAGACGAGGAGGGAGTTAGCTACATTTGTAGCATCACCGAAGAACGCTACTTTTATCTTCTTGAGGTCCCCGAACTTCTCGAGCATCGTGTAAACATCAGTTAACGCTTGGACTGGGTGGAACCAGTCAGTGAGGCCGTTTATGACTGGTATCGTAGCGTGCTTCGCTAACTCCTCTAAAGTCTCGTGTTTGAGTAATCTAGCCATTATACCATCCAGATATCTGCTCAACACTCTAGCTGTATCAGCTATCGTCTCCCTAACTCCTAAGTGAAGTTCTCCAGGCCTCAAGTAGAGAGCGTGACCTCCTAATTGGCTCATAGCTACTTCGAAGGAGACCCTAGTCCTAGTCGAGGGCTCCTCGAATATCATACCGAGGTTCTTCCCCTCCAAGAGCTTAGGCCTCTCTCCCCTGTAGTAAGCGTGCTTCATCTCCTTAGTCGTCTCGAATATGAGTTGGATCTCATCCCTGCTTAGATCTTGGCACGTCAGGATATCCCTACCGAAAAGACTACTCCTAGGCATAAGGTAGAGGGTCAAGGGAAAATAAAAATATTTCGTATAGATCGGAGTTTCAATTGATTAGATCATAATGTTATCTAACATTCAAGTGACATCCTAGGAAGATTTTTAATTTAGTAGGGCTGCTCCATTAGAGGCAGGTCCACCGATAGGCTCAGCTCCGCGAGGCCCCTCCTCGACTCAAGCGGAGCTCGGGTCGAGAGCCCCCCGATCCTGAATGAGACTCTCGCTAGAGCACATCAAATTTATAAGTTGAACTCGGAGACCTCACTCATGAAGAGGATCTTTCCTCTATTCTTCATCGCGGTCCTTCTAGTGTATCAACTCCCGATAATGG
>Ga0197143_1001218_pt1 | contig 22550 bp, 21 predicted proteins | sample GBS70_MetaG_FD_148603 | JGI IMG/M metagenome (GOLD analysis project Ga0197143, IMG submission 148603) | Sediment microbial communities from Great Boiling Springs, Gerlach, Nevada, United States - GBS 70_MetaG | ecosystem: Environmental > Aquatic > Thermal springs > Hot (42-90C) > Sediment...
GCTCCGAACTGAACCAGCTCTTCGCCAAGTGTGTCAACGGCGTGCTGTATATTGCGGTCACGGGCAACCTGGAGGGCAACGGCAACGCGATTCACTTCTATATCGACACAGGGCGCAGCCAAAGCAACACCTTCAACCTAACGACGGGCTGTATTAACTGCTCTGTGCAGGGGATGAGTGGCGTAGTGTTTGACCACAACCCCGACTATGTGTTGGGCGTCAACCGCTTCGACGACGGACAGGGCAACGACAACATCTACATCGACCTGCACGATGTGGTGAATAACCAGTCCACCTATCTGGGGGCGGTTGCCGTCGGTTCAGGCGAAGGCACGGTCGATCAAGGCGTCAAGGCGGGCTTCGACAATTCGAACCTGCAGGGCGTCACGAGCGACCCGAGTAACATCGGTGATCCCGCAACCGCCACGACGGGGCTGGAGGTCGCGATCCCGCTGAGCGCGCTGGGCAACCCGCAGGGCGAGATTAAGATCCTCGCTGTGCTGACGGGCGGTGCGGATCTGGGCGACCCGTGCCGCGGCACCTACCTGTCCAACCAGTCGCTGCCCGCGATGAACATCGGCAATCCCAGCCAGCAGTTCCCGAACCCAGCGTGGGCGCGCTGCCCCGACCCGCCGTTCGATAGCTTCCCCTTCAGCTTCGTAGACCTCGCGGGCAATCACTATGTGTCCGTGGAGCCGTGCCCAGCGGGACCTGAGGGCGATGTGAACGGCGACGGTTGCGTGGACGACGCCGACCTGCTGATTGTGCTGTTCAACTTCGGCAACGCAGGCGGTCAAGGCGATGTGAATAACGACAGCATCGTCGACGACGCCGACCTGCTGATTGTGCTGTTCAACTTCGGTGCAGGATGCTAACTGCCCTTACCTGCCCCTCGCCCCGTTAGGGGAGAGGGGCTTTTCCTTGTTTTGGCAAGGAGACCCTTGCGGCGCAGGGCGTCGATGGGTTAAAATAGTGGGCGGATGCGAATCGACCCGAATTGGGACGCCTACCGCGAGTTGGGGGTTTCGCCTGGCGCATCGGCGGAGGCGATACGGCAGGCGTATTTGGCGTTAGCGCGGCGGTACCACCCAGACCGTGCGCCCAAAGGGCGTGCTGCCGAGTACGAGGAACGGATGAAGCGCATCAACACCGCCTACGCGCTGCTGCGCAACCCCGAACTACGCCAGCAGTACGACAAGCTGCGCGCGCCGCAGATCGCGCAGACACCCGTGACCCCTCGTGCGCCGACCGCTCCGCGCGCCCAACCGAACGACCCCTACACCCAGATGCGTGCGGGCTATCAGCGACGCGTATACCGCGTGCAGGCGTCCACCCGCGCACTGCCCTCATGGGCACAAGCGTTGTCGGGACTGTTCGCAGGGCTGGGGCTGGTAGCGGGCTTCCTGCTGGGACTACCGTTCGGGATTATCGGATGCATTCCTGGCGCGATGGTGGGTATGGTGGTTGGGATGCTGGTTGGGTTGTGGGCGGTTTACCTGTTGGCGTTGGGGCTGCCGACGGCATTGCTGAGCTGGCTGGGGCTGCTACTTGCCGATACTGCAGGCATGTGGGTCGGTGGTGGGTTGGGGCTGGCGATTGGCGCAGTGTGGGCGCGCCGCTTGTGGCGACGCACCCGAATCACTTACCACTCGCGATAGGGTCGCCCGTCGCTGCCAATGCCCGCTGCAGGCGAACGCACCTTCATCTCGCCCGTGTTGGGATCGCAGTAATACTCCAACTCCTCGCCCGAAATTGGACAGCGCGGAACCGCCCGCATATACGGACCGCGATAATAGTCAGGGTTTATCAGGCTGGGACGCCCCCACCGGTCGAGTCCGAACTGGGGCGGTTCCGTTGTCGTTAGGTCGCTTAGGTCGGTCGGATAGTTGCCCGTGTCGTGATAGAACACCAGTATCGCGTGGCGCGTTTCTGCCAGAATAACGCGCAAGCGCGCCTCTGGGTCGCGCGGTAAATGGTGCGACACGCGCGGTGCAAACGCTGCCAGCACAGCCACGCTCATCACCGCCAGCGACAACAACTCCACCATCGTCATTCCTCGTAGCCAGCGCATACGAGCCTCCAGCGCACTTCTGTCAGGGTTGTTCCACATCTCCATACGCAGTTGAGGAGATTATCGGGTAAAATTCCCCTCGATAGGAGGATGTTATGGCAATCACGCTATCGGAGCGCGCGGCACAGGAGTTGAAGACGCTGCTGGAAGAGTCGGGCATTCAAGGCGCTGGTTTGCGAGTCTGGGTCGCGGGCGGCGGCTGCAGCGGACTACAGTACCAGATGGCTATCGACGATGCTGAACCCGAAGAGACCGACTTAGTGTTCGACTCGCACGGGATCAAAATCTATGTCGATAGCCTCAGCATCCGCTACCTTGACGGCTCGCATATCGATTATGTTGAGGATGTGTTTGGTGGGGGCTTCAAGATCGACAACCCCAACGCTGTGCGGATCTGTGGGTGCGGTTCATCGTTCCAGACCGAAGACGAGATGGGTATGCCCGGAACAGGTTGTGGGGGTTGCTGCTGCTGCGGATAATAGGGTATAATCTCTTGTCGGAAGCCGACATAGCTCAGCGGTAGAGCGGCGCACTCGTAATGCGCAGGTCGTGGGTTCGAATCCCACTGTCGGCTCCAGTTGCGTTTCTCGCCCGCTTTCTCCGCTCGTGTGCGCCATAGGTTGTGGAGCCGCGCATAAGAGTACGGTATGAAGACCGAAGTACTCAAGGTTCTGAGGGGCAACCCACTCGCTGAGGCACATACACTATGGCTGGAGAGCGTCGCTCTCACAACGCCGAGCCAACGCACGGCGCGCAACTATGAGAGCACAACGCGCCCGTTCCTGACCTTCCTGTACGAGCGACAGAAGACCGACCTCGACACCGTGCAACTGTACGATATACGAGCGTACCAGCTCCCACTCAAGCCAGCAGGATGCACTTGCGCCACTACCTCGTGCTGGTGGGAACCGGCTTAACACGCGCTCGCCAGCGACACAGCCCCCTTCAGAGTTTGCGCAACCGCAAGCGGAAATAACACAACCGTATTTTCGGACACCCTCAGGGATTGCGGGGTGTAGGTCAAGGCGAGACGATTACCTTTAGTGCTTCGGCACGGCGCAACAGCGCATAGCCGTCGGGTGCGTGCTGCAGCAGCAGGCGATGCGTAATCAGCCGTTCTACGGGTAGCCCGTTGGCAATCAGCGTCAGCGCAATGCGCATCTCCACATGGCTGGCAGAGTAGCTGGGTATAAGGCGTGTTTCGCGGAAATAGAGGTCGTGCCATGGGAGGGGGAACCGCACTTCGGGAGGCGTAGGGGTAAACAGCACGACTGTCCCGTCGGGCGCGACGATTTGCAACGCCAACGCCAGTGCAGCCTCGCTGCCTGGTCCCACCACCACAATTGTCGCGCCTTCGGGGAGCGTGCGGGGCGCATCGTCCGCATGTAGCGGCACTGCGCCCAGCGACTCAGCAAACGCCAGCCGATGCTCCAAGCGGTCAATCGCGTAAATCTGTCCTGCACCCCACGCCTGACCCAGTAGCAGGTGCAGCATGCCCATTACGCCCATGCCGACGATTGCCAGCGTGTCGCCGTGCTTCAGCCCCGCGCGGCGCAGCGATCGCACGACACACGCCAGCGGCTCCACGAACGTCGCCTGCTCGTCCGACACACGCGCAGGCACGCGTAGCAGGTCTACTCGCACAATTTCGGCAGGCGCGATGAACCGCTCGCTTAGCCCGCCTGGGATTAGTTTCGTGCGTCGCCAAGTCGGGCAATGCACGAATGCCCCACGCCGACACAAGTCGCACTGCAGGCACGGCGCATGATGATGTACCACCACGCGCTCACCCACCGCCACACCCTGCACGCCCTCACCCAGCGCCTCGATTTCGCCGACCAGCTCGTGTCCAGGCGTTAGCGGCGCCTTGCGCAGCGTGTACCAGTCCATCACCTCGCCCGTGCACAGCCCGCACGCACGCAGGCGAATCAACGCCTCGCCTGCTTGCAACGGAGGCAACTCGATACGCTCCCAGTGGTACTCCCCGTCGGGGGTCAACCGCCACGCATGCGTGTGCATGGCTGGAGTATACCTACCCCCATAGCAGCTCCAGCAGCACGGGCTCGTACTTCTGGCGCAGGGCGGTGTTGGCATAGCCGATCCAGCCGACGGGCGCACGGATGTCCAGCGGCACGCGTAGCGGCTCGCCGTGTAAGTCCGTAATCTGCACGCCCAGCTCCTGCGCAATTAACGCCGTGCAGATGTCGTACGGATGGCAGGTCAGCGGTGAGACCTCCAACCCCATCCGTGCGAACGCCCACGGACGAAGGTCGGCAATCAGTCGGTCGTGCCCGCTCATGAGTTCAAACAGCTGCCCGCCCGTTGAGGCGTACTGGTCTTCGAACACCAGCGGGTTGATGCTTTCGCCCAGCGTCCGTGCCCAGAACTCTGACTCCAGCTCCACGATGGTGCGCTTGCCTTCAGGGAACGGCTTGACGAACGAGGCGAAGCCGTGTTCGAGGCTCTCGGCGCGGCTGGGCACAAGCGACGCGGGCTGAATTTCGCCTGTCAGCATATTGTGCAGCTCGGCGTGCGCGCCCTGCCCGCGCACTGCCCACAGGTGGTACGCCAAGTAGCATCGCGTGGTCGGCAACTCAGTCTGCATCGCCAGTAGCACATGCTCCAGCGTTGTCTCACGCCCAAAATTGGGAGCAATCGCGCTCAGCAGCCACGCACTGCGCTTGTCGTACATAATCGGGCGTGTGCCGTCGATGGGGTCAACAATTAGTAAAAACTCTGCTTCGCGTGCGGGCGTACCTTCGGGCAGTGGATACCAGCCATCGCCGCCGACGCCTTCTGCAATCAGCACGAACGGCGACTCCTGCGCCCACTCGCGGCAGAGATCAATCAGCAGCGTCTCGAGGTGCGCGTCGATGGCGTATTGCGTGTCGCCTCCAGCGTCATGGCTCACCTGTGCCAGCACCGCGGGGTTTTGGGCGCGCATGTGGCGATAGAGATGATCGCGCAAGCGAAGGTGCAGCTGACGCAGGCGATTGAGGTAGAAGCTCATCTCGCGGCTCAACAGCAAGCTCATGACGGTGGGATTTTACCCCACGCGTCGGGTATACTTGGGCTAAGATGCTCGAGTACCCAAGCAGTCGCGGGATTATTCGGATTGATGGCTCCTATGGTGAAGGCGGCGGGCAGATATTGAGGACTGGATTAGCCCTCTCGATGATTACGGGGCAGCCTGTGGAGTTTTTCAACATACGCGTGAAGCGTCCAAATCCTGGTTTGCAGCCGCAGCATTTGACCGCAATACACGCTGCCGCGACGATTAGTAACGCGCGCGTTGAGGGCGCGATCCTTGGCTCCACCGAGCTGCGCTTCGAGCCAGACGAGGTCATAGGCGGTGAGTTCTTGTTTGACATCGAGGACATTTCGGGGCGAGGCTCCGCAGGCGCAGTGATGCTGGTGGCACAGACCGTGCTGCTCCCCCTCGCGCTCAAGGGGCAATCGGCAAAGATTATCCTTCTGGGTGGGACGCATGTTGGTTGGAGCCCAGGCACGGACTACGTGGAGTTTGTGTACTTGCCCGCGCTGCGCCACTTTGGGGTGAACGCGCGCATAGAGACGCTGGAGGGTGGTTTCTACCCGCGCGGTGGCGGGCGCGCAGTGGTGTATGTGGAACCAGCGCGGTTGCCCCTCAAGCCCATCGATTGGCGCGAACGCGGCAAACTCAAGACGGTCCGACTCATCTTTACGCTGTCGAACCTTCCTGAAAACCTCCTACGGCGGGGCGATCAGGCGGCAGAGACGCTTATCGGGCTTCTCGGCTTGCGCCCAGAGTTTGTGCATCGCGTGCTGCCTTCGCGTGGATTCGGGCTGTCTGTTACGCTTGCGGTGGAAGCAGAGCAAGGCTACGCAGGCTTCATTCGCTTAGGTAGGCGTGGCATTGCCATTGAGCAGGTCGTTGAAGAGGCTTGGGACGAGTTCACCAAGTGGGCAAAAACCCGCGCGGCGGTGGACTACTTCCTTGCCGACCAGTTGGTCCTGCCCGCGCTGTTTGCCAGTGGTCCCAGCGCGTGGACGACCCACCGCGCGACCAGCCACCTGCGCACGCTGCTGTGGCTCGTGCCCCAGTTTGTGCGTACGGGCGTGGAACTAACGCAGCAGACCGACGGCAACAGCCTCGTGCGCATCATCCCTGGCGAGGACAGTATCAACTTCATCGCCGACGACAAAGCATCAGACATCTACGAAGACGCGAAGTCGCCAGCGTTCTGAATCGTGCTCCAAGCGCAGCCCGTGATAAGTCACGGACTTCACGGGCGCGCCTTCCCACTCCAACTGCTGCGGCTCAATCGGGCGATAGTGCGCCCGCGCCCTCAGGTGCCAACGCCCGTCTATCTCGCGCACCTCGACACCCTCGTAGCGGCTGAACAGCCGATGGTACACCTCGAAGTGATACAACAGCTCGTTCAGCCACTTGACCATCAGCGCCTCGAGGTCGGGGGCATGCAGCTCGATAGCAACCTGCTCTGTCGGTGGGTAGCGGTTGGGGTCAATCATCAGCCGAAACAGGCCCCGTGCGGCGGTTTCGAACAAGTCGGGCAGGCTCTCCGCCTCCACTGCCAGCCCCTTGTCCGCCGTGTGATCCAAAATCTGGTATTTTCCCATTGCCCGCGAGAAGTATACCACCTCAAATCGGGGTATAATAGACCACGCGGCGTTGCGACTACCGATTCGGCGTTCAGCGAGGGGGCTGTTAGCTAAGGGAGTGTCTGCATATGATGGTCCTGATGAAGCGTGAAGCGACCGAGGAGCAGATTCAGGCGGTTTGTGAAGCCATTCACGAACACGGGTTGGAGTCGCTGGTTTTGCCCGGCGGACAGCGAGTCGCGGTGGGCATCCCCAGCGCGATTCCGCCTGAGCTGCGCCCTGTGCTGGATCAGCACCTGTCAGCGATGGAGGGCGTGGACCAGGTGATTCACATCACGCGCCCGTACAAGCGCGCCTCGCGCGACTTCCATCCGCACGATACGGTGGTGCGGGTTGGGCATGTAGAGATCGGTGGTGGGCGGTTCGCCGTAATGGCGGGTCCCTGCGCTGTCGAAAGCTACGAACAGCTCAGCGAGGCGGCGCGCGCTGTTAAGGCAGCGGGAGCGCAGATCCTGCGTGCAGGCGCGTACAAGCCACGCACCTCGCCCTACTCGTTTCAAGGGTTGCAGCGCGAGGGGCTCGAAATCCTGCGCACGGTCGCTCAAGAGGTGGACATTCTCACCGTCAGCGAGGTTATCGACCCGCGCGATGTGGAAATGATGAGTGAGTATGTCGACATCCTGCAGATCGGCGCGCGCAACATGCAAAACTTCCCGCTGCTGGTGGAGGCGGGCAAATCGGGGAAGCCCGTGTTACTCAAGCGTGCTCCCAGCGCGACCATCGACGAATGGCTCGCCGCCGCCGAGTACCTGCTCACGCACGGCAACGAGCGGGTGATGCTCTGCGAGCGTGGGATTGTGCCTATCGACCGCGCTTATGTGCGCAACACGCTCGACATCAACGCTGTGCCCGTAATCAAGTACCACTCGCACCTACCGATTATCGTTGACCCCAGCCACGGAATAGGGCACGCGCGGTATGTGCCTGCGTTGGCGTTGGCGGCGACGGCAGCGGGCGCAGACGGGCTACTGATTGAGGTGCATCCGCACCCCGACCGCGCGCTCTCGGACGGCGCACAATCGCTCACGCCCGAAGCGTTCAGCCAGCTCATGGCGCAGATCAGCGCAATTCGCGCCGCACTTGCGCCCGTAATCGCGAAGTAGTTCGTGCAGGAATCGCGCCGCGAGCGTCGAACCCACCGTCGGATGACACGGACGGTGTACCTGATGACAGGGATGACACTCGCGGCGCAGCTAACGCTTGCGGCTGCCCAGCACCCGCGCCCCGATTTCGAACGCACACAGTGGCAGTCGCTGAATGGCGTGTGGGAGTTCCAGTTCGACCCCGACGATGTTGGGCTTCAGGAAAACTGGTACGCGCTGCCACGCCCTTACGCTCGCACGATTCGCGTGCCCTACGCTTGGGAGAGTAAGCTCAGCGGCGTCGGCGACACGCAATACAAAGGCGTCGCATGGTATCGGCGCGGGTTCACGCTGCCCGACCGCTGGCGCGGACAGCGCATCTGGCTCTGCTTCGGTGCGGTAGACCACCACGCCACCGTGTGGGTCAACGGCGTCCGCGTCGGCGACCATGAGGGCGGCTACTCCGAGTTTCGCTTCGACATCACCCCGCATGTGCGCTTTGACCGCCCGAACAGCGTCGTCGTGCGCGTGGCAGACTACACCGACCGCGAGACTCCCCTTGGCAAGCAAGTGCCCGACTGGTACACCAGTGTCAGCGGGATTTGGCAGACCGTATGGCTGGAGGCGACAGGCGCGGCGTGCATCGAGTCGCTCCAGATTGTGTCCCTCGCGGACGAGGCGGGCGTCCCGACGGGCGTCGTGGAGTTCCGCGTCGCGCTCGATCGGGAGGCAGTGCGCGAGCCGTTGCAGTTGGAGTTGCGCTCGCGCAACCGCGCCTTCTCTACCGTGCGCTTCGGCATACTGGAGACCGACGCCGAGAAAACCTTTCGCCTGACGCTGGAGAGCCCGCGCCTGTGGTCACCCAGTAGTCCTTACCTGTATCCGTTCGAGCTGCGCCTGCTGTCGGCAGATGGCAAGCGCGCCTACGACGCCGTGCAGGGCTACTTTGGCGTCCGCGCTGTGCGCTGGGGCAAGTACGGCGACGCTGAACACAGCTTCGTCTTGCTCAACGGCAAGCCCATCTACCTGCGCGGCGTGTTAGACCAATCCTACAACCCCGACGGGCTTTACACCGCCCCCGACGACGAGTTCCTCAAGCGCGACATCGAGCTGGCGAAGCGCGCGGGGTTCAACATGATGCGTATCCACATCAAGGCGGACGAGCCGCGCAAACTCTACTGGGCGGACAAACTCGGCATGCTAATACAGGCGGACATCCCGTGCTTTTTCACACCGTCGGAACGCGCTCGCACCCTGTTCGAAAAGACCCTGCGCGACCAAATCCGTCGCGACTTCAACCACCCCAGCATCATCGCGTGGACGATTTTCAACGAGGAGTGGGGGCTGGGACGCCTCAGCGACGCCACCCGCGCCCACCGCGTGGACTGGGTGCTACAAATGGTCGCTCTTGCACGCGAGTTAGACCCCACGCGCCTCGTTCACGACAACTCGGGCTGGGCGCATCTGGAGACCGACCTCAACTCGTTCCACTGGTACGGACGCAACTTAGACCTGTTCCGCCACCAGTACCAGATAGTGAACCGCCTTGAAATCGGCGTCGGCAAAACTTGGAACTACATCGACGGGCGGCGCAGTCGCGGCGAGCCGTTCATCAACAACGAGTTCGGCTACCTCGCGGCGTTCGACGGCGACGGCGACTGGTCATGGGGCGGGCTGATGGCGGTCAACACCCTGCGCAGCCTCGACAAACTCGTCGGCTACACCTACACCGAGCTGACCGACATCGAGTGGGAACACAACGGCGTCTATAACTACGACCGCAGCCCCAAAGAGTACGGCTTCGACTTCTGGGCGGAGCGGATGAGCGTCTGCGACCTGTTTGCGGAAGACTTTCTGGTGCTGGATGTGCCTGCGATTAAGCGTGCCGCGCCGGGCGAGACCGTGCAGGTGCCGATCCTCATCAGCCACTTTTCGGGCAGGCTGCGCGAGAAGCCGTTCACCCTGCTCTATCGGCTGGACTACATCGACGCGCTGGGCAATCGGCATCGCGGCAAGGTGCAGCGGCAGGTGGTCGTGGGCGTGCCCGACTACCGATTGACGCCGCTGACCGTCGCACAGGTGCAGCTACCTAACGAGCCGTGCCTTGCGACGCTGGTCGTGTGGGCAGAAGACTGGAACCGCGTGCGCATCCACACGAACTACACGCAGTGGCTGGTCGGCATGGAGCAGCTGCCCGCGTTCGAGACGCGGCGCGGGCGCGTCATTTTGCGCTTCAAGCCCGAAGCGTACACAACGAGCGCGTTCAACCTGCAGAGCAAGCCCGACCGCCCGATAGCAGGCAAGCACTGGGCACGCGGATACGGCTACTTGGAATACGCTGTAGCCATCCCCGAAGGCGTCTCGCTGAGCGAGGTCAAGCGTATCCGCCTGCGGATGGAGGTCGGCGCGAAGGCTGGACGCGAGAAGGTGGACTGGGCGCAGCGCGTCCACCCCGACGACTACCCCCAAACCGACGGCAAGAAGTACCCCTCGCGCGTGATTGTGGAGCTGGCGGGCGAGCGTGCGGCGGTGTGGGAGTTGCCCGACGACCCTGCGGACGCACGCGGCGTGTTGTCGCACTGGGCAGGCGTCGAGCGCGGCTCCTACGGCTACCTGATGGAAGCCGAGCTGCCCTTGAACCCCGTCCTGCGTGCCCGCCTGCAACAAGAGCGCACGCTCACCATCCGCCTGATTGTGCCTCCCGACATGCCCGGCGGCATCGCCGTCTATGGGATGCAGATGGGCTGCTACCCGATGGATCCGACGGTGATACTGGAGTACTAAGAGGGGTGGGCACCCGTGCAAAGCGACCGGTTGCGCCCCAAGCTTCTGGAGTACCACCAGAGGCAGAACGCCGCCCTCCTGCGAGAGCGGCTAAGCCACGCGCTGGGCGACGCGGCTTCCCACGCGAAGGTGGTCATCAGCACCGTCAGGCAAGCCTCTACAGAAAACACCAGTAAACCTACGCTGACCGTGTATCCCGAAACCTCTCTACAGATGGGCGAGCTGACGCAGTCGGTTCTGAATGCTATCGCTGCCGGCAAGTGGCGTATAACCATCGTGCCAGAATACCCTGAGATTGTCCTGCCAGTCACGGTGCTGATAGGGTACCTAAACAACCTGCTCGACGAGTTCGAGTGGTTTTCTGTCCGCCCAGAGCGTGCGCGATCACCGTACCTGTGGCTGGACAAAGATGTAGACAGGCAAGAGTATTGCCTGACTGTGACAGGCAGGGCACTGGTCCAGTGCTTGTATGACCACTACGAGCGTGTAGTCTTGAGAGACTACGGCTGGAACATCCCCGCAAGCGAGTCGCCCTATGGAAAACGCCAGTCGATAGCCGTGCGCCTGCGTCGTGGTCAACCGACGACGATGGCTTGCCTGCTGACTTTGGAGAATACGGGATTCGCAGCTGATTTTTTAGCACAGGTGAAGACCCGACTGGGCTACCTACTGAAGCGGGAGGTGGCATGGAACTACAACACAATTTCGGACGAGCCAACCCGTCAGTGGCTTCGCCTATCGCTCCATCGTCCACTTAGCCCCAGCGGCGCGCTGTGGCGCGTCGAACTGGTAGGAGGGGATTTCCTGCGTGCCTTCAGAGAAGCGTCAGAAGGACTCGTCAGAGAGGGAAGAGTAATCACCGAGATTGTCGCGTGAATCGGTCTGTGGAGTTGGTGCGTGTTGAAAGCCGCTTTCTCGGCGCTTCGGATATCCTTTGTTGGGTGAAAACGGGCGTGCCCAAGTATTAGCTGATTGACCCTGCCCCTCAGTACTCCACCAACACTTGTAGGAGTGCCTCGAACTCTGGGAAACTGGTCTGCACGCAGGCGACATCGTGGACGACGGTCTCGCCCGAACGCGCGATTAGCCCAGCAATCGCCAGCGTCATGGCAATTCGGTGGTCGCCGTGGCTGTGAACCTCTGCGCCGTGCAGCGGGGTCGGTCCCTGCACGCGGAAGCCGTCGGGCAGGGGTTCAATCTGCGCGCCCATCTTGCGCAGTTCGGTCGTGATGGCTTCGATGCGGTCGGATTCCTTGACGCGCAGTTCGGCGGCGTCGCGCAGTTCGGTTTCGCCGTGCGCTTGGGTCGCCAGCAGAGCGAGGATGGGTGCCTCGTCGATGAGGCTGGGCACGAGTGCGCCGCCGATGCGCATTGCGCTAATCGGCTGCGGGCGCACGCGCAGGGTTGCCGTCGGTTCGCCTGCCTGCTCGCCCACTGCCTGCCACTCCAGATGCACGCCCCCCTGCGCCAACGCCTCCAGTAGCCCTGTGCGCGTCGGGTTCACCCCCACCTGTTCGATTGTCAGGTCGGACCCTGGCAGCAGCAGCGCGGCAGCCACCCAGAACGCCGCCGACGAGAAGTCGCCAGGGATGGTCAGCCGCTGCCCTTCCAGGCGCTGTCCACCCGCGATGCGCACGCGATGCGCCCCCGAATTGCTCATCTGCTGCTCCAGCGTCGCGCCGAAGGCGTGCAGCATCCGCTCGGTATGGTCGCGCGAGAGGCACGGCTCGGTGACCTCCGTGACGCCTGCCGCGTGCAGCCCTGCCAGCAGCAGGCACGACTTGACCTGCGCGCTGGCGACGGGCGTAAGGTAGTGAATCCCACGCAACTCGCCTCCGCGAATCGCCAGCGGCAGGCGCGTGGCGCCTGCGCGTCCGTCGATGCGTGCGCCCATCCGCTGCAGGGGTTCCACCACGCGCCGCATCGGACGCCGCCGCAGCGACTCGTCGCCTGTGAGTACGCTGAAGAACGGCTGTGCTGCCAGCACGCCCGCCATCAGCCGCGCTGTCGTACCTGAATTGCCTGCATCAAGCGTATCCGAAGGCTCCTGCAGCGGCTGACCCCCGCGCCCCACAATCCGCCAGTGCGCCGCGCCGACCCGCTCCGCCGACGCGCCCAACTGCTGCGCTATTCGCAGCGTGCGCAGGCAATCATCCGACTCCAGAAAGCCTTCGATCTCCGTTGTGCCGCCTGCGAGCAACCCCAAAATCACTGCGCGGTGCGTAATGGACTTGTCGCCTGGCGGGCGCCACACGCCCCGCACGCGCCTTGCAGGACGAATTCGCCAACTCTGCACACGCCCCCAGTTCGCCACGACACGCGAAACTCCTGCGAAGGGGTAGGATGAGGAAGCCCCCGCCACCATGTTCCCGCTACTTGCCGGTGGAACCACAGGGGGCAACTCTAACAGCGCAGTTGGCGTTAGCCTTTCAGTGCTTCTGCGCCGCTGACCACTTCAGCGATTTCTTTGGTGATGGCAGCTTGACGCAAGCGGTTCATCGTGAGCGTCAGCTCTTGAATCATCTTGCCCGCGTTGTCGCTCGCCATCGACATGGCGGTCATGCGGGCGCCGTGCTCGCTCGCGCTGGCTTCCAGCAGCGCTTGCAACACTTGGGTCAGTAGGTAGCGAGGTAGCAGGCGCGCCAGCAGCTCTTCCGCCGACGGCTCGAACACGAAGTCGTAGTGTGTTCTATCGTCGCCTGCGGGTGGCTCGATAGGCAAGAGTGGCAGCACTGTCGGGCGTTGCGTCACGGGGTTGATGAACTGCGAATAGATGAGGTACACGCGGTCCACCTCGCCGTTGATGAACATCTCTTGCACGGCGTCGGCGACGGCGCGTGCATCGTCCAGTCCCGCGCCTGCGGTCGGCATTGAGCGGTAGAAGGCGACCGTGTAGCCGCGCTTGCTGAAAAACTGATAGCCGCGCCGTCCAACGCAAATGAGTTTTACCTGCTCTGGGGTTAGCCCCATGTCGCGGATGGCGTTCTGCAGCGTGCGGATGAGGTTCATGTTGTACGCGCCGCATAGCCCGCGGTCGGAAGTTGCCAGCACGAAGCCGATGGTGCGCGGCTCGCGTTTTTGCAGCAGGGGATGGTCAGGCAGCTCGCCTGCGCGTCCGAGCTCTTGCAGTACCTCGTGCATCCGCTGGGCGTAGGGGCGCGCCGCCAGCACGCGGTCTTGCGCGCGACGCAGGCGCGCCGCCGAGACCAACTTCATCGCTCGTGTGATCTGCTGGATGTTCTTCGCCGCGCGAATCCGCGCGCGCATCGCCCGAAGCGTTCTCATGCTAACCCGTGCTCCTTCAGGAACTGTTGTTTGTAGGCTTCAATTGCTTGGCGTAGCGTGCGCTCGGTGTCCGCGTCGAGCTGCTTCTCGCGGCGGATTTTCTCGCCTATTTCGGGGTACTTCTCGCGCATAAACGGGTGGAAGCCCTCCTCGAAGGCGCGTACCTTCTCGACAGGGATGTCATCCAAGTAGCCCTGCGTGCCCGCGAAGATAATCATCACCTGCTCCTCGACGGGCATTGGGGAGAACTGGGGTTGCTTGAGGATTTCCTGCAGGCGCAAGCCGCGCGCCAACTGCAATTGCGTAGCGCGATCCAAGTCCGAAGCGAACTGCGCGAACGCCTGTACCTCACGGAACTGCGCCATGTCCAGTCGCAGGCGTCCCGCGACCTGCTTCATGGCGCGAATTTGCGCGTCGCCTCCTACGCGGCTGACCGAGATACCCACATTAATCGCAGGGCGGATACCCGCGTAGAACAGGCTCGGCTCAAGGTAAATCTGCCCGTCAGTGATGGAGATAACATTCGTGGGGATGTATGCCGAAACATCGCCCGCTTGCGTCTCGATGATGGGCAGCGCAGTCAGCGAGCCGCCGCCGTACTCGTCGGACATTTTGGCGGCACGCTCCAGCAGGCGCGAGTGCAGGTAGAACACATCGCCAGGATACGCCTCACGCCCTGGCGGTCGGCGCAGCAGCAGCGACACGGCACGGTACGCCTGTGCGTGCTTGGACAGGTCATCGTACACCACCAGCGCGTCCATCCCGTTGTCGCGGAAGTATTCGCCCATCGCGCAGCCTGCGTAGGGCGCAAGGTACTGCAGGCTGTTCGGATCGCTCGCTGACGCCACCACGACGGTGGTGTATTCCATTGCGCCGTAGCGCTCCAGCGTATCGATAAAGCGGGCAATCGCCGCCATCTTCTGCCCGATCGCAACATAGATGCAGTAGACAGGTCTCTCGCCTTCAGTCTCGTGCGTATACTTCTGGTTGATGATAGTGTCCAGAACGATGGCGGTTTTGCCTGTGGAGCGATCGCCGATAATTAGCTCGCGTTGTCCGCGCCCGATGGGAATCATCGCGTCGATTGCCTTGATACCCGTCTGCAGGGGCTGCTTGACGGGTTGGCGCGTAATCACGCCGGGCGCAATTACATCGATGCGTCGATACTCTTCAGCAACGATGGGACCCTTGCCGTCGATAGGGCGTCCGAGCGCGTCCACTACGCGCCCCAGCAGCGCCTTGCCGACAGGTACTTCGGCGATGCGCCCCGTGCGCTTGACGGGGTCACCCTCCTTGAGTTCCTCGTCGGAGCCAAGCACGATGGCACCGATGCTGTCCTCCTCGAGGTTTAGCACCAAGCCCATCACATCGTGCGGGAACTCGAGCAGCTCACCCATCTGCGCGTCGGGCAGCCCGTAGATGCGGGCAATTCCGTCGCCGACTTGCAGAATCGTGCCGACACTCTCGGCGGTTGGCTTACCGTCAGCGGTCTCTATTTCCTTCGCTATAATGCTGGTAACCTCTTCGGGTCGGATAGCCATGATCGCACCTCGCTTATTGTGTGCTGGTTGCGCGTGCGCCGCGCCGTTCGATTTCGAGCATAATCTGGTCGCGCAGGCGGTCTAACGCGCCGCGCAGCGTGCCGTCGATTTGGTAGTCGCCGATGCGCACGCGCACACCGCCAATCAGTTCGGGATTTACCTCGAAGGTTGGGATAATGGTCTTGCCTGTGCTGCGTTGGAGTTTTTGCACGAGCGCGTTTTGTTCGGTTTCGGTCAGGGGCACTGCCGACTGGATATGTGCGCGTGCGATGCCCTGATGTGCCTCGTGGAGTTTCTGGAACTCCTCGCAGATGGCATCGAGCATTTTTTCGCGTCGTTTCTCGACGAGCAGTTCCAGCATGCGCATTGTGTGGGGTTGGATGCGCTCGCGGAACGCCTCGCGCAAGCGGTCGCGCTTGCGATCGCGCGGGATGAGCGGGCTGTAGAAGAAGGCGCGTAGCTCATCCGATTCGCGCATGATGCTGCGCAGGGTGCGCAGGTCGTCTGCAGTCGCCTGCAGCTGTTCCTGCTTGAGCGCGACTTCGAATAGGGCGCGGGCGTAGCGTCGGGCGACACGCAGGTCTACCATTTAGCGCACCTCCGCGGTCTCGATGAATTCTTGCACCAGTCGGCGGTGGCGTTCGTCGGTCATCGCCTCGCGCAGCAGCCGCTCGGTCGCCGCGAGCGTCAGGTCGGCGACATAGGTCTGCAGTTCGCTGCGCAGTTTCTCGCCTTCCAGTTTCGCCTGCTCTTGGGCGCGTGCGACGATGTCGTCGGCTTGGCGGCGCGCGTCGGCGATGATTTGGTCACGCAGCTGCTGTGCCTCGCCGACGGCTTGCTGGATGCGCTCGCGCGCCTCCGCCTCAATCTGCGCAAGACGCGCCTCGTACTCCGCGCGCAGCTGCTCCATCGCGCGTCGGTCGGCTTCGATCTTGTCGTAGGTTGCGTTGATGTCTTGGCGGCGCGCCTCCAGCATCGCGTTTATCGGCTTCCAGAAATAGCGGGTCATGAACCACAGCAGCACGAGGAAGCCGACAATCTGAATAATCAGGATGTTGAAGTCGATGCCGAGCAGCTCAAGCAGTCCGCCGCCCTTGCCGCCTTCCGCCGCACCGAGCAGGTTCGGTAGATACGGGTACAGTTGGAGCATCGTTCGTGAACCTCCCGCGGGAGAGGCGGGCTGCCCCTCCCGACGCCTCGTTTCACTGCCCGCTAACAGTCGGCAAGCGACCCTGCAGCAGGAAGAAGATGACGAACGAGAACAGCACGAGCGACTCAATAAACGCCAGACCGATGATCATACCGGTCTGGATGCGCCCTGCCATTTCAGGTTGTCGCGCCATCCCTTCCATTGCACCTGCAACAGCACGCCCTTGACCCAGACCTGCCCCAATAACTGCCAGCGGCAAGCCCAAGCCAACGGCTAACGCCAGTCCCATCAGATACAGCCCAGTACCTACTTCCATAGTGTTCCTCCTTGTTTAGTGTATTGCCGCAACTCCCTGCGGCGGCTCCTCTGTAGCAGAGGAAAGCGTCTCAGTGCGCATGCGCATGCTCGCCGTGATGCTCCTCATGATGCTCTGTCGCCAACGAAAGGTAAATCAGCGTCAGAATCGAGAACACAAACGCCTGCACGCCTGCCACCAGAACGCCTAACAGCAGCACAGGAAACTGAATCGGCAATGGGATAAAGGTCGCCTTGAACAGGGGCATCGCCAGCGCGGTAATCAGCGCCATCGTGACCTGCTCCTTGCCAAACATGTTGGCGTACAGACGAATCGAGAGCGAGACGGGTTTCGCCAACTCGCTGACGATTTCGATGACGAACAGCAGCGGCGACAGCAGCACGGGCACTTCGCCCCAGCGTGCGAAGTGCTTCAGGTAGCCGCCCAGCCCCCGCGCACGGATGCCCTCATACTGCACATAGACAATCACAATCAGTGCGAGAGCAATCGTGGTGTTCAGGCTGGCGGTGGGGGCAATTCCTGGCGGAATCAAGCCCATCAGGTTGCTGAACAGGATAAACAGGAAAATCGTGCCTGCGAGGGGGACATATTTGCGCCCGTGTTCGCCCACGACGCTAACGGCGAGGTTGTCAAAGAATTCGTAGGTAATCTCTGCAAGGTTTTGCAGCCGCCCCGGACGACGCTGCATATTGCGTGTCGCCAGAAAGGCGACCAGCACCAACGCGAGCGCCGCGATACCCGATAGCACAGAGAAAACGGGCGGCGGGATATGCGCCCCAATGCCCGTTTGCATCCATACCCAAAGCGCGTTCAGCTGTCCGTCCACAGATGCGCGTCTCCTTCGCCGTCCTTAGACGCCTATAGTATACCTACTCGGCGTTCAGTGCGTCAAGGGGTGGGGTGTATGCGCCAAATCAGGACTTAAGTCCCGCAACAGGCGACGCGGGCAGGCAGTATCTCGATTCAGGAGGCACCTCATGACTGACGAGACTCGCCGCGAGCTGGAGGCGATTAAGTCGGAGCTGTATCGGCTGAGCTATCGCGTGCGCGCGCTGGAGGAGCAACTGACGCGCGAATCGCGTGAACCCGATGTAGGGGCGAACCTGCGTGCTGAACCCGAAACCACGCCTGTAGGGGCGAACCTGCGTGTTCGCCCTGAATCGCCCCCGCCGCCCTCCGCGACACCGCCGAACGAAGAGGCGCAATCGTTCGAGCGGGTGCTGGGCGGCAAGGTCGCGCTCTACACGGGGCTGACGCTTCTGTTTTTGGCGACGGCGTTCTTTCTGGGCTGGGCGTGGACGCAGCTCTCGCCTGCAGGTCGCCTGACGCTGGGCTATGTGGGCGGCGCGCTGCTGATGGGGCTGGGCGTCGTGGCGCGGGAACGCACCGAGCGGTGGTTTTCCGACGGGCTGATGGGCGCAGGGTTGGCGACGCTGTACCTGACCACATGGGCAGGCTGGGAACGCTACGCGCTGCTAAGCTACGCGGGCGCGTTCGGGCTGACAGGCGCGATTACCGCGCTGGGCGTTGCGCTCGCGCTTTGGCGCGGCTCGGAGACGCTGGCGATTGTGGCGACCCTTGGCGGGTTCAGTGCGCCTGTGTGGCTGCGTGGCGACGGCGGGGGCGCGCCTACCAACTTCTTCGGCTACTTGGCTGCCCTGAACGCGGGCATGCTCGCCGTGAGCGCGTGGCGCGAGTGGCGGTATCACCAACTGACCTGCCTTGTGGCGACGATTGCGCTGCTGAACGGCTGGGCAATCACAAGCTACGCGCCCGAATACCGTCGGCTGACGCTGGGGTTCGTGTCGCTGTATTACGCGCTGTTCGGCGCGGCGTACCTGCTGCCCGACGCGCTGCGCCGTCGCACGACCGACACGGTGAGTCTGGCGCTGTTCCTTGTGGCGTCGCTGGCGTACCTGCTTGCGGGCTACGCGCTGATTCGGGACGAGTGGCGCGGGTATCCTGGCGCGTTTCTGGCGGCGATGGGCGCGCTTTACTTCGCGCTCGGCTGGCTCAAGTCGCTCACGAAAGACTCGCCCGCCGACGCTGCGCTGTTCACGCTCGGCGTCGTGTGCGTCGCGGTAGCAATCGCCGTGCAGTTCCAGCCGTCGGCGCAGGTCGTGCTGTACGGCTTGACGGCGACAGGGCTGATCCTCGTGGGGTTGCGCTGGCAAACGCGCCTGCTGTACGGGTTCGGCGCCTTGCTGACGCTGGCGGCAGTCGCGGCGATGTGGAGCGTGCTGACCGAGCCGATTCGGGCGCGTGTTGTGCTGCTGAACGAGCATGGGGTCGGCTGGCTCGCGTTGCTTGTGGGCGGCGGCGCGACGCTGTACGGGCTGCATCGCGATATGCGGGCGCGCCCGCAATCGGTGCTGGACTCGGTTCTCCCGCGTTATGCGCTGGTGCAGTTGATTGCCCCGGCGCTGGTGATTGCGCTGGCGTGGGGCAGCGCGGAGCAGACGCTCTATGCGTTCGAGCTGGTGGGGCGAAAGGGCGCGCCGCTGGCGCACATGCTCGTGTCGCTGGCGTGGACACTGATAGGCGCGGGGCTGCTGGTCGGCGGGGTGCAGGCATCGCTGCGCGGCGTGCGCCTGATGGGGCTGGGCATGCTCGCGCTGACGACCTGCAAGCTGTTTCTGTACGACTTGGGCTTCCTGCAGATGCCCTATCGCGCGTTGAGTTTCGCGGGGCTGGGTCTCGCGTTGATTGGCGTCGCGTGGCTGTACAGCCGTTTCGGAACCGCCGACGCGCCCGCGAATTAAGCAGGAATCCCTTCGCCTGTTGCGTATACTACGGTTGCCATGAGGCGTTGGGTGGTTCGCTTGGGGCTTTGGGGGGCGCTGCTGCTAAGCGCGTGGGGGCAGCAGCCCGTGGAGATTAAGGCAACGCCGCTGCTGGGCAGGACGCCCGCTGCTAACGGCGCATTCCCGATTGCTGTACAGCTTGAGTCGCGGCGGGGCAACTATCAGGGCATCCTGCGCGTGTCGGTCGGCGGGCTCGGCAGCAGGCGCGAGTATCTGTATCCGATTGACCTGCCTGCAGGCTCGCGTAAGGTGGTGGTTGCCACGCCGATTGTGGGGCGCTACGGCGACTTGGCGGTCATCCGCTTCGAGGCGCGCGGCGTCGGCGTGGAGACGCGCCTGCCGATTGAGCGCGTGCTGGATGTGGATCAGCTAGCGGTGGTGGTCGGCGACGCGATTGGCGGACTGCAGGTGCTCAAACAGGTACGCGGCGTCAGGAACCCGTTCATGCTCGATTTTCGCACGAACCGCCCGATGCAGGGCGTGTACGAGGTCGCCTACTGCACGCCTGAGTTGTTCCCCGAGCAGGCGATTGCGCTCAGTGGCGCGCAGCTGATTGTGCTGACTTCGGGGGCGGAGCGGCTGCGGGCGGAGCAGTGGGCAGCGTTGCGCCGTTGGGTGCTGATGGGTGGGACGCTGGTCGCTTCGGGCGGCGCGGGCGCGGTCTACCTGCAGTCGCCTACACTGCGCGACCTGTTGCCCGTCCAGCCGCAAGGCACGCGCGAGGTAGCGCAGCTTACTGCGCTGGGCAAGTGGCTGGGCGTGCGCCCTCCTGCAGGCAGCGCAACCATCACGCAGGCGCGCCTTACGGCGGGCAACGCCCTCCTGCAGCAAGATGGGCAGCTGCTGATTGCTGTGCGCCCCTACGGACTGGGCACGGTGGTCTTTCTGGCGTTCAACCCACTGGAGCGACCAATGAACGCCTACGACGCCCGCGTACGATTCTGGCAGCAACTGGTGAATGCCACGGCGGGCTATCCGCCCAGTTTCAACATCGCCGCCCTGCACACGGGTCAGTCGGGCTACTCCGTAGATCGCTGGTCGGGTCAGGCAACGACGAACATCGACGCCGACATCGACCCGCCCAGCGTGCTGCTGATTGTGGCGCTGCTGGGCGCGTACTTTATGCTGGTCGTGCCGATTAACTACTGGACGCTGAAGCGGTTGCGCGCGCTGGACTGGGCGTGGCTGACCACGCCGCTGATTGCGCTGGTCTTTGTGGGCGTGCTGTGGCAGTTGGCGGGCGGGCTGTACCGCAAGTCGCTCTCCAGCAAGGTGCAGACCGTGCTGATTGCGCAGGCGGGCAGCCCCGACGCCTACACCGTCAACAGCGCGCTCTTCTTCTTCCCCCGCGCGGGCGTGTTCGACCTGCAGTTCGACCAGAGCGACATGGTCGAGGCGGGCGTCGCCGACGAGCGCGGCATGGGCTTCGGGCAGACAACGGTCGTGCGCACAATTGAGGGCGAGCCGAAGCGCGTGGACGGCTACCGCGTGTCGAACCTAAGCTTCCAGTGGTTCCGCTACACGCGCACAGTGCAACTTCAGGGGCAGATTGAGGGCAGCCTGCGTCTGACGCGGCGCAACGGGGAGTGGCAACTGTCGGGCACGGTGCGCAACCGCCTGCCTTACGAGCTGCGCGAGGCGCGGGTGCTAACCCCGTACGGCTCCGTGAGCATCGGCTCGCTGGCGGCACGCGGGACGCAAACGCTGCGCAACGAGCCACTGGTTCCCGTCCCGCCGTTCGGCGCGTATGGGCGAAGCGGCTGGGAGCCTGTTGTGGCGCTGTCGCCTGACCAGCTGGCGCAACTGATGCTGGAGGAGCGCGGGGACGCGCCCCGTGCGCTGCTGATTGCCCGCGCGTCGGAGCCTGTGCTGCCGCCTGAACTCAGCGAGGCGACCGAACGCTTGGCGGAGGTGGTCTATATCGTGAACCTGCCGTTGGAGGGCGACGCACCATGAGAGCGCTCCGCGAGAACCCGCTGCTGCACTATCACCTACTGGGCGCGACGCGCCACCGCTGGCGACGCCAGCCATGGCTGTACGGCGCGGTGGTGCTGGGAATCGGGCTGGTGTACCTGCTCGTGCTGCAGTTGACGGTTTTCAACGAGGCGGGGATGATTACCACGCTGGGACTCGCGCTGTTTGTAATGTGTATCGCTGCGCCGCTGATGGCGTACAACCTGTTCTCGCTGGAGTACGAGAAGCAGACTTGGGAGTCGCTTGCGCTCACGCGGCTGACGGCGCGCGAGATTTTCTGGGGCAAGTATGGCGCGGCGCTCGCGCGGGTCGCGCTGACCACGCTGCTGTTTGCGCCGTTTTTGCTGACCACGCACCGTGCAACGACCTATGTTATCGTGGCGGCGTTCATCATGCTGTTTAGCTGGGGCGCGCTGCTCGTGTCGGTTGGACTGTGGCTCTCGTTCAAGCTCAAGCGCACGCTCACGACCGCCGCCACGCTGTATGCGGGGCAGGTGTTCGTGCTGATGCTGTTCCCGTTCCTCTACGCGCTGTTTAGCGGAGGAGAAATGGGACCAGGGCAAAGCGCCATCGAGTGGGTGCAGAACTACAGGGACGGCTTCCTCGCGTGGGTCATTTCCCTTTTGAACGGCTCGCTCATCATCTACGCCAATCCTTTTTATGCATCGGCACAGCTGGAGTATATGGCTGCGGTTCCCGCATGGTGGTGGAACGCCGAAGGCTGGGACGCCTACACGAACGCGCTGCGCTACATGCTCTGGGGCTTTGCCCAAAGCGCGATGTATCTGGGGCTGGCGGCGCTATTTGCAGGACTTACCTATCGCGGCGTCAAAATCTCTTGGCGGAAGTAGGGGAGTCGGCTATGCTGGATGTGCAAGGGC
>Ga0197143_1001219_pt1 | contig 22530 bp, 14 predicted proteins | sample GBS70_MetaG_FD_148603 | JGI IMG/M metagenome (GOLD analysis project Ga0197143, IMG submission 148603) | Sediment microbial communities from Great Boiling Springs, Gerlach, Nevada, United States - GBS 70_MetaG | ecosystem: Environmental > Aquatic > Thermal springs > Hot (42-90C) > Sediment...
GTCTTCGCGTTGCAGTCGTATGCTTCGCTGAAGCCTGAGCAGCGGGCGCGGCTGCGTGGGACGGGCATCCCATGCACACAGCTAAATACTGCACAGCAGTGGTGGTTTCTACTGGCGTGCACGCGCGACAACATCCTGACGATGGACGACTTCTGGCTGCCAGTAGAGCAGCGCGAAGCGCGCCCAGCAGGCGTATGTGCGACTCACCACCGAGCTGCGCACGCGCGACGGCGAATGTATCCCTTCCAACCACCAACCGCCCATCCGTAATTTGGAGGACTGGAAGCGACATCGCCGCTCCATACGCACCGAAACAGCCCTCGTGCGCACCCGCGTCTGGCGGTTCGAGTTCCACTGGGGCGGCGAGATGAAAGAGGTCGTGCTGGAGTTGCCTGAGAAATGACCGCTGCAAGGCTTCTGAAAGGCGGGTATACTTAGCGCGGCAAGCGAGGTGGAAACCGATGGAGCAGGCACTTGAGCAATATGTGGTGGACACAGAGGGCAACCCCGTAGCGGTAATCGTGGACATAGAGTTTTATCGTCGCTTGTTGGACGCTTGGGAAGAGTTGGAAGCCATACAAGCCTACGACTTAGCGAAAGCTTCTGGGGAACAGCCGATTCCGCTGGAGGAAGCGCTCCGCCGCGTGGAGGAAGGGCACGAGTGAAATACTCCGTAGAAATCCTCCCGCGTGCGGTCAAACAATTGGAGAAGCTTCCGCCAGAGGTCTACCCGCGCATCCGCAACGCGCTTGTGGGTTTGGCGAACGAACCGCGTCCTTCGGGTTGTCTCAAATTGCGCGGACGAGAAGGTTGGCGTCTGCGAGTAGGAGACTATCGCGTGATTTACGAGATAGACGACGAATCGCGTCGGATTGTAGTTTTGGATATTGGGCACAGGAGGGAGATCTATCGGCGTTAGGCGTGGTACAGAGAGATGCGTGTGATGGCGTTGGTCGGTCTGCTTTGGTTGGGTGGTGCGGTTCCCGTTTCGGCGCAGCCGCCTGCGCTGACGGGCGAGGGCTGGGAGGCGCGCCCGCGTGGGGGTGACGGCGTGCAGCTGCGCGTCAGCGGCGCGCTGCTCAGTCGTGGCTCGTGGGCGCAACTCGCCGCGCCCGACTGGAGCGAAGGCTACTACAGCTCGCAGGGCACGCCGCCCACAGCACAACTCCGCGACGACACGCTCACCCTGCGCCACGCGGTCAGCCCCGACCTCGGCGCGCTGACCGAGACGCTGCGCAAAACCGCGCCTGACACGCTGGAGTGGCGGCTGGAGGTGGAGTGGCGTAGCGACAAGTCCGCGATTGTGGAGTGGTGCATTGGGCTGTGGAACGCCGACTACCTGCTGGGCGCGACGCTGGCAGGCGACGGCGCACTGGCGACGACGAGCCTCTCGCGCGAGCCGCGCACGCTGGAGAACGACGCGCTCTTCGCAGGACGCCGATTCGCGCTGGACGCGCGGCTGGCGACGGTAGAGGTTTCGGGCGAAAACCTGCATGTGTTGGACGGCAGGGGCAGTGCGCGCTGGTGGTCGCGTGAGACACCCACGCTGTGGGTCGGCGTGCTGCGTCGCGAGCTAAAGCAGGGGGACAAACTCACGCTCACGACGCGCCTGCGGGTTCAGCCCAAGCCGCTGCCTGCGCCCGCCGAGCCGCTGACGGTGAACGCGCCCATGCAAGCCATCCCCAACCGCTGGAAGCCGCAGCCGCGCGAACCTGAACTCGTCCCGCCGCCAAAGATCCTGTGGCGCGACACGGGCGAGCCGTTCCGACTGCCCGCCGACCGCCCCGCGCGAATCGTCATCGAGGGGGACGCTTACCGCCCCGCCGCCGACGCGCTCGCACGCGAGTTGCAACGGTACGGGATACGCGCGGAGGTGCGTATAGGAACGATTGATGACCCCCTCCTTAAGGTTCCCCCTGCAAGCAGGGGGAACCAAGTGGGTGCGCCGCTCAGTTCCCCTGCAAGCAGGGGGAACCAAGTGGGTGCGCCGCTCAGTTCCCCTGCAAGCAGGGGGAACCAAGTGGGCGCGCCGCTCAGTTCCCCCGCAGGCAGGGGGAACCAAGTGGGTGGTTCCCCTCGCGAAGCGGCGGAAACCGACCCCCTGCTCGGTTCCCCTCGCGAAGCGGGGGGAACCTTAAGGAGGGGGGTAATTACTGACCAAAAAATTGGTGTCATCTTCATCGGCGGCAGCCCCGCGCTGCAGCGCAAGCACCCCGTGCCCGACCAGCAGGGCGCGTACTTCCTGCAAGTCGCTGCCGACGGGGTGCGCATCGTCGGGCGGCTGCTCGAAGGCGCGTTCTACGGCGTGCAGACGCTCGTGCAGTGGCTGCAGCCCACCGAAGGCGCGCTGGAAGCCGCGCCTGTGCGCATCATCGACTACCCGCACCTCAAGTGGCGTGGTGTTCACCTGTTCGGCAGCACGGAGGCGGGCTTCCTGCCGCGCCTCATCGAGAATGTAATCGCCCACGCGAAGTTCAACCACCTCGTGCTGGAGTGCGGCTACGGGCAGTGGGAAACGATTCGCGATGCGTGGGTGGACATCTCCGCGCCGAAGAGCCTGCTGCGCGAAGCTGTGCAAGTTTCGCGCAAAAACCTGCTCGAACCCATCCCGCTGATTCCGTCGCTGGGGCACATGTATTGGGCGTTCCGCTTCGACGCGAACAGGCACTTGGCGGAAGACCCCGACACCCCGTGGGCGATTGCCCCGCGCGGCGCAGAAACGCGCCCGTTCCTGCAACGGCTCTACGACGAGGTGTTCGAGGTGTTCCAGCCGCGCCAGTTTCACATCGGCATGGATGAGGTGACTCTGCGGGGGCGGTTCCCGAACCGACCCGAAAGTCGGGGCGCGACGGTTGCGGAGCTGTTTACCGAGCATGCCGAGTGGGTGTATGGCGAGCTGAAGCGTCGAGGCGTCGAGCGGGTGCTCATGTGGGGCGATATGCTGTTGGCGCAAGGCGAGGCGAACGACGGCGGCGCACACGCCGAAAGCCCCGACGCAGCGCGCTTCACCCGCGAGCGGCTTAGTAAGCTGCCCGACCTCGTGATTTGCGACTGGCACTACACCCCCGCCGAGCCAGAACGCTACATCAGCCTCGATGTGCTACAACGGGCGGGCTTCAAGGAGATTATCGCCACCACCTGGTACAACCCGCGCAACATCGCAACCTTCGCGAAGGCGGCACGCCAACGACGAATTGCAGGGCTGCTGCAAAGCACCTGGGCAGGCTACAGCCTCAACGAGGGCACGCTGCAAGGGATTGAACTGCGGCAGTTCGTCGCCTACCTGCTGGCGGGCGCGTATGCGTGGGACACTGACTTGCCGATGCCCGAATCGCTCCCCTACGACTTCGAGCGGCTGTTTATCGAACGCTATCGGCGCGAAGCGATTCCGCTGCAGACGCGTGCGGGGTTCGTCGTAGACCTCTCGTCGGCGTACAACTTTGACCTGACGACACTTAGCCCGCTGTTTGCCGAGTTGCCGAAGGGTGAGGTGTGGCTGGGGGGACATCGGTTTGTGGTGGGTGGTGGCATTATGCTCGCCAGCTACCTCGCGCCTGCGCCGATGCCGCGCGAGGTGCGCATCCCGCTGGAGCAGCGCGCCCAGTCGCTCTACCTGCTCCACACAGCAGGCTGGCAGACCGAGCAGGGCAAAGAGGTCGGGCGCCTTGTGGTGGAGTACGCCGACGGCACGCAAGTCGAGCAGCCGATTCTGTACGGGCGACACCTTCGGGCGTGGAACGACCGCCTGTACGCGCTGGAGGGGCTACCTATTTGGCGGGCGCGCGATGCAGCGGGCAACCTCGCCACTGTGCGCATGCTGCACTGGCGCAACCCATACCCCGACAAGCCGATTCGCGCCGTCCGCTTCGTCGCAACCGACCCCATTGCTGGCTGGACCCTTATCGGGCTCAGCGGCGAGTAGGCGCGCCCTGTAATTTCCACCGACCGCTGCCGAAAATCCCTATGGAATGCGTATCCTTGTGGTGGACGACGAGCCGATGGTGCGATTCCTGCTCGTGCGCTTCCTGGAGGAGGAAGGGCACACGGTGAACGAGGCAGCGGACGGCATCGAGGCGCTGGAACAGCTGAACCAACGCGCCTACGACCTGCTGATAACCGATATTCATATGCCGCGCATGTGTGGGATAGACCTTGTGCGCGCCGTTCGCCGTCAGGGAAACCGCATTCCAATCCTCGTGATGGACAGCTATCCTGACTTGTTGATGGAGAGCGAGGTCGGCGCGGAGGCGTTCGCCATGCTTGCGAAGCCCTTTGACCTCAGCGAGGTCCGCCGCGTTCTCCAAAGGCTGGAACCCCAACCTGTGTGAGGTGATTGCCATGCGGATGGCTTACATTGTGGCAGGCATGCTGATAGGCGTCGGATGGTGCTACGCGCAGCGCACTTCGGAGACCGCCGAGTGGCTGTTTGCTGACCCGCAGGAGGTCGTCAAGACCGCCACGCGCACGGAGAAGCCTATCGCCGAGTCGTTTACCACCGTGCGCGTGCTGACCCGCAAGGAGATTGAGCTGAGCGGTGCGCAGACCATCCAGGAGCTGCTGGAGCGGATGATCGCCGACTTTGAGGGGCAGGAGTCGTCGCAGCATCGCTTTTTGAGCATGCGCGGTTTTTACAGCGCGTCGGAGTTCAACGAGCGGATGCTGTTTCTGCTGGACGGGCAACCGCTGAACGACCCGATTCTGGGCAACTTCCCCGCGATGAGCCTCAGCACGCACGACATCGAGCGCGTCGAGGTGGCGTTTGGACCGGGTTCGGCGATGTACGGACCGAACGCTTTCGCGGGCGTGGTGAACATCATCACGCAGCAGGAGTCGACGGCGCGTCCGTCGCTGTGGAACGGCTACACGGGGCGCGGCGGCTATAACGCCTCGCTGCGCTGGATGACCGAGCCGAACAGCCCGACGCGCATCAGCCTGCAGAGTTCGTTCTGGCGTGACCCTGGCAGCGACCGTATCCGCAACAACGACGCGACGGTGCGCACGGCGCGCCTGTTCGCCTCCAGCGGAACCCCAGAGCGCGGGCAGTGGCGGTTCAACTACCTCTACGCCGACTTGGAGCGCGGGCAGGTCGGGATGCGCTACGCAACTTACCCGACGCCGACCGACCGTAGCCACTGGCGCACGCACTACTGGCAGCTGGAGTATCAGCGGCAGTTTGGCAAGACCACCCAGACGGCGCGCCTGTACGGGCTAAACGGCACGATTGTATTCAACAAGGTGCAGACGCAGCCGCCGCTGACGGGCAACGAGCCGCGCACGCGCATGCCCTTCTCGCAAAGCATGCTGGCTGCCGAAACCTATTGGCAGTGGCAACTGCCGAATACGCAACTGCTGGCAGGCGCGGACTACCGCTCGATGCGCGTGAACAGCCAGAACCATCTTGGCGGCACACACACCGCGCAGAACTTCGCCCTGTACGCGCAGGCGGAGTGGCAGCTGGGGCGATTCCGCCCGATTCTGGGCGCACGCTACGACGACCACTCCATTTATGGCGAACAGTTCAGCCCGCGCGCAGGGTTCACCTATGTTGCCGATTCGCAGAACCGTTTCCGCGCCTCCATCGGACGCGCCTTCCGCGCGCCCAGCTTCATCGAGATGTTCCTGCAAAACTATTATGTATGGATGCCGATTGACGGCAATCCCGTACCCCTGAGTATCGAGGGCAAGGCAGATTTGCGCCCTGAAATCACGGTCAGCACAGAGTTGGGCTACCGCTATCTGCATCCGCGCTGGCAGCTGGACATCTCCTACTTCACGGCGCAACTGGACGATGTGGTTTCGGTGTTCCTAATAGACCCGAACCAGCCCCTGCTGCGCCAATACAACAACCTCTACAGTTTCAGCATCTCGGGCTGGACGAGCGATGTGGTCGTCAAACTGTCGCCAGAGTGGACGCTGAACGCGAGCTACATGTATGTGCGCTACACGGGCGGCGTGGAGGAGGACTACAAGCCTGCCCGCGACCGTGTTGTGATTCGCCTTGCCCACTGGCGTGAGCGTGGGCTGAGCGGGCAGCTGACCTTCAACTACCCCGCTGTTGGGCAGGGCTTCACCAACGCCTACGGCTGGAACACCTATCTGAACCTTGTGTACCGTATGGACGCGCGCAGCCGCTGGAACCTGCGCGTCGATAACCTGTTCAATGTGCGCACGGAGATGGCGCGCTGGGTGCCGGGCGGGCGGCGCAGCGTGTGGTTCACCTACCAACGCGACTGGTGAGAGCGTGCTTCGGCTTGGAACGGTCGTCGGGGTTTGGGGAGTCGCGTGTGCGCTACTGCTGTATGGGCAGGGCGTGGATGTGGCGATTCTCCAGAGCGGGGAAGGCGGCTTCTATGCGGAAGCCGTGCAACGCTTCCACGCCACGCTGGAGCAGCAGGGCTACCGCCTGCAGACGCTGACCTTCGTCCTCAAAGGCGACCGTTCCGACCAAGACTTGCCGCGCCGTATTTTGGAGAAGCGTCCAAAGATAATCCTCGCTGTCGGTACGAACGCTGCCAAAGCCCTACGCGCGTACTACGAGAAGGTTCCTCCCCAGCAGCAGGTGCCTGTGGTGTTCTTGCAGGTGTTAGACCCTGTTGGGGAGGGGCTGATACAAAGCCCAGAGCGCAGTGGCACGCGCTTTGCAGGCGTTGCGCTGACCGTGCGCCCGCAGCGACAACTCAGCGCGCTGCTCGATGTCGTGCCCGAAGCGAGGCGTGTGGGGGCCATCTACAACCCAAAAGACGCGGTCTCGCAACGCTTGATAGAGCAGGCGCGCGAGGATGCGGCGCGGATGGGCGTTGCGCTGCAGGAGGCGACCGCAGAACAAGCCTCGCAGATCGGCGACGCCCTCAAGTCGCTGGAGGGCAAAGTGGACGCGCTGTGGCTGATTCCTGACCCCGTGTGCGCTGCGCCTGAGCCGTCGCAGCGTGTGCTGGAGTTCGCCGAAAAGCATCGTCTTCCCGTACTGGCGTTCGCGGGCGCGTTTGTGCAGCGCGGCGCGCTGGTCGCCACAGGCGTCGATATGGCGGAGCAGGGCGCGCTCGCTGCGGAACAGGTGATGCGCATTTTGGAAGGCGAGCCGCCCGAATCACTACCGTTGTTGACCCCACGACGCACCTTGACCTTCTATAACCTCGCAACGGCGCGTCGGCTCAACCTCACTATCCCCGAAATGCTGTTGAACCTCGCGGCAAGGGTGTATGAACCATGAAACGCTTGGGGCTTCGGGAGCGACTGCTGTTGTTTTACGCGCTGATGGCGATTACGCCTGTGGGGCTGTCGGGCGCGCTACTGTATATCTACCTGAACAGCCAAGTGTCTCGCTCCGCCCAGCAGTTTCAGACCAGCGTCGAAGCCGATTTGCAGCGATCCCAGCGCGCGGTTCGCGAAAGCGCGGCGGCGACCCTTCGCAGTTCGCAACAGCAGATGCAGCAGAAAATCACCCGTCACCTGGATGCCTCGCGCGAGCAAATGCTAGATCAGCAAAAAAGTCTGCTGAAAGAGACCGTCGGCGCGCTGCAACAGACGACTGAGAACGCCTTACAGCAGACGGAGCGCAACACCCTGCAGAACCTGAATCGAACCCTGAACCAGGTCGAGCGCCAAGTGCAGTCCGTTCAGGAGCAGTCGCTGGCGTCGTTGCAGGAGACGACGGCGCGTGCCACGCGCGACGCGCTGCAACAGGTCATCGCCAGCCATCTGACCCAGCTGAGCGCGCAGGTCTCGCGGCAGGTGGAGAGCCTGCTGCGCAACTACACGGCGCAACTGAGCCTGATCGCGCAGCAGCCCGCAATTCAGCAGGGCAGCGAGCGTGAGAGCCGCTGGATTTTGCAGTCGCTCCAAGACCGCGAGCCTGCCTATCGCTACTTGGTGCTGTTGGACAGCACAGGCGCGTCGATTGTGGCGCTCGGCGAACCGCCCGACGACGCCCAGCAGGCACAAGAGGCATGGCGTACCTTGTGGGCGCAAGTGGAGCAGAGCCGCGAGGTCGCGCTGGGCGAGCCGCGCATCTACGCGGTCGAGGGCAAGCGACAGCCCCTTGTCCCGATGATGGCGCCTGTGACTCAGATGGGGCAGGTGTTTCGCGGCGCGGTGTTCGCGTTGGTGAGCCTCGACGAGGTGAGCGCACTCACACGCACCTTGCGTGTGGGCGAACAGGGCGTGGCGATGCTCGTGCAGCGTCAAGGCGTCGTGATGGCGCATCCCGACTCACAGCAGATTGGCACGCTCGCCCCTGTTGCACGCTTCCTTGAAAACGCGCCGATGCAGACGCAACTGCAAGTGCAGGAATCCCGAGACGGCGACCAGCTGGTTGCCGCCGCGCCAGTGCGCCGCTTGCAGGCGTGGCTGCTGGTCGTACAGCCTGCGGACGAAGCGTTCCGTTTGGCGAACGAGCTGCAGGCGAGCGTGCAGCAGAACTTCGCGCAGCAGCGCGAGGCGACCACCCGTGCGCTGCGTCGTACCCGCGACCTTGCCCAAACCCAAGTCGCCGCGCAGGTGCAGGCGGAACAGCAGCGTGTCCGCCAGCAGATCCGCAACGCGGAGCGGAGCGCGCTGCAACAATCTGAATCGACCCTCGCGCGCCTCTCCGAAGCGCAGCAGCGCACGCTGGTCGGCGCGGTGGCGGAGTCGCTGCGCACCGTGCAGAACGACCTCCAGGAAAACCTCACCCGCCAGTTGACCCACGCCTTCGAGGAGACGAGCCGCTCGCTTGCCGCCAGCGTGGACGAACTCCGCTTCAGCATCGACTCGCGCCTGCGCGATGCGTTTGGGGTTGCGCTGCTGTGCCTGCTGGTGTTTTTGCTGTTCGGCGCGGTGTTCCTGCATCGCACGCTGGTGCGCCCGCTGCGCGCGCTGGTCAAAGTCACGCACGAAATCGCTGCGGGCGACCTGAGCAAGCGCGTCGTGTTGCCGTATCGCGGCTGCCCCGACTTGGACGACCTCGCCGATTCGTTCAACCACATGGTCGACGCCGTACAGCAGAGCCAAGAGGAACTCAAGCGCGCGGAGGCGCAGCTCATCCAGTCCAGCAAGCTCGCCTCGCTGGGCACGCTCGCGTCGGGCGTGGCGCACGAGCTGAACCAACCGCTGGCGATTATCCGTGCGATTGCCCAGCAGAATCTGGAAGCCCTAAGCGACGCTCTCACGCCCGAGCAAGCACAGCTGCTCCGCGAAGACTTACAGATCATTCACCGCCAGACGGTGCGCATGAGCCAGATTATCCAGCACCTGCGCGCGTTTTCGCGCAAGCCACGCGAGGAGTTCGAGCCAGTGAACCTAAACGATGTCGCGCAGAACGCGCTCATCCTGCTACGCGAGCAGTTGCGCCAGCGCGGGATTACCCTCATCGAAAACTACGCGCCTGACCTACCCCCTGTGCTGGGCGAGGCGAACTCGCTGGAGCAGATTGTGATCAACCTGCTGACCAACGCCCGCGACGCGCTGGAGAACCACCCCGACGGGCAGATTGCCATAGAGACGGCAACCTACGACGACGGCAAGCGCGTCTACGCCGAACTGCGCGTGCGCGATAATGGACCTGGCGTGCCCGAAGACATCCGACAGCAGATTTTCGACCCGTTTTTCACGACCAAAGACCCCAACAAGGGCACAGGGCTGGGGCTGGCGATATCGCTGGAGATTGCCCAAAAGCACCACGGCTTCCTGCTGCTGGGCGAGGCGGAGCGCGGGGCAGAGTTCATCCTGCGGGTTCCCGTCGCTGAATCGCGTCAACAGGCGGCGTAGGCAATAGGAATCGTGCCCATCGTTCGGTACAATTCAAAGCGTGCGTCGTCTAAAAGCATGAAGGCGCGATTATGGAACCGAAAGTGCACTGCCCTGACTGGGAGGAGAAGTTGAGTCTCTATGTGGACGGGGTGCTGAACCCGTTCGATGAGAACGCGGTGGAGGCGCATATCGCCCGTTGTGCGTCGTGTCGCGCGACGGTTGAGTTGTGGCGTGCGGTGGGTCAGTCGGTGCGTCGGTTGCCGCGTGAGTTGCCGCCGCCGTATTTGCGCGAGGCGATTTTGGCGTCTACGACCCGCCGTCGGTCGCGTGCATACCGTTGGCTGCCGGGTTGGCGCACGCTGGCGCCTGCGCTGGGCGTCGCGCTTGGGCTGGCGTGGCTAACGCTGCCGCGTCCTGTGCTTGACCAGACGCCGACGACAGCGACCGTTCCGCTACCGCGCGTGGAGACCGCGCTGCCGCTGGCGTCCGCGCCCGCCGAAACGGCGAAAGCCGAGTCGTTGCCCCGCACCCCATTGGTGATTCTGTTGCAGTTGTCGCCAGCGTACCGCACGGCGTCGCCCGCGCCGCGCTGGACGCCCCACACGCGCCTTAGCCCCGCGCCCACCCCGCAAGAGAGCGCGCCGCCCATCATCGTGTGGAGCGACCCCGCGCCGCGCTTCACCCCGACCGATACGGCGCGCCCACCCATCATCACGGAAATCGCCGACACGAGCGAGAGCGACCCGACCCCGCCGCTGCCTGCGATCGCCGCTTCGAACTTGCCGCCGACTGAACCAGCCCCCGCCGCCGCGACTCGCGACCTGACCGACTGGCTCGTACGCCTGAACCAGCAACTACGCGAGGAAGACCGCCAACGCATCGCGGGCACAGCGCGACGCGAACCGAGCCGAAGCGGCTTCTTCGTGCCGATTGTGAGCGTAGATCTCAAATGAGGGCAGATAAAGTTGCGCCCCCCTCCGTTAGGTTCCCCCCGCTTCGCGAGGGGAACCAGCGCAGGTTCGGTTCCCCCTGCGTGCAGGGGGAACCTTAAGGAGGGGGTCTGTAGGAAAAATGAAAACGATCGCGCTTCTCGGGCTGGTGGGGCTTGCGCTGCACGGTGCGGCGCAAGAGCGCGCGCCGTCGCTGCTGGATCTCAACAGCACCGCGAAGCCACCCACACCGACAGCCAGCGCGACCATCGGTGAGGCGACCTCGGACCTCATTCCTGGCAACGGCACGCGCGGCGGCTACACCACCCGCTACGCGCCGATTATTCCGTACTCCGAGTCGGTCTATGTGGACGGCAAGCGGCTACAGCGCGATTTGGACTACAGGATCGACTACGCTTCGGGCAGCATCGCGTTTGCGCAACCCGTCCGCCGCCTCTCCACCGTGCAGGTCTACTACCGCTACGACCCGCAGGGCAAGCGCGAGGGCATGGCGGGTGCGCTGCCCATCCTCACGCTGTCGTTCGGGCAAGGGGGCAGCCTGAACGCGCTGTATATGCCTGGCATTACAGAGACCACCCGCGACGGCGCGGCGTACCGCCTGAGTGCGTATGGCATGCAAAACGCGCTGCGCTTCGGTGGGAACGGAACGCTACAGGGCTACTTCTTCGTCGGCTCGCGCGAGGCAATCAACGCCTACGCCGCGCCGAACACGCGCGACCCGCAAAAGCCGACTATTGCCCCGTCCGAAACGACGCAGTTCGTCGTGCAGCAACTGCAACTGGACACGGGCGCGCTGCAAATCCGCGCCAACTATCAGGACATCGGCAAGGGCTTCTCGGCGCAGAAGATGCTGGGTGGGCAAAGCGGGCTGGACGCGAACCAACTCGCAGCGTGGGAGCGCGAGCGGGGCATCAAGCGCTACGACTACGCCGTCGGGTTGAAACTGGGTGGCGCGTCGCTACAACAGACCCAACTGCGCATCCAAGACGACAAGGGCGCGATTGAGCAGCAGGGCTGGCAGTTCACCAGCAACGGGCTGAATCTGAACTGGACGCGCCGTGAAGCCGCCGCCGAGTTCACCCGCTTCAAAGACCTCGCCGATCCGCAAAAGGGCGACTGGCAGCGTGAGCGCGGACTCGTGCGCGAGCAACTCGCCGCCAGCCTGCAGTTCGCCCCCAACAGCGCGCTCAAGTACGACCAACTGCTGCTCAAGCAGGGCGGGGCGCGAATCGAGCGCGACCTCTACGCACTGGAGACCCCGTGGCTGAAGGCGTCGCGCATGCAGCAGCGCGTCGGCGAAGGCTTCACCCGCTTCGGCGACCTCGCGGAGGGCGATAAGGGGCAACTCGCCCGCGAGGCGGGGATGCAGCGTGACCACACGCATCTCGAAATCACGCAGCCGAACTTCAAACTCGCCGCCGCCGAGCAGGAAATCCGCTCGCCCACAGGCGCACTGGAACGCGAAAGCCTCAAAGTGGAGACGGAACATATCGTCGTGGAGCACACGCATCGCGCCGTCTCGCCCGAATTCGGCAGGCTACCCAACCTCGCCCCGCAGGAGCAGCAGCAACTGGTCGAAGAGGTGCGCCAGTTCCACGACCCCGCGAACACCGTTCCGTTTGACCCCAATCGCGACCTGCCGCTGCTGATGCGCGAGCAGGGGCTGGAGCGCACCCTGCAGCGCGTGGAGGTCAAGCCCACGAAAGACCTCAGCTTGCAGATGCGCCGCTACGAGACTGCCGACCGCGCGGGCGAGGGCGACCTGAAAGGCGTCCAGTGGCAACTGCGCACGCCCACCCTGCAACTGCGCTTGCACGAGCGCAACATCGCCCCTACCTTCAACCGCCTGCGCGACCTCACGCGCATCGAGCAGATGCTGTTCCACAACGAGCAGGGCATCCATCGGTACGACTGGGACGCCGCGATAACGACCAAGCAGTTCGGGCTGGCGGTCTCGCAGATGCGCGTCCGCGAGATTGGCGCAGGGCTATATCGGTTTAGTGCGCGATTGATTCACCCCGTTGTCGAACTGCACTACCATCAGCGGCAGGTGGACGCCGATTTCGCGCGGGCGCACGACCTCGCCGACCCCGAACGCGACTTCTTCGCGCAACTGCGCGGCTACCGCCAGCAGGACTGGACCGCCAAACTGCGCCCCGCCCAAAACCTGCAACTGGAACTGTTCGGCTTTCAGGCAAATAACCCGCTGGAACGCATCGCGAACCGTCGCCAACGCTATCGGGTTATGTGGCAGCCCATCAAAAACCTCACCGTCGGACGCCAGCAGGACGAGTACGAATCGGATAAGACGCTGGAACGCCTCTACCATGATGAGTACGACCGCAGCGACCTGCAGTACCAGTTTGGCTGGGGGCAACTGAACGCCTATCAGGAGCGACGACGCATCGGCGGCACGCTGGCGAACCCACTGTACCAAGACTCCGAATACTGGCGGTTCCAGTCCAGCGCGGTGCGCAACCTGAACCTTGCGCTGGAGGAGCGGCGCACCACCGCCACTGGCGCGCCCAGCGAGCGGTATCGGCACTATCAGACCGCCTACACGCTGAACCCGCGCGTGAAACTGCAACTGGCGCACATGGAAGCGAACCGCGACGGCGCGCCCGACGAGAGCGCACAACAAATCGGGCTGGAGTACGAACTCAAGCCCGGCGCGAAACTTACCTTCTCCGAGACCCGCCGCGCTAAAGAGGGCGCGAACGGCGACCGCGTGCTGTCGGCGGGGCTGACCCAGAGCGTTTTCGGCGTTCTGAGCATCGGCGGCGCATATCAGGAGCATCGCATCGACCGCACCAACACCCGCGCCCAAAGCCAAGTGGTCATCCAAAGCGCGAAGCCGTTCAACTTCTTGGGACTGCAGGAGTTCCAGTTCGACTTTCGCTACGGCGCGCTGGCGGATCGCGGGATGTGGCAGCAAGAGAACAAGCACTTCACGGCGCAGGCGGTTGCGTTGCGCCACAAACTCGCGGGCGGCTATGTCGGGCTGTATGTGCCTGGGCAGGGGCGTGCGGTGGATCGCTACTATCAACTCGAATCGCCGCCGCACCCGCTGCTGACCTACCGCCTGCTGTATAAGACGCGCACTTACCAAGACGGCAGGCTGTTCCTCGTGCGCCACTATAACCTCGCCTACAAACTGGACGGTCGGCTGACGCTGACGCACGAGTTCCAGACGCACCCCGAGCAGGCGAATGCGCAGGTGGTGTTGGGGTCGGTGCTGCAGCCGACGGGCTTCTCGGCGTGGGGGCTGGAGTGGCGGTGGACGCCCCGCATCCTGCTGCGCGGCGACTACCGCATCGAGTGGAACGACCAGCAGAACCGTCGCACGCGGCGGGGCGGGCTGACTCTGAGCGCGAACCAAGCTGACGGACTGCAATACAACTTCGGCTACCGCGTCGATTCCGAACGCTTTGGCGCGCGCAACGCGATTGCGCACACCTTCTTCCTCTCCACCGAGCGCAAACTCGACTCGGAGAACTTCCTGATGTTCGGCTTCCAGTGGACGCACTACGAGCGCCGCCCTGACAAGAGTATCCCGCGCGACCAGCAGCGCTTCGTGCTGGAGTGGCGCAAACCGTTTTGAATTTCGCCTACTGCCGTAGTCGGCGTTTGCGTTCCAGTAGGCGGCTGGTGGTGTCGGCGGGGGTAGTTGAAGCGGCTTTAGGTGATGGGGCGGGCGCGCGGGCGGGCGTCGGAGGCGCGTCTGTTGGTGCGGTAGCGACCGTAGGCGCGCTGGTAGGCGCGGTCGGCGTCGGCGTGCCGTCGGGTTCGGCGCGGCGGGTTCCTGCGCGCGCCTTGACGCCCAGCAGCCGCGCCGTCGCCTGCGCCTGCGGCGCGGGGCGACGCCCCACGCCCCTGCCCACCAGACGCGCCCACGCCCCACGCACCAACGCTGCCCACTCCGCCAGCGGAATCACCACGCGCCGCACCGTGATGTCCACCAGCAGCAACACCAACGCCAGCCACAGGAAACTGCGCCACAAATCGCGCACTGACCGACCCTGCCGCGCGACGGGACGGAACACCTCCGCAGGTGCAGGGTTGACCTTGCCCCCCGTGAGTTCCGCAAGGCGCGTCAAAAGCGGCAGATTCGCCCGCGTGAAGCGGTATTCGCTGGGGTACGGAATCGCGAAGCCTGTTGTGTTGACGCGGGTCGTGCCGTCGGGGTCTTTCTCGATGACGCTCAGCGTGTAGTCGCCGACGCCGCGCGCGGGGAACCGCCCGATATAGCGCCCTGGTGCCTCCTGCGCCAGCGTAATCGTCAGCCCTTCGCCCGTCGGCAGCCCGACGCGCACTTCGGGCTGCAGGAAGTTAATCGGCTCGCCTTGCGGGGTGAACGCCTGCATCTCCACAATCGCTTCGCCGCCCTCCAAGCGCACGACGGTCTCGTAGCGCTGCTTGCCCCCCTTGCGCAAAATCCCGCGCGTGAGTTGCGTCCACAGCGGCGCGAACTCGCTCCAGCCGACCCAGCGCAGCGCCCACTTCGGCTTCGCGTCCGAAGTGAACGCCAGCGACTGCCCCAAGCCGTATTGCCACACCGCCAGCAGCGGGTCATCCTTGTGCGTGCGCAGCAGCGTACGCGCCAGCGGGCGGTCGGAGGTCAGGTTGTACGCCAGCAACGGTGGCGTGCGACTCCAATCAATGCCCTGCAGCATCTCGTCGGAGGCGGTGAGTTTGGGGATGAACGCGCCTTCCTCAATCGCCGAGCGGGTCATCAGCGACACATCGGCAGTGAACAGGCGGGGCAAGTCGCGCGCCCGCTCCGTCAGGTAGAAGTTGCCCCCCGCCACCCGCGCCAACTGCTTCAAAAACTCCACATCCTTGCCCCGCCCCAGCGACACCACCGACATCGTGATGCCCATCGTCCGCATGCGCTGTGCAATCTCGAAGCATCCGTCCTGCTCGTCGCAGTCGTCGCCGTCGGCAAGCAGGATGACATGGCGCGTCGTCGTCTGGATGGGCGTCAGCGCGCTCTCGGCGAACAGCAGCGACGGGCGCACATAAATCCCCCCGCCCCCCGCGTACATCCGCGACACCTGCTCAATGACACGCTCGCGATTCTCTGCCTTCTGAATCGGCGCAAGCCAGTCCACCCCTGTGCCGCTGACAATCACGCCAAACTGGTCGTAGGGGCGCAACAGTTTCAGCGTCTCAATCGCTGCGCGCGCCGCCAGCTGAATCTTCGGGATGCCGTCCTCTTCCACCGCCATACTGCCCGAAATGTCCACGATAATCACCACCGTCGCAGGCGGGAAGACCTTGCGCTGGCGCACATTCAGGTCTACGGGCAACATCTCGGCGATGGGCGTCTCGTAGTAGCCGCCGGGCAGGAACGAGTTCTCGCCGCCAATCATCGCGAAGCCAATCCCCGTGTCGCGCACGGCGCTCTGCAGGGCAAGCATCATCTGGGGCGAGAGGGCGGTTGCAGGGAAATCGTGCAGCAGGATGGCGTCGTAGTTCTGCAGGTCTTCGGCGCGTGCGGGGAAGGTGGCAGGCGAGACGCGCGTGACTTCCAGATTGTTCGCCTGAAGCGCGCGTTCCAGCGCGCGGGTCGGGTCGGGCGCGCCGCCTTCCGCCAGCAGCACACGCGGCTTGCCCCGCACCCGCACGAAGAAGCGTCCCAAGTTGTTGCGCGGGTCGCCGTCTGGGCGCGCCTCCAGCGACACGCGGTAGCGATGGAACCCCTCGCGGTCGGTGCGGACGGGCACAACAACGGCGTTTTTGCCCGGCGCCAGTTGCACAGGCACGCGCTTGACAGGCTCGCCGTCGCGGTCGATCACCAGCACGCCCTCGGCTGCCTTGCGCGACTCGATTACCACGCGCAGGTTGAACGGCTCGCCGATTTTGACCTCGCTGGGCGCGTGCGTCTCCAGCACCAGCACTTCCGCCTCGTGGCGCGCGGTCTCCAACGGCACGACATCGATTTCGATGTTCTCGGTCGCGGCGACCAGCGCGGCGTCTTGCGCGTTGCCTTCCGTCTCGTTGCCGTCGGACAGCAGCACGATGCGCCGATTCTTGCCGTCGGGGAACATCGCGCTGGCAAGGCGGATGGCAGCGGCGATATTGGTGCCGTCGGCGGCAGGCTTGGAGTAGATGGTCGGCAACTCGCGCACCTCAGCGGGCAGGAAGTCCACCACCGCGTCGCGCCCGAACACCACCAGCCCCACCAGGTCGTCCTCGCCGCGCGTTTTGATGGCTTCCTGCAGGTAGCGTTTGGCGGCTTGCCTGCCTGCGTCGGAAATGCTGTCGGAGGCGTCCAGCACGAAGATGGTGCATGTGCCGCGATTGGGGCGCACGGCTTGCGGGGCAGCCAGCGCGAGAATCAGCAGGGCGAACACCAGCATTCGCAACGCCAGTGCCAGCCGCTTGCGCCCGCGACTTAGCCCCAGTAGCCGCCGTCCGCTCCACCAGACCCCCAGCAGCGCAATCGGCAGCAGCAGCAGATAACTCGGCTCCAGAAAGCGCATGCGCGCGGTATTGTACCCGCTTCGGCAGGTATACTCGCTATCGATGCGTGTAGACCTGCGTTCCGACACCGTGACCCTGCCGACGCCTGAGATGCGCCGCGCGATGGCAGACGCCGAACTCGGCGACGATGTGTACGGGGAAGACCCGACCGTGAACCGCCTGCAGGCGCGTGTGGCGGAACTGCTGGGGCACGAAGCTGCGCTGTTCACCCCGTCGGGCACGATGGCAAACGAAATCGCCGTCAAGGTGTGGACACAGCCTGGCGACGCAATCTTGGTGGACGCCGAAAGCCATATCCTGCACTACGAACTGGCAGCCCCCGCCGTGATTGCAGGCGTGCAGGTGGAGACCTATCCGATTGCCGACGGCGTGTTTCACCTTGCCGACATCGAGTCGCGCATTCGTGTCGCCGACGACCATACGCCTGGTACGCGCCTGCTGTGCATCGAGAACACGCACAACCGCTGTGGAGGCACAATCCTGCCGCCTGAATTGATGCCTGACCTGCGCGCGCTGGCGGATAGGCACGGGCTGCGCCTGCACTTGGACGGTGCGCGGCTGTTCAACGCGAGCGTGGCGTTGGGCGTCTCGGTGCAGGCGTGGACACGCTACGCCGACTCGGTGATGGTCGCCTTCTCGAAGGGGCTGTGTTGCCCCGTGGGGTCGGTGCTGGTGGGGTCGGCGGCGTTCATTCGCGAGGCGCATCGCGTGCGCAAGATGCTGGGCGGTGGGATGCGTCAGGCGGGCGTGCTGGCGGCGGCGTGCTTGGTCGCGCTGGACACGATGATTGACCGCCTCGCCGAGGATCACGCCCGCGCCAAACGCCTCGCCGAAGCCATCGCCGAACTGCCCGGCTTTTCGGTGAACCTACGCACTGTGCAGACGAACATGGTCTATGTGCAGACCGCCCGCCCTGCGCAGGAGGTGGAACGCGCGCTGGCTGCCGAGGGCGTGCTGTGCATTGCGTTAGACCCGCACCGCCTGCGCCTCGTGACGCACAAGGACATCGACGATGCCGCGATTGAGCATGCCATTCGCGCGTTTCGGCGCGTTTCGGGTATCCTATCATAGGAGGCAGAGCGATGGCTGGACATTCCAAGTGGCACAATATTCGCATTCGTAAGAGCAAGCAGGACGCGCTGCGCAGCAAGCTGTTTACGAAGCTGACGCGCGAGATTATGGTTGCGGCGCGTCTGGGCGGCGGCAACCCTGATGCGAACCCACGCCTGCGCCTCGCCATCGAGAAAGCACGCGAAAACCACATGCCTGCCGAAAACATTAAACGCGCCATCCAGAGAGGTACAGGCGAGCTGGAGGGCGTGACCTACGAGGAAATCACCTACGAGGGCTACGGACCGGGCGGCGTCGCCATTATGGTGGAGTGCCTGACCGATAACCGCAACCGCACCGTCGCCGAGCTACGCCACCTGTTCTCCAAGCACGGGGGCAACTTGGGCGAGGCGGGCAGCGTTGCTTGGCAATTCAAGCGGCAGGGGGTGATTACTATCCCTGCTGAAGCCATCGCCGAAGAGGAACTGCTGGAAATTGCACTGGAGGCAGGCGCAGAGGATGTTACTCAAGAGGAAGAGTTTTATCGTGTCCTGACGACCGTCGAGGAGTTCCACCGCGTGCGCGAGGCGTTGCAGGCGCGCGGGTTGCCGATTGCCGAAGCGCGACTGGAGCTAATACCGACGACCACCGTGCGCGTCGAAGGCGAGACCGCGCAGAAACTGATGCGCCTCTTAGAAGCCCTCGAAGACCACGACGATGTGCAAAACACCTATGCGAACTTCGACATCCCTGACGAGGCGTTGGCAAGCGTCTCGTAGCCGTGGGTGAGGCGCGCATGCGCGTCCCGCTGCCCCTTGCGACCCTCAGCATGCTGGGGGTGAGCACTGCCATTACCCTTGTGCTGACCGCCCGCGCCGAATCGGTGGAGGCGTGGGGATTCACTCCTGCGCAACCGTCGCTGCTCAGTGCGCTGACGAGCCTTTTTGTGCATGCGGGCTGGCTGCACTGGCTGAAAAACGCGCTATTTCTGGGGCTGTTTGGGGTCTATGTGGAGCGCGCGCTGGGGGTGTGGCGGTGGCTGGTATTGTATTTTGTAAGTGGGCTGGGCGCGATTGGCGTCCACTGGGCGATGAGCTTGACGATTCAGCCGTCCTTGTATCGCGAGGAACTGGTGGGTGCGTCGGGGGCGATTTCAGGGCTGGTGGGCTATTTCGCGTTGCGGTTCTATCGGCGGCGGGTGCGCCTGGTGTGGGCGTCGCCGAATCGGTGGGGGCTGTCCGTGCCGCTGTGGGTGGGCGTGCTGGCGTGGGTGCTGTTGCAAGGCGCGGGCGCGATTCTGGAGGCGGGTCAGCCGACGCCGTCCGCGATTGGCTACTGGGCGCACTTGGGCGGTTTCGCGACGGGGCTGACGCTGGCGCTGCTGTGGGGCGCGGGCGCACAGGGCGAGCAGGAGCACCTGCTGGAGCAGGCGGAGCGTGCGCTGCAGCAGGGTGCAGCGGGCGACGCGCTGCGCTACCTGCAGCAACTGCCTGCAGCTGACACGCCACGCGTCCGCTACCTGCAGGGTGCCGCGTGGGCGATGCTGGGCGACCCCGACGAGGCAAGCCCCCTGCTGCGCGAGGCGGTGCAAGGCGCGCTGGCGCGGGGCGACTACGCGCACGCCGCCGAAGCCGCCGACCTGCTGAGCGAGTTAGACCGCCTACACACACTGCACGCATCGATCCTGCAGATGCTGCTGCGCCATGCGGAACGCCATCGGGAGCGCGGGCGCGCTCTGCGCTGGCTGGAGACGCTAACGCGCCGTCCCGACCTGCCCGACCGCCCCGAATGGATGCTGCTGCACGCCCGCCTGCTGCACCAGCAGGGGCAACCCGACGCGGCGAACGCCATCTTGCAGCGTCTGATTGCCGACCATCCTGACTCCCTTCAAGCCGCTCTCGCTAAACTGGAGGGCAAGCGGTAGGGTTGTGGGACGAGAAAATCGGCAAGGAGACATCGCTCCGAATGCGTGGGCGGCAGCGATAGGCTGTCGGGTATACTGTTGGGGTGTGCGGCGTGCCCTGTACGCCGCCCCTTTGAGACGCAAGTAAGGAGGCTACTATGGCAAATATCGGTAGGGTTGTACAGGTGATGGGTCCCGTCGTCGATGTGCGCTTCTCCGACGGCGAGCTACCCGCGATTTACAACGCCATCAAAATCAAGGACGAAGCACGCGGAATCGATTTGACCTGCGAGGTGGCACAACACTTGGGTGACGACACCGTGCGCACAATCGCCCTCTCGTCTACCGACGGGCTGGTGCGCGGGATGCAAGCAATCGACACAGGCGCGCCTATCAAGGTGCCTGTTGGACGCGCAACGCTGGGAAGGCTGTTCAATCTGTTGGGTGAACCGATTGATGGGCGTGGTCCTGTAGAAACCGACACCTACGCGCCCATCCACAAACCCGCCCCCTCGCTGGAAGAGCAAAATGTGAAGACCGAAATCCTCGAAACGGGGCTGAAGGTTATCGACTTGCTGTGCCCCTTCAATAAGGGCGGCAAGATTGGGCTGTTCGGCGGTGCAGGGCTGGGCAAAACCGTGCTGATTCAGGAGCTGATACGCAACATCGCCACCGAACACCAAGGCGTGTCGGTGTTCGCAGGCGTGGGCGAACGCACACGCGAGGGCAACGACCTCTACCTCGAGATGAACGAGACGGGCGTGATTAACCAAACAGTGCTGGTGTTCGGGCAGATGAACGAGCCGCCTGGCGCGCGGCTGCGCGTGGGGCTGACCGCTCTCACGATGGCGGAATACTTCCGCGACGAGGAAGGGCAGGATGTGCTGGTGTTCATCGACAACATCTTCCGCTTCGTGCAGGCGGGCGCGGAGGTGTCCGCACTGCTGGGACGCATGCCCTCTGCTGTAGGCTACCAGCCGACGCTGGCGACCGAGATGGGCGAACTGCAGGAGCGCATCACCTCCACCAAGCGCGGCTCGATTACCTCCGTGCAGGCGATTTATGTGCCCGCCGACGACCCAACCGACCCCGCCCCCGCAACCACCTTCTCGCACCTCGATGCGTATGTGTACCTCGAGCGGCGCATCGCCGAGAAGGGTATCTACCCCGCCGTCGACCCGCTGGCGTCCACCTCCAAGAACCTTGACCCCGCAATCGTCGGCGAGGAGCACTACCAAGTGGCACGCAGCGTACAACAGATTCTGCAGCGCTATCGCGACCTGCAGGACATTATCGCAATCTTGGGCATCGATGAGCTGTCGGACGAGGACAAACTCATCGTCGCGCGTGCCCGCAAAATCGAACGCTTCCTCTCGCAACCGTTCTTCCTCGCCGAGAAGTTCACGGGCAATCCTGGGCGGTATGTGCGCATAGCGGACACCGTGCGTAGCTTCAAGATGATTGTTGAGGGCGAAGTGGACGACCTGCCTGAGCAGGCGTTCTACATGTGCGGTACGATTGAGGATGTGTTCGAGAAGGCGAAGCAGTTGCAGGGGGCGTAAGCGATGCGCGAGTTTCTGTTGTCGATAGTGAACCCCGAACGCACGGTGCTGGAAGAGCGCGTGGTGCATGTGCGCCTGCCTGGCAGCGAGGGTTACTTCGGCGTGATGGCAGGGCACATGCCCTTTTTCGCGCAGCTGCAGTACGGCGTGGGCGAGTACCGCCGTGCGGACGGCGTTACGCGTAAGTTCACCGTGCTGGGCGGCTTCGCGGAGGTGCTACCTGACCGCACGATTGTGTTGGCGGACGGCGCGGAGCTGGCGGACGAGATCGACCCCGACCGCGCCCGCGTCGCCCTCCGCAAGGCGTTGGAGATGCTGAGCCAGCCCCTCTCGGAAGAGGAGCTGGCGGAAGCGCGGCTGGCGGTGGAACGCGCCAAAGCACGCCTACGCGCCATCGGCGAGCAGGTGTAATATCAATCGTGGTGACTTTCCCAGCGCGGGCGTGAACAGGAGGCGCGTCGATTGCCCTCACCCCCTTTGTCCCCCTCTCCCGCGAGGCGGGCGAGGGGGATTATGGAGTGCGGAAGCGGAGCTTCCGCCCAACGCTGAAGCTTCGCTTCAGCACTCCAGAAGGTTTGGCGCACGGCTCCCCTCTCCCGCTCTGTGGGAGAGGGGCAGGGGGTGAGGGCAACAAAAAGCGCGTATCCCACGCCCACAGTGAACCAAAGTGCTGTACCCTTACCAGACTTCAAGAGGGGGTTGAGAAACTATCGCGCTCGTTCGGTCGCATACGCCAACGCGGCGCGGATCGCCTCAGCAGACAAGGTCGGGTAGCTCTGCAAAATCTCCGCCTCGCTTAGCCCTGCAGCTAAGTTATCCAAGACAACGGATACAGGGATCCGTGTGCCCTTGA
>Ga0197143_1001222_pt1 | contig 22495 bp, 20 predicted proteins | sample GBS70_MetaG_FD_148603 | JGI IMG/M metagenome (GOLD analysis project Ga0197143, IMG submission 148603) | Sediment microbial communities from Great Boiling Springs, Gerlach, Nevada, United States - GBS 70_MetaG | ecosystem: Environmental > Aquatic > Thermal springs > Hot (42-90C) > Sediment...
GCCCACGGCTCGCGGATTTCTTCGATCTCACCTGCCGGTGGCATTTCGGAGGGAGAATCGATGACGACAATACGGCCATCACGCTTCAGGACTTCGTACTGGACACTGGGTGCAGTAGCCAACAGTTCGAGCTTGTACTCGCGCTCCAGCCGTTCCTGAATGATCTCCATGTGCAAGAGGCCGAGAAAGCCGCAGCGAAAACCGAAGCCCAGTGCCTCGGAAGACTCGGGCTCGAAGACGAGTGCCGCATCGTTGAGATGGAGCTTCTCGAGAGCGTCCCGCAAAGCCTCGTATTCGTCACTGTTCACTGGATAAAAGCTCGCGAAGACCATCGGTTTGACAGGTCGATAGCCTGGTAGTGGTTCGCTCGCTGGACGCAGCGCGTGCGTGATCGTGTCACCGACCTGACAGTCGCGCACGACCTTGAGTCCGGTCGCCACATAACCCACTTCGCCGGCAGCTAGTTCCTCGACTGGCGTCATGAGGGGTCTGAACTGCCCGAGTTCCAAAGCTTCTCCCACGACGCCACTGGCCATCATGAGGATGGGGTCGCTCCGACGAAGGGTTCCATCGACGACCCGCACATAGGCGATTACACCCTTGTAGGGGTCGTAATGCGAATCGAAAATGAGGGCGCGCAGCGCGGCTGTCGGATCACCGTGCGGCGGGGGGATGCGCTGTACGATCGCCTCCAGAATGTCCTCGATGCCGGTCCCTTCCTTGGCTGAGGCGAAGATGATTTCCTCAGGGAGCAACCCGAACTGATCCATGAGGTCCTGGGCGACCTGCTCAGGTTGAGCATTGGGGAGATCGATCTTGTTCACGACTCCGATGATGGTGAGCCCCAGATCGAGGGCGAGCATGCCGTGCGCCAGTGTCTGGGCTTCGATGCCCTGTGACGCATCCACGACGAGGAGGGCCCCCTCGCACGCGGCAAGACTGCGGGATACTTCAGCGGAAAAGTCGACGTGTCCAGGCGTATCGATCAGGTTCAGGATGTAGGTCTCGCCGTCATGCGCACGATAGTGCATGCGAACGGCTCGTGCCTTGATGGTGATCCCTTTTTCCCGCTCGAGATCCATAGAGTCGAGAATTTGCTCGACCATTTCGCGATCACTGACTGTTTGCGTGAACTCGAGTAAGCGATCCGCCAGCGTCGACTTGCCGTGGTCGACGTGCGCGATGATGCTGAAATTACGAATGCGACTCTGCTCGTTCATCGGCACCCGAATAACGCCTCCGCGGCAATGTCACCGATCAAGTATACCGGTCCGAACTCGTCGTGCCGGACCTCGCCCGTAACGGACGAGTCGATCGAGGAGGGCGAGAGCATCCGGCTGACGAAAAACCAGGAGGAGCGTCACATAGGATGCGAGCAGAGCGATAAGCGTGTAGACAAAGAGGACGAACTGCGTCACGGATCGGCCTTGCGATGGATCGGTGGCGCGAGCCAGCGGTCCGGAAAAGAGCACGGAGACGACCGTCACGAGGAGTATCCCTGGTATCGCTCGCCCGAGTTCTCTCAGCGTGGGCACAAGAGACACGCCGGTTCGCCGTTGAACGAGGACCGCGAGAACCACCATCTCGATGGTCGTGGCAATGCTCAGACTCAGTGCGAGTCCCCGATGACCGAGTGGCTGTAGAAGGAGCATGCTCGACACGAGATTACAAGCGACCGCGATGCCTCCAGCGATGACCGGTGCAGCACTGTCCTTAAAACTGTAAGATAAACGTGTCAGCAGCTCGACGACAGTGAAGGCGATCAGCCCAGGTGCAAACCAACGCAGGGCCTCCGAGACGAGTGTCGTCGATGCCGTTGTGAAAGCGCCGAATTGAAACAGCGTTTGGACGATACTCCGATCGAACGCAGCGAAAAAGACAATTGCTGGAGCAACGAGCAAGAGAGCGGACCGGAGCGCTTGGCCGAACAACTCGCGAAGCTCTGCGAGTTGCCCATGGGTACGGTACTGGCTCAGCGTCGGGAGGAGAACAGTAGCGACGCTGAGTGCGACGATTCCGTAGGGGAGTAGGAATATCTGGTAGGCATACTGAAGGGCAGCGATCTGCTGTTGACCGATGCGTGAAGCGAAGTTCGTGAGGACGACGATATTGGCTTGCATGGTGACCTGAGCGAGCAACCGCGGTCCGAGCATCTGGGCGACTTCGCGTAGACCGGGAGCGTGGCGCTGGATCATCGGTCGATAGCGCCAACCGGTGCGGCCGAGTGCCCACAACTGAAAGGCTGCGTAGGCCCCTGCTCCGAGCACGACACCGAGCGACAATCCGTAGACTCCATAGCGTGGGGCAAGGAGGAGCGCTCCGAGGATGATCCCGATGTTGTAGAGCAGCGGCGCGATAGCCGGTTCGGTGAAGCGCGCCTCCGACTCGAGCATCGCTTTCGCTGCCGCGCCGATACCGAGTAGGAGTGGGGAGAGCATCAGGAAGCGGGTGAGATCCGCGGCGAGCGCGCGCTCATCCGGTGGTAAACCCGGCGCCACGATGCTTCCGATAACGACGTCCGCTGTCAAGAAAATCCCCAACCACACGAGAAAGAACAAGGCGAGTGAGATCGTCAGTAGGGTGTTGGCAAGTGTCCAAGCTGGCCGCACTTGACGCCGAGCGAGAAGTTCGGCGTAAACCGGAATGAAGGCTGACCCGAACGCTCCACTCATCACGACGAGGAAGACCAGGTCAGGGATGCGGAAAGCGGCGACATAGGCTGCATAGTCGGGCGAGGTGCCGAAGCGGGCAGCGATCAACACGTCGCGCACCAGTCCGAGCATGCGGCTCCCGACGAAACACGCGGCGACGATCACGGTGGCGCGCGCAACACGCTGGGTCGCTGTTGTCGTGGTGTCTGCCATCTGGCCCCTCACTCATCGGGGTTATCTTAGCCCCTACTGCTCTCGCCTCGCCGGGAGCGGCGAGTGGAATGGAAGACAACGTGGGCAGGTAACCGGGGCCGGCATGACGTGGCAAAACATGGTGCCGTGATTCGGCGGAGGGACAGGGTTCGTGTTAGACTCGTGCGTGAGAGAATGGAGTGTTCGAACCAAGCCGTCGATGGTGTTCGAGGGGGTGGTTAGCCTTGCCAAATACAAAGTCTGCAGCACGAGCCTTGAGACGATCCGAGCGGCGCCGGCTCCGCAACCGGATGTGGCGATCGATGGCACGAACCTTCATCAAGAAGGCACGGAAGCTGATGGAAGCCGGCGATCTGGAGGCTGCCGCACGCGTGATCGGTGATGCTATTTCGACTTTGGACCGAGCAGCCGCGAAAGGGGCGATTCACAAGAACAATGCGGCCCGCCGGAAGTCGCGTTTGATGAAGCGTTTCAATGCACTGGTAAAAGCGCGCCTACAGCAGGGACAAGAGCAGTCGGTCTGACGCACCTAGCGTTCGGAGCGGCGAATCACTGGCCGCACTCGCTGTGCTCCCGTCAAGAGTGTCGCAGCGAGTGCGGCTTCGCCGTCGATCAGGATCCCCCGCTTGAGTGAAGCATCGATGGCGCGGAGCGCTGTGAGCATTGCCCCAGCGTTCTTGGGTGATCGTATCGAAAGTATGCGGCGGACCTGAGCGATCCGTCGGGCGGAGAGCCCAGTAGCCGCGGCGACGACATCCGGCGAAAGTTGCGGCAGTACCTGCGCCGCAAAGAGCGCTTCGAAGTGGTTGGCCAGCTGCGCGAGCAAGACATCAAGAACAGCGTTCGTCTCGAGTGCCCGTTCCAATTCTCGAGCGATAGCTGTGGCGTCTCCGCGGTTCAATGCATCGATGAGTGCCCATTCGAGTGGTGCGTCATCCGCAACGACGAGTTCACGCACAGCGGCAACGCGGATGATCTTTTCGGGGTAAACAGCGGTCGCGAGTTTGGCCAACTCCTGATCGACGCGTGCCAGATCGAGTCCCGTTGGCTGGTCGCTTTCGCTGCCGGCGTGCTCGCGTCGTCTCTGAAGAGCGGTCGGGTCGATGGCAATGAGGAGTTCTTCGGCGGCTGCAGGCTCGATCTCCACCCCGTAGGAGCGGGCGCGCTCGGTCACCCAGTCGATCAGTTTTTCCCCCATCGGTACGCTGCAATCGACGAAGGTGACGGCATCGCCGAGGGCGGCACGCAACCGATCGTGGGTGGCTGGCGGCAACGGTGGCTCGAGCGAAATGATGTGACAGCTCGAAGGGAGAGTGGCTAATGCATGAACAAGATTAGGATCGAGCTGTTGTTGGCGGATATGATCCGCAAGCAGGCACTCGGTGATGACCAAGCGCTGATCGAGAAAGAAACCGGGAGTCCGAGCAGCCGCCATGATCGTCGGGATAGGCGTGCCGCGGGGAAACCGTACAGTCGCCAATCCTTCTGGATCGTGGGAGATCCGCAGTTCGGCAAGTTCTCGCTCGCGCCGGAACTCGCTCTCGCCATGGAGCACAGTCAGCACTCGTGCTTCCCTTCTCATCGCTATCAGTGTATCGTCGATGTGCCCAGTAGCGTCGAGCGAGTGTGTCCAATGAGAAAACAGGTATTCGACAAGGTGGCCATCCTTGCAAGCCTCGTTTCTTCGGCGTTGTTTTGCGCGTCACCGAGTAACAGGCAAGAAGCGTGACCCTGCAGTCTACCGCTTGCTGAGCGTCGGGATTGTAGACAGAATTCTTCGCCCAACGGTACAGGAACACGGTGAGCGCATACTGAAAGCAGCGCAGCCTGTCTGCTGCTGGACAGGGACGCTACTTCAGTATCGGTGTCGCCGCACGGTGCGCCGTGGTACGGGTTATCGGTGACGGCGTTGTCATTGCAATCGCTGGTCCCTACGGAGCAGGTCCGCATAAGCTCGATCTTGTCCTCGCTCCTCATTACGAAGCTACAAGTGATTCCTAGTGCGCGCACTGCGCTCGTGACACGCATTCTCTCCGGCAGCCCCGAAAAGGACGGAGTTTGGTCGATCGAGGTACCGTCGGACGCACTCCCTGCGTCTTTCCGTCTCGAGCGGCCAGAGGGTTCGTCTGAGTCTTGGAGTTGGGCAAGGAACGCAATCGAGTAGTTGGTTAGCGCTGACCGGATCATGCACTAAGCGTGCAGCATGAACTCGGGGGTATGTACTCAGGGATGCGTGGGAGATGGAACCAAGCGGTACCTGGATCGCCTACTGGCGACAAGAGGGTCGGCGCGCTATCGTGGAAGTGCTCCAACCGTTTTGCTCTCAACGGTAACAGCGCAAACGGTCCACGAGCCGGTGAGGAAGTAACGGCCGGAGGAGAGCGACATCTTGTATAGACACTGCGCCAGTCATCCACAGCAGCACGAAGTAGGTCGGAAGGACGAGGACCACCGCGGCTGGCAGATACTCCAGCGCGAACCAGACCATTGCCGATGCGCTGAGCACGGCCGGAAGGGGGCGCCAGAGTAAGCCGTTCCAAGCGATCGGGCCGAGGCTCTCCATGAGCGCTGGTCGCAAAGCGAGCAGCAGGACGATTTCGGTCAGCACCGTTACGACGGCTGCTGCTCGATAACCGAAGAGGGGAACACCTGTGAGATTTCCGAGGAGGTTGAAGATCGTGGCTGCGATGTAGGCCGGGGCGATCGCCCGTTGGCGATCGGCGGCGATCACCGCGTACTGGGCGATACCGTTCAGGAAGTGCAGAGGGGTAAACCAGATCAAGATGCGGAGCGTCTCGGCGGCTTCCGGTAAGAAGGCTTGCCCGCCGAGAATCCGAATGAAGAGCGGCGCTCCGATGAGCGTGACGAGGACGATGAGCCAGCCGGTCAGCACGAGGAATTTTGCACCGAGTTCGAAGCTGCGACGACGGTCGTCGCCGGATTGGCGAGAGAGGAGGGGAAAGACGGCGAGCACGAAATAGGAGGGTATGAGAGGTACGAGGTTCGGTAATTTGTAGGCAGCATCGTAAATGCCGAGACCGTACGTCCCCTCGAACGCCTGAATCACGAATGTGTCGATTCGGAAGAAGACCGTGATCAGTAGGCCATTGAGGAGAAGTGGCCAAGCACTTTTGGCTAAGCAGCGCCATTCGGCGAGAGAGCAGACCCACTCGACGCGCATCGCTAGCCGATGCATGGCCAAATGAAAAGCAGCCGCATTGCAGGTCGCGGCGATCACTGCTGCGGTAGCGATACCGGGAACGCCGAGACCGTAGCCGAGGGCGACGAGCCCGATGGCGAAGCGAACCAGATTGGTAAAAATCGTCAAGATAGCAGGTAGGTGCATACGTTCGTAGCCGGTGAAGACGGAGTTGATGGCCTCACTGTAACTAGCCGGAATGATCGAGATCACCAGTAAAACGATCGCCGTGAGGCTGGCTGGCGAGAGTCCGAGCCAACCTCGCCCAGTGGTGACCAGTGCTCCTAGGAGCGGGAGGAGACAAACGAGGACTGCCCAGCGGAAGAGGGTGGTTGTGCCGACTAGATGCCCTGCTCGGTGTGGGGCACGCGCTACTTCACGGGCGACGAGAATGCTCAAACCGAAGTCAGTGATCGTCTTGAGGTATAGCCAGGTCACCGTGGCGATCGCGTACTCGCCATTACCCTCAACGCCGAGAATCCGCAGGGCGATAGCGGCGAAGATGAGATCGACAGCACGATTGACGAGTTGTGCAACCAAGGGAGTCGCTGAGTTGGCGAGAATCCGACGTGCCTGATTGACTGTGAGACGGTCCAAACCAACGCTTCCCAAAGCGGCGAGCCCAAAAAGGCCGAGAAGACCGACTGCGAGAAGAGCGAGAGGAAGCCAGAGTGGAAGCAGTGGGTCGAGTTGCCATGTGCGGACGGTCATGATCGATTCTCCCACTAACGGGAACGTGGGGCCTGCCCGCAGCTCGTCCGGTGACTCATCGTCTTTGGCTCGCGTGTTCGCTGGCTACTGCTCGATACACAGCACTATGTTGCTCAGCACTTTTGTGCCAGGAAAAACGCGAAGCTTGTTGTGCCGCAACCTGCTGCAAACGTCTGGCGAGCGTCGTATCGGTGAGGAGGCTGATGATCGCTTCGGCCAGAGCGTCCACGTCGCCACTCCGGACGAACAACGCTGCATTCCCAGCGACCTCACGATGAACCGGAATGTCGGTCGCGATCGCTGGCGCGCCGCAGGCGAGGGCCTCCAGCAGCGGGAAATTGAATCCTTCATAGAAAGACGCCGTCACGAACGCTGCAGTAGCACTGTACAGAGCAGCGAGAGTCTGGTCGCTGATGCCGCGCAGGCGAAGCACACGCCCATGATGCTGTGCCTCCTCGAGAGCGCGCTCGATCGGGTCGGCCAGCCATCCGGTCGCGCCGACGACGATTAACTGAAGGTCGGGAATTTTCGTTGCAGCGCGCTCGACTGCCTGGAGCAGAACTGGGTAACCCTTCCGTGGTTCGACTGTACCGACTGCGATGACGTAGGGCTCTCGGATACCGAGGGAAGCGATGACTGAACGAGCGTGTTGTGGTGGGTGTGGAGCGAAGGGAAAGGCAACACCGTGCGGAATGGCGTAGACACGATCCGGAGAAACTCGATAAAGGCGAAGAAGATCCTGTCGCACCGACTCGCTGACGGTGATGAGTGCGTCCACCGTTCGCAGCATCCGCGGGACAACCGCTCGTAGGAACGAAACGAGGCGGGGGTGGCCGAGTTCGGGCACGAGCAGGAAGCTGACATCGTGAACAGTCGCCACGCGTGCGCAACGTGCTGGGGGAACGAGGAAGTCGGTCCCGTGAACGACATCGACTGGCCCGATGAGGGGGTCGATCGGGAATGGGATCCTGAGTCGGTACCAGAGCCGTGTGAGCCATCGTTCGCTGAACGGCATCTGTCGATAGTGGATGCGAGGAGAAGATGAGCGGGGAACTGGGGAAGACGTACGCCCGTGCCAGAGGACGATGTCGAATTGGGCACTCGCGGCTAAGGCGCGTACCAGTTCGCGCGTGTAGCGTCCGATACCAGCCCGCTGGTTCAATCCGGGAGTGAAGTCGATAGCTACTCTCACGGTCGCCGTCCACTACGCAGCCGTTCCGCGAGCCAGGGAATGCCGGCAACGAGAAAGACGCTCCAATAGGCCACGAGCCGGTCGAGGAGCGCGAGTGCGGCCGCTTGCTCGATGCTCAACCCGAGGATCATCAGAAGACCCATGACACCGATCTCGACAGCACCGATACCAGCTGGAGTGAGAGGAACAGTCGTCAGCAATGCGGCAACGAGCGCGATCAAAAGTGCCAACGGTAAGGAGACAACCAAACCGAGAGCACGAGCTTCGGCGAAGACGCGAGCTGCTTCCAAAGTCCAAAGGGGAATGGTGAAGAAAAAAACTTTACCCCCGGTCGAGCGATCGACAACGAGACCGGCCGCGAGCGATACGATCGGCCGACGGACGATTGACGGCAAGTGATGGCTGTACCGTTGCGACCACCGCAGGCTCAGAAGAGCAACGAGGAACCCCACCGTCAGTAAGACAGCAATAACCTGTAGAACGAGGAATTCGTCATGCCCCAACCCGTGGAAAACGAGGAGTGACACGAGGGGAAGCAGGACAGCGAGAAAAACGAGGTCGGTGGCCCGCTCGACCAGGGTGGCGCCGAAGGCTAGGGAGAACGGAACAGCATAGCGGCGCTGAACGAGATAACAGCGATAAAGTTCTCCCAGCTTTGCTGGGACAGCGCAGTTGACGAGCCAGCTGTAAAGGTACGGGAGAATGAGTCGCTTCGTGGAGACGGGAGGGATGGTATGGCGAGCGAGGAGAAGCTTCCAGCGCCAGGCACGGAACGGGAAGGAGCCGTAGTAAGCGGCGAACGCCAGGACGACATATCCTATGTCTGCTCCCCTAAAGAGCCCGACGATACTTGCAGGATCCAACTCCCCACGCCACAGCGCCACGCCCACCAGGACTACATACACGCCAACGCCACCTGCTATCCGCGCAAGCATCCCCCAGCGACGACCGAGTGCAACCGACGGGACCTGATCTGGTGCCGATCCTTCGGCAGCCACTGACCGACTCGACGTCATAGAGCCTCTCGCTTCGTTTTCCAACCAGCCTGCGCTCGCCAAACGAGAGCCCAGACGCTGAATAACTGCATGCTGAGATGAAGTTCGTGAAGATTCTCGACCAAGTTATGCACCATAATAGCCGTCGTGACTGCTAAAGCTCCGCCGGCCAATGCTCGGTCGAACTCATTGTGTCGGGTACGCCAGACGCGGACGGCGAGTGCGAGCGCAAGAGCGAAAATCATGAGGTAAGCGAGCAATCCGGGAATTCCCAACTCAGCGAGTATATGCAGATAATAGTTATGTGCATGACCTCGAGCTAGCCGAAACACCGGGTGAGGAGAATAATCCGGGAAGCGAACACTGAAGTTCCCTGCCCCGACACCTGTCAAGGGAGAGTCGAGGAACATCGCCCAGGCTGCCTGCCAGTGCGCCATCCTTTCCACGATAGCCCAGTTCGCATCCGTCAGTTGGACATCACGGACATCGAATGGCCGACCATAATTCACCAGCTGTGTCATTCGTTCGCGGACAGCCGCCGGCAACTCGTTCCACCCGCCTAATGCCAACACGGCAAGGACGATCGCCCCGATCACGAGTGCGCTTCGCCGGAGCCCGCGAGGTGCAAGCAGCACGAACGTCGCCAAGCCGGCACTCGTCCCCAGCCACGCCCCGCGAGAAAAACTCAACACGATACCACCGAGACTCGCCAACGCTCCAGCCACCAAAACTGACGCCAGAATCGTCGCACCGATGGCCGCTCGCCGTGTCGATCCGGAAGAGAGGAACCCTCCCAACCGCACGCGGCCGTAGCGTATCCACAGTCGCTGTGCCGAGCGAGCTGACCAGAAAGCAACTGCTGCCAACCACAAGCCGACCATCTCGAGATATCCCGCGAATGGGTTAGGCTGTCCGAAGGTGCCGTACGCTCGATACCATCCACCGGAGATCGCGAAACTGGGTGGCGCCAGGCCGAGAGCGCTTTGCAGGGTGCCGAATGCCACTTCCCCGAAAGCAGCGACCACCAACCCTACGCTCAGGACTACAACGGACCGTCGTGACTCAACGAGATGAATGATCAGGAGAAAAACCAGAAGCGCTGCTGTCCACCGGTAGATGGTTGCCACCCCATACAACGTATTTCGGGCGAATCCGAGTGACAAAACTTGGATGGCAATCAGTACAGTAGTCGCCGCCGCGATACCGGGGTAACAGAGCCGTATTCGCCGACGAAGCACGATGAGCGGTCCGAGCAGTATAGCCAGCAGAATGAAGGCTTGCGTCGCGGTGATAGCTATCCCACCGAAGGAAAACCGAAGTACGTCCTGCAACGGAACGGACAGGATCAGTCCCAACGGAAGCAGAACCGGCCAGCGCACAACGGCGAGGACGAATATGACACCACTGGCCAGCACCATTCCGACCGGCCAGGGTATCAACACGAGTACAAGAGCCAGGAGGCTCCCGAGGAGCGCGATACTCCCGGCGGACAACCTTTCCTGCAACCAGAACGACACGTCATTCATCGAGAGCCGCAGTTCGAGCGAGAACCTCCTGAAAGTAGTCGATCGTCATCCGTATTCCCTCCTCCACTGACACTCGAGGCTCCCAACCAAGAACACTGCGCGCCCGGCTGATATCCGGGCACCGCCGACCTGGATCGTCCGGCCGCGCTGGCCGAAAGACGATCGGGACAGGATTCCCGGTCGACTCTCTCACGAGGTAGGCTAGCTCCAGAATAGTTCGTTCGTCGGGATTACCGAGGTTGATCACCGTACCCGCTAGTCCGTCGCGTTCCATGAGAAGCCGAAGACCACGCACCATGTCCGAGATGTAGCACAGTGAACGGGTCTGCGTCCCGTCCCCAAAAATCTCGATCGCCTCGCCCGTCAAGGCGTGGACGATGAAGTTGGGCACGACTCGTCCATCCGCCGGATCCATACGAGGGCCATAGGTATTGAAGATGCGCGCGATACGAGCATCGACGCCGAACGAGCGCACGAACTCCATTGTCAGCGCTTCGCCAAAACGCTTGCCCTCGTCGTAACAGCTGCGCAGTCCGACCGGATTCACATTCCCAAAATAGTCCTCCCTCTGTGGATGGACGAGTGGATCACCATAGACCTCGGAGGTCGACGCGAATACGAAGCGCGCCCCCACGCGCCTGGCGAGTTCCAGCAGGTGGTAGGTACCAACCGAGTTCACGAGCAGCGTCTCGATCGGATACTGCCGATAACCGACAGGGCTCGCTGGGCTGGCGAGATGAAAGATGGCATCGACCTCGAGATCGATCCCTTGGGTGACATCCTGCTCGATGAATCGGAATTGTGGGTGCGTCAAAAGGTGGCGAATGTTGTCCAATCGTCCTGTCAGGAGATTGTCGACAGCGATGACCTGGTAACCGTCCATGAGGAGCGACTCACAAAGATGGGAACCGATAAAGCCCGCCCCACCCGTCACCAAGATGCGCACGATGGCCTCCCGTCTTCAACTGCTGCGCCGGTCAACGAGGCGCAGCAGATCGAGTATGACAGCCACCAGCCAGAACGAGGCTGCGAGATCCGGCGCGAAATATCCGCGATCGAGACTCCCGTGAATCGCGCCAGCCGCAAGCCCTGCAGCCAGCGCCACCGTCCAGTGATCACGAAAGGACGATCGGACGCGCCGGACGACCAGCCAAAGCGCGCTCCCCAGAAGGAGGAGCCCAGCGATACCCAGCCGAAGCCAAAAGTCGAGGATGAGATTGTGCGGGTGACTGGTGAACCGCTCGGACCAAGCTCGTGGCTCCACATAGCGCGGCACGTATTGGTACAAGTATTGATCGAGTCCAACTCCGGTGAGCGGATAGTCCCGGACCATGGCCAGAGAACTACGCCAAATGGCGAGTCGCAGCGCGTCTCCTCCCGCCCACAGCTCAGCTTGAAGTCGAGCCGGAAAAAGCAACGCCAGGACAAAGGCGAGAAGACATCCTGCCAGAAGGAACGCGCAAGCCAGGCGTCGCTTCCCCAGCTGCCAGAGCGCGACCAGCAGTCCGCCCCAGAGTCCAAGGAGCGCACCGCGCGAGAACGTGAGACCTACCGCTGCAAGAAGTGGTGCAGTTGCTGCCGACCAAAACCACCAGGGTGATATCGCGGCGGCAGCCAAGACGAGAGCGATGACAGCGGGACGCTCCAAGGCGAGCGCCGCTGCGTTCGGGTGCGGATGCAAGCCCGCCAAGCGCCGTACCCCTTCGACAGCGAGCCCACCTCCGGCGAACCACAACACGACGCTCGCCACTGCCGTGCCCGCCGCCGACAGCACCCAGAGCGCGATCAACCTCCGCGCATGCTGACTCGAGCGCAAAACGAGCAGTGCGGCACTATACCACAGCACTGGTTCAAGAATAGTCCAGCGCCACTCGCGCGAGGCTTCCCGCAGATGGTCGGGGTTGGCCAAGGTTCCCAGCGACACCGTGCCCACCAGCAGTAACCCGAGAGCGAGTCCGGCGAAGTCTGCCTGGGAAACGCATGAAAGAAATTTCCGGAGAGTAGCCGTTCGGTCACGCGCGCCGATCACCGAGAGAGTCGATCGGAGAAGACTCCCACTGATCCCGAGGAGAAGCGTGGCTTCGAGGTAAGAAAACCGAGCAGAGCCTACCGAGAAGTGAATCGGAAAGACGGCAAGTGCAACCGGCATGAGATAGAACACCGCGACGGGTTGCCAAAAAGCGAGAATTTGACAGAGCAGGAGCAGCCCAGCTGCAACGGGAACCGGTAGACTCTGCGAGAGCAACAGCCCCGTCACAACGAGTGCAATACTCACCAGTATCACCGGATCGGACAGATCGATCCGATGGCGTCGCTCCTCACCTGGAAGCATTCTTCTCACTCTTCCCCGCTCGGGGACGGAACCAACCGAGTGCATCCAGCAGCGTGTGCCACCAGGTGATGAGCAGATGCACGAGAAACGTGATACCAACGACGATTGGTGGCAGCCATGCCCACCACACCCCTGGACTGTTTTCGATCACGAGAGCCCGGATGGCCAGTTCACCACCGTCCTCGTTTGTCACCTCGACACGATAGATACCTGGCACGAGATTGTTCCCGATCGGGACAGTCTCCAGGCGAGCGGACGATCGCAAGAGCGAGAAGCGATTGACGGAACGGAGCGAAGCATGAGCATTTTCGATCGACACGAAAATCGCTCCGGCATCCGGTCCAGCACGCACCTCGACAGCGGCAGCAGTCCCGGCGAATCGAAAGCGCAGACGATCCCCCGCTGTCCTGGTGGCAACGAGTCGTCCATCGCCTAACTGCTGCACCACCCAATCTCCCTCGAGTTGCACGCGCGAATCAGGGAGATAGGTCAGGCCAGGCGCGAGGACGGAAGGGGTTCTGGTGGTGTCAGGAGACAACCGCGTCAACCGCGCGAGTACCGTCGCCCACCACGTCAACACGAGGAGCACCAAAAGAACGCGGAGGGTGGCCCACCAGAAAGGGCCCCACTGGCGAACGATCGTCGGCGGATGCAACTCGATGTTATCCTGCACATGCATCGAGCGCACGGCCTCCCAGCGAAGTGTAACGTGCGCCGTAGGACTGACTGAACGAGGGAAGGGCAACCGATGGACGCTGGACTCGGTGTGATCGGTGGAAGCGGTCTCTATCGCATGCCGGAGCTCAGCGATGTGGAGGAGATCGTCATCGAGACACCCTTCGGGCGACCGAGCGATACCATCACGCTGGGAACACTCCACGGGATGCGCGTCGCTTTCATACCGCGACATGGACGTGCGCACCAGCACAGTCCGAGCAATGTACCAACCAGGGCCAATTTCTGGGCACTCAAGTCGCTTGGAGTACAGTGGGTCGTCTCCGTAAGCGCCGTCGGTAGTCTCCGCGAGGAGATCGCACCACTCGATTTCGTCGTACCCGATCAAGTCGTCGACCGAACTGTCCGGCGCCCTCGCTCCTTTTTCGATGAGACGGGCCCGGTTGTCCATGTCGCGCTTGACGAGCCGTTTTGCCCGGAACTGCGTTGGGCACTCATCCAAGCAGCGATCGCGGCCGGCGTGCGTGTCCACGACCGAGGGACCTATCTTTGCATCGAAGGTCCACAATTTTCGACGCGCGCAGAATCGAGCCTGTACCGTTCGTGGGGACTGGACGTCATCGGTATGACGGCGATGCCGGAGGTTCGGCTGGCTCGGGAGGCAGAGCTCTGTTTCGGGCTGCTCGCCCTCGTGACAGACTACGATGTGTGGCATGCCGAAGAAGAACCGGTGAGCGTCTCGGTCGTGTTGGAGCGCTTGCAGCAGAACGTCCAGGCAGCGCAACGTACCCTCAGCGCACTGATCGAGCGCCTGCGAGAACTGCCGGGCCGATGCGGCTGTCGCACTGCGCTCCAGCATGCGATCGTGACCGATCCCGCTGCCATTCCCCCCGAAATACGGCAGCGGCTCTCGCTCCTTCTCGGCAAGTACCTGCCAGGTTGATCGATGAAGCGAGGAGGTCCGATAGTCCGCTGGCTCGAGCTCCAACTCCTCGTGGTACCGGCGACCGCTGCCCTCGTGGGCCTGCTGACGATCTACCTCGCCCGAGTCGGGACCACGCGGTGGACGTGGAGCGATCTGACCGCTAGTCTGATCTTCATCGCTGTCCTCGGTTTAACGAGCATTTGGCTCGGAATCCTCGGCCTGCGTGGTGATCAGCTGGTGCTTCCGATCGTTGCGATGCTCGCCTGCCTGGGATTGCTGCTCAGCCAGCGCCTCAGTCCTACTATCGGGGGTAGCGGCGTCTGGGCGTCCCTGAGTCAGCGGCAACTGGCGTATCTCGTGCTCGCTTTCGCTGTGCTCTGGGTCACGGTCTTGGTGGTGCGTCGGTTCGAATGGATCAAGCGCTTCAAGTACACCTGGGCACTCGGGGCATCTGCCTTGACGCTGTTCACGATGTTTTTCGGAACTGATCTTGGTTCGGGTGCCCGTCTTTGGCTCGATCTCGGGCCGATCACCGTGCAACCTGGAGAAATCGTGAAAGTCTTGCTCGTGTTTTTCCTGGCAAGCTATCTCGACGACTACCGCGAGCTCCTGACGAGCTCGTACCGCATCGGACCACTTTCGCTGCCTCCGATCCCCTATCTCATTCCGCTCGTCGCAATGTGGGGGATAGCGGTATTAGCCGTCGTGTTACAGAACGACCTTGGTAATGCATTGCTCCTATACGGTGTTTTTCTCGTCATGCTGTACGCTGCATCGGGACGCGGCTATTACGTTGCGGGAGGTCTTCTGGCTTTCGCCGGAGCAGTCATCGTTGCGCTGCGCGTTTTTCCCCGAGTCCAGCAGCGTATCCATATCTGGTTGAATCCATGGAGCGACCCCACCGGATTGGGGATGCAACCTGTACAGGCTGACTTGGCTTTCGCGCATGGTCATATCTTCGGGTCCGGCTGGGGATTCGGGTATCCACAAGCGGTACCGGTCGTTGCAACCGATTACGCGTTCGCTGCTATTGGGGAGGAGTTGGGGAGTTTGGGAACGATCGCCCTCGTCGCGCTCTATCTCGTGCTCATCCTTCGTGGCTTCCTCATCGCCCTGCGCATCCGAAACGGGTTCGTTCGCCTCCTGACAGTCGGACTCGTCACGGTACTCGGCTTACAGACGATCATCATTCTCGGTGGAAACGTGCGACTGCTACCCTTGACCGGGATCACCCTACCCTTCGTCAGTGCGGGTGGGAGTTCGCTGATCACGAATTTTCTCATCGTCGGACTGCTGCTCCGTGCCAGCGAGCAGGCACGAGGGTGAAGATGGTCTGGAGAGTCGTCCCAGTAGCAGCATTTTTCGCCTCGCTCTCTGTTCTCGCCTATGGGATCGTACGGACGAACGATCGGACCGATCCGATCTGGTTCGCTCTGCTTCTCGTAGCCAGCGGTTTTTGGGCAATCGCACTTGCGCCGGAGATTCGCCGACTCGCTCGACGGCACGCGCACCCGCTCTTGCATATCGCGTTGGTGCTCACGCTCGGTTTCGGTTTAGTCACCGTGCAGATTCTGCGGGCACAACTTTTTGACCGTGAGCGGATTCTGGCTCGCACGAGCGACCCAACGAGTGGCGTGATCGACGTGCGGCGCTATGCCCTCGAACGCTCGCTCGCCCGTGGGAAGATTCTGTTGTCTGACGGCTCGGTGATCGCAGAGGATACGGTGGAGAATGGACGCAGAGTACGCCGTTATCGGACGAGCGCCGCGTATCTCGCCGGTTACTATTCACCAGGTCTCTACGGTGCTGCTGGCTTGGAAGCGCGGTACGACGCCGAGCTTTCTGGTAGAACAGCCGGTACGTGGCAAGCCTGGCTGGACGGGATTCTCCACCGGAGGCGAAGCGGTAACGATATCGTTCTCACCATCGATCCTCGGCTGCAGGAACTGGGGCAGTCGCTGCTTGGCGATCGCACTGGAGGGATCGTCCTGCTCGATGCCAACACCGGGGCTGTTCTGGCACTCGTCACTGCACCGGCATTCGATCCCAATTTGCTCAGCGTTCCGCTCGGAGCCTCCGCAGACGACGTGGGAAAAGCCACCTCCTATCTCGATCGCTTGCGCGAGGACGGACGCGGCCCCCTTTTGCTCCGGCCGATTCAAGGCTTGTACGTACCAGGATCGACATTCAAAACGATAACAGCCGCGGCTGCTTTGCAGTCGGGTATTGCGACGCCCGACACCGTTTATCGGGATGACGGTGCCCTCGTGATCGATTCGCGAGTGATCATCGAACAGAATCGCCCAGATCCCGCACGTGTGAGCTATACCTTGCGAGAGGCTTACGGCTACTCTCTGAATGTGGTCTACGCTCAGGTCGGTCTGGCTTTGGGAGCTTCTCGACTGGAGGAGACTGCGCGCGCAGCTGGATTCGGTGAACGCGTCCCATTCGATCTACCTGTCGCTGTCAGTCGATTGACCGACTCGCCTGATTTCCTCAGCGCACCGGCCGGACTGGCCGAGACAGCGTTCGGGCAGGGACAGTTGCTCGTGACCCCTCTCCAGATGGCTCTGGTCGTTGCTGGTGTCGTGAGAGATGGAACGCTTCCGGAACCGTATCTCGTGCAGGAGACTCGTGACGCGGCTGGAGAAGTCATTTGGTATCGCGAGCCACGTATCTGGCGACGCGCCTTTGACCGAGAGACAGCGAGAGCCCTGCACGAACTCATGACCTGGTCGGTCGAACACGGGTATGCACAAGCTGCGCGTATTCCGGGAGTGACGGTCGGGGGTAAGACAGGCACAGCTGAGGTGGGACAACTCGCACCGCACGCTTGGTTCATCGGCTTCGCCGAACGGGGTGACGTGCGCGTCGTCGTTGCCGTCGTCGTGGAGCACGGCGGATCAGGAGCGCAGGTCGCACTGCCGATCGGTAGAGCGCTCTTGGCAGCGGCGGTGGGGATGGAGTGATGCCCACCGAAGAGGCCGGTTCTGGTATACTTGTTCGGGTTTAGTGACAGGGTGTCGCATGCCGGTCGTCGTGACGCGTCGTGAATTCGAGGAAATGGTCCACGATGCGCTGAGCCGCCTGCCTGAGGAGTTCCGACGGGCTTTGGACAACGTCGCTTTGGTGATCGAGCGCGAACCGCGTCGACATCACCGCCGGCTGGCCGGCAGCCGCACCGGTACGCTCTTCGGGCTCTATGAGGGGGTGCCGCTGCCGCACCGGACGACAGGATACGGTCTCGTACCGCCCGACGTCATCACGCTCTTCCAGGGACCCATATGCCGGGCAGCCCGTGATCGACAGGATGTTGCTCGCATCGTTCGCGAGACGGTTCTGCACGAACTCGCCCACTACTTTGGAATCGATGACCAGCGGTTGCTGGAAATCGGGCGATATTGAGAGGTGAGGAGCGTGGGATCAGCACCATCGCGCTCACTCCGAGAACCCGCACCAGCTGGAGTGATCGATACTATCGGGACGGCGTTCATGATTCTCAATCGCCGTCCTTATCTCGCGCTGATGGTTGTCGGGCTGGATCTCCTTCTCTGGTTGGGGCCACGCATCTCAGTGAGCGAAATCGGGCGTGCTGTGAACCAGTTGCTCAGCCGCCCCGAACTCGGCGGACAGGCACCTGCACCGGTTCCGGTGCTGAGCGCGGACTTCGACGCTTTAGTCATCCTCGCTAGCTTGATTCCGAGCTTAGTAGCAGCGCTCGGTCCAGACAATATGGCGCTCCCGTACCAGCCACTCGTCCTTCAGCCGATGCTCGCCGCGAGTATCGGGATAGTCTTTTCACTCTTCTTAGCAAGTATCGGCCTCGGTATGAGCTATTGGACGATCCTCGCGCATGTGGTGCGGGGCGAGCGTCTGCGACGAGCGCAACTCTTTCGGAGCACACTCCGCAACACGCTGGCCATGCTCACCTACCTTGGATTGCTCGCACTCGCCGCAGTGGGGTTATCGTTTCTGGCAGGTTTCACCTTGTTTGGGGCAACGCTCCTCGGGCTCGGAGACATCGTTCTCGTTCCGTTCACGATCGCCGCAGTCGTCCTCACGATCGTGTTCTACATCGGCACCTTTTTCGTCGAAGACGCGATCGTCTTGAGCGGCGCAGGGCCATTCCGCGCTGTCATCTACAGTCTCGGCATCTGCCGAATCGCCTTTTGGCCGACCATGCGCTTCATTGCGGCGAGCCTGATCGTCCAACTCGGGCTTCCTTTGGCCTTACGAGTCTTTACCCAGAATGCAGCGGCCGTACCGTTCGCGTTGGTGAGTCACAGCTACGTGGCGACAGGACTGATCTTGGCCAGCTTACTCTTCTATCGCGAACGGATCGTAATCGTTCTCCGTCAGGGTACGAACGTAAAGCGAGAAGAAGAGGAATCGCGACAATGACGAAGTCGACGGCGCGCTACGATGCGAGTGCCATTCAGGTTCTCGAGGGACTCGAGGCTGTCCGACGTCGCCCCGGGATGTACATCGGCAGTACGGACGTTCGGGGATTGCATCATCTCATCTACGAGATCGTCGACAACAGTGTCGACGAGGCACTGGCTGGGTACTGCGATCGGATCGAGGTCACCATCCACCGGGATGGCTCCGTTCGCGTATGGGACAATGGGCGAGGCATCCCGGTCGATATCCATCCGAAAGTCGGTAGATCGGCTCTGGAAGTCATCATGACGACACTCCATGCCGGAGGAAAATTCGGTGGCGGTGGTTACAAGGTCTCCGGTGGTCTTCACGGCGTAGGGGCATCGGTCGTCAATGCGCTCTCCGAGTGGCTCGAAGTGATCGTGCGACGGGACGGCAAAGTGTACCGCCAGCGGTACGAGCGAGGAGTCCCGGTGACGCCAGTCGAGACCATCGCGGAGACGACACCGGACGATCATGGAACTGAGACGGTTTTCCTTCCTGATCGGCTGATCTTCCGCTCGCTCGAGTACCAGAGCGACGTGCTCTTGCAACGTTTTCGGGAGGTCGCTTATCTGACGAGCGGATTGACGATTCACTTCGTCGACGAGCGCACCGATCTGGACATGACCTTCTACTTCGAGGGAGGTATCGTCTCCTTCGTGCGGCATTTGAACCGGACGAAGGAAGTGCTCCAGCCGCAACCGTTCTACGTGAAGCGAGAGCAGAACGGTTGTGTAGTAGAAGTGGCGATCCAGTACACGGACGGCTATGCCGAGTCGACACACGCGTTCGCCAACAATATCAACACGATCGACGGTGGGACACACGTCACAGGATTCAAGGCAGCACTCACCCGGGCAATCAACGAATATGCTCGGCGACACGGTCTTCTCAAAGAAAACGATCCCAACCTGAGTGGCGAGGATGTCCGGGAGGGACTGACAGCAATCATCTCGGTGATGCTTCCCGAGCCTCAATTCGAAGGGCAAACCAAGACTAAGCTCGGGAATGCCGAGGTGGCCGGTATCGTTCAATCGATCGTCTACGAATCGTTCACGAGCTATCTCGAAGAGCATCCTGCTATTGCGCGGCGTATCATCGAAAAGTGTTTGACTGCGGCCCGGGCTCGGGAGGCGGCCCGCAAAGCACGCGAACTGGTCCAGCGCAAGGGGGCGCTCGATACGTTCAGCCTTCCCGGAAAGCTGGCCGACTGCACCGAGCGTGATCCGGCCAAGGCAGAGCTCTATATCGTGGAAGGCGACTCAGCAGGCGGCTCAGCCAAGCAAGGACGCGATCGCCGCTTCCAAGCGGTGCTTCCGCTCCGGGGCAAGATTCTCAATGTCGAGAAGGCGCGACTGGATCGGATGCTACACAACGAGGAGATCCGTGCCCTGATTACCGCGCTCGGCACAGGCATCGGCGACCAATACGACCGCTCGAAACTGCGTTACCATCGAGTCATTTTGATGACGGATGCAGATGTCGACGGCGCGCACATTCGAACCTTGTTGCTCACCTTCTTTTTCCGGTACCTGGAGGGGCTGATCATCGACGGCCATCTCTATATCGCCCAGCCGCCGCTGTACCGCCTGCAGAGCGGAAAAGAAGTGCACTACGTTTATTCGGACGAAGAGCGCGATGCCATTCTCAACCGGGGTGACGGGAAGACGTGGGACATACAGCGTTACAAGGGACTCGGGGAAATGAATCCGGAGCAGCTTTGGGAGACGACCATGGACCCAGCACGGCGTACGCTGCTCCAGGTGACGATCGACGATGCCGTACGGGCAGACGAGACGTTCAACATGCTGATGGGATCAGCTGTCCCACCGCGCAAGCGCTTCATCCAAGCGCACGCGCGAGAGGTTCGGAACCTGGATATCTGACGAGCGGGGCTAGTGGTCGATGCGAAGTATCGCACCACCTTGCCCCGCTCCTCGTCAACGCGTTCGATCAACGCCCTGCAACGGCACGCTTGAGCTGCGTGCCAGGACGGAAGCTGGGGCTACGCCGGGCAGGGATTTCGATGGGTTCGTTGGTCCGCGGATTGCGACCCCGGCGGCGTGCTCGCTCGCTCACTCGGAACGTCCCGAACCCAGCGATGCTGACTTCTTCCCCCTTGGCGAGTGCCTCTTGGATAGTCTGGAACACCGCATTGACGATAGGAGCGACCTGGCTCTGGCGGGCATTCGTTCGTTCGGCGACGACCTTGATGAGATCGCTCTTGCGCATGGCTCAACCCCCTGATTGACCTTCCCTATCCCCGATCTCCAATCGAGATCACCCTCACTATAGCATGTACGGCAAAATTTGCAAGAGGGTGCGGCTACTCTCCAGTAGTCGCTTTGCGCTCAGCATGACGGCGCTGGCGAGCAGCCTCGAACAGAATGATCGACCCGGCCACACCGGCATTGAGTGATTCGACCCCGCCACGTAATGGGATCCTGACCTCGTCTGCTGCCAGTCGTGCGAGGTCTGCACTGACACCGTGTGCCTCGCTCCCGATCACCAGCGCGGAAGCGCGTGTCCAGTCCCGGTCATCGTAGGCACGCACTGCCTGCGGACGGGCAACCACGATTTCGATTCCAGGAAATTCTCGCTGAATCGCTACGGGATCGAGCGTTACGATCGGCAGATGGAAGTGCGCTCCCGCTGCTGCCCGTACCACTTTGGGATTGAATGGATCGACTGTGCCCGTCGTCAGCAGCACCGCGTGGACCCCAGCTCCGAGCGCCGAACGCAGTAACGTGCCGAGATTGCCAGGGTCTTGCAGTCGATCGACGATGAGCGCTAACAACGGTTCCACTGTCGGTAAGTGAAGGGGGATGGTAGGAATGGGAAAGACGGCGACGAGAGCCTGTGGCGTGACCGTCTCGGCGATCTCGTGCAAGACGCGCTCCGTGACGGCGATGATCCGCGTACCAACTGCCTGGGCACGAGCGACGACTTCTTGCTCGCGTGGATCGAGACGCGTTGGGACATAGAAGAGATGCAAGGGCCGAAAGCCCGCCTGCACAGCATCAGCGATCGTCTTCGGCCCCTCGACGAGAAAGGCCCGCTCCCTCTCGCGGACTCGTCGCTCGTGAAGGGAGCGGGCGAACTTGACGAGTGGATGATGACGGGAACTGATTAGCGTCGTCACAGAGCGCGACGGGCAACCTCGACCAGCTGACCGAAGGCGGACGGATCGTGCACCGCCAGGTCAGCGAGCATCTTCCGATCGACTTCCACACCGGCCTGTCTCAACCCATGGATGAAGTCACGATAGGGCATACCATGCTGACGCGCAGCCGCATTGATACGAATGATCCACAGTCGTCGGAAATCGCGCTTGCGTGCACGGCGGTCGCGATACTGATAGCGCAGCGCCTTGAGTACTGCCTCGTTTGCGTGGCGATACAGTTTGCTGCGGCCGAGCTGGTAGCCCTTGGCCAGTTCGAGGATTTTCTTGTGTCTTCGATGCTTGGTGACGCCTCGCTTGACGCGAACCATCGCTCTCCCTCACCTCTCACCAGGCGTACGGCAGGAGTGGCTTGATGCGGTGCACATCCGACGCGTGAACCGGCACCATCTTGTCGAACGAACGACGAACCCGCGGTGCCTTCTTCAGTCGGTTGTGATTGCGAGCATGCCGCATTCGCATCACTTTGCCTG